>Ga0315312_1002123_pt1 | contig 14151 bp, 11 predicted proteins | sample TDP7_MG_FD_203629 | JGI IMG/M metagenome (GOLD analysis project Ga0315312, IMG submission 203629) | Freshwater sediment microbial communities from Lake Towuti, South Sulawesi, Indonesia - TDP7 | ecosystem: Environmental > Aquatic > Freshwater > Lake > Sediment | place: Indonesia: South Sulawesi... | reverse complement strand
GTAGCTCTTGAAAGATGCCTCGACACGATCATGGAAAGGCTTCAAAGGGGAAGGACGGGCATCGGTACATGACCCTTCCGTAGCCTTGAACACGTTGGCGACAGCAAAAACATCGATAACTTTCTCAGGTCAGGGCAATAGATAACTGGGTCTTTCTCACTCATGTTCCTAGTCCTCTGCCACTCCTCTAGTATACCAAAGGTATAAAAGCTTTCTCCGCTAAGACTAGAGGCGGACTACTGGACTTTCGAATAGACGGATGAGGTTGACATGGGATGGTTTTGAAAGGCAAGGGGAAATTCATCAATCGAAGGACTCCCGGCTACGGCAAGATATATGACCGGTTCTTCATCTACGTGCCGACTGAAGTTGCCAGAGACAGTGCCTTCCCATTCAAAGAAGGAACCGCTGTCGGCTTGGAGATCCAAGGAGACAGCTTGGTAATACGAGAAGCCAAGAGAGAAACCACAAGGACGAAACGCGAGAAATCAAATTAGGAGTATGAAGTAATCATTTCTGCTGAAAGGTCTCAGAGCAAGATGCTAAGGAAATCTCGGCTTAATCTCGCAAAGCAAGCCATACTCTGCGCAATTGTGATACTACTAGTGTTCTGTCCAAGATCCTGCCCAATCACCCATGCTTGGAGTGTTTCCGGGCATCAGGCAATCGCTTCTAAGGCATGTAGACTATTTCCGGGACGCTGGGGAGACTTCTTCCGGTACTATGAGTGGCTGTTGAATGAGACCGTCGCCTACCCAGACACATTCTATAAAGGACGCGATCCGGCCGAAGGATCCCGGCACTATGTCAACCTTGAAGTCTGGAATGCAAGTCGGCCTGAGACAGGGACGCTACCTTCTGCGGTTGAAACATACGGGAGAAGCATGGCTGATGCGATTAAAGCTGGCGATTGGAACAAGGTGCTGCTGGATGCTGGAAGGCTGTCACACTACATTTCCGACATTTGCCAGCCATATCACTCCACAGTAAACTACGATCCAGTAACGAAATCAGGCATCAGACTGCACGCAGTCTGGGATGCAGCCATCATGACTCATCTGTCGGAGATTCGGTTCATCTCCTTCATTGGGACGCCGCAGATAGTCAATCTTGCAGAGTATGCTCTTACCCTAGCTAGACAAAGCTACAGCTTTCTCGTGGAAATCAATACTACATTGATTGATCTGGGTCAGCCGTGGAGCTCCCGACTAACTGAGATTGTCGAGAATCGCACGAACACCGCTATTATCGCTACGACAAATGTGTGGCACACTGCCGTAGCTGGTTCTAATGCCAACGCACCGATACTCCCTGAAAACAAGAAGCTGAACATAGTCGCAACATCGCTGTTGCAGACTATCGATGTCAGCCGCGACAGTGTCTTTGAGTTCGTCGTCACGGATCAGCTTGGAGTAAAGGTAGCTTCCGAGATCCGTGCGGATATAGCAGGTATCACTCTGGAAACAGAGTCTCATCTAGATTTGGCTGACCCGTTGGGCCGATACCGGACACTACTGCAGGCAAACAAGCTTGGTGGCCTTGGAGCTGTTGCTGAGTTCATTGTGATAGCTCAGAGGTCTGGATACGTGCCTGCCAGACTCGTCGTCTCAGTCCAAGTTCTGGGTCGTCCAACAGGTCAACCAGACTATATGATCTATGTGTCAATCGTCGCTTCAATCTTCATGCTCATATCCTTCGTATTGCTGGTGCGAGAATACAGGAAGCAGGCGCCGATGTAATGTCTGTTGGATAGCTGAACCCCATAAACGCCACCTCTATCTGTTTCGGACTTGTCGCCTCTATTTGGGGAGTGCCTTGATAGTCTTTAATGAGACCTGTCACACGGACTTCTTTCCCTTTGTAGAAGACTTCAGGCGCGAATGGGAAGTTCTTCCAATTCTCACGCCATATTATCACGGTGAAGTATCCTTGATATGGGTCGTGGAAGTTTAGGAAGATGACGTTTCCCGGCTCATATCGGTAGGTTCTAACGATCTTACCTTCAACCGTTTTTACTTGCCCTATGTATCTCTTGGCGTCCAAATAGGAAATGACGTTCACATCGGAGCTTATCCACTTTCGCGGCGTAGTCCAAGTCGTGGTCTCAGTGCTTATTGTGGAAATCCCTGTTTCAGAGGCTACCGAAGTTGTGACTGTTGCGGTGACTCGCACCGTGATCGACGGTTGATAAGGCCATTGTCCGCCAAGTCTTCCAAGTGAATAGCCAAGTATCGATACAGAAACAACTAGAACTGCTATGAGCGTCACTACAGTCTTGTTCAGCACTCTGGACGATTGAACCACACTAGGTCTGCAGTCTAGATGCCAGATTCCTTTCCCCGACTCCCAATAGGCCTCGCTGCCTATCGGAATCGTCTTGTGGCATTTGAGGCAACGCCCTTCATACTTCAGCGTGATCTTTCGACGAGACACACCTTGCTCCCCGAAAAGCCTAATCATCGATCTGACCGTAGATCCTCTTAAGCGTGGCGGTTTCTGAATCAGCTAACCTTCCCCCCTTCCAACTCTTGATGGAGTAGTGTTGAGTCACTTGGTTGCGCCCAGAGGTGTATGATTCTTCTATTGCTCAGGGCTGAAGATCATAGTCTAGCGCGTGCGCTAGGATGAATATCGTAGAGAGTTCACCTACGTCACGGCACTTGACGCACCGATGTTTGATGAACTGAAGGAACAGCGCTTATGTACTGAGAAGCAATTGACTAGCCTAGCTGCAACATTCGTTTCGCAAAAAAGCTAGATTCATGAAGCAAAGCGACAGTCTTACGGTCGTTCAAACCCACGTTTCTTAACGTAGTTAACAGCTCTTTCCAAAGCCTTCTCTGTCTCTTGCACAAAGATCTCCAATTTGGAGAAGGCATTCGTTCTTGTCAGTGCAAAGGCGCCAACCAGACTGCCGGCAAAGAGAGCAAGGGCCAAGGGAGGAGATCTCTCTGCCAGCGTTTGGATTTTGGTTGTTTCAAAGGATGTGGTGATAGTGATAGTCTCTTGGAACCATGCTGTCTTATGAGTTCGATACGTGGATGTAGCTAGACTTTGAATAGTGATCGAGACAACTACCACGCTCTCGTCTTCTCTGAAGGTTGTCGTGCTCGTTGACATGGTCGTCCTCGTAGTCATTCCAACTAGAATGACATCGGAGGCGACTATTCTGCTCTGAGTGATCGTTGTTGTATCCACTCTGAAACGTGTCACAATTACTGGGAAAAGAGACAACTGTTGGGAAGTGTAGAATGAGCTGAGAAGTGTGACTGATATGATAAGAGCATTGAATGCTATTCTTGCAAGCCTTCGGCTTGAAGTGGTTGGTATTGGAACATGTGGGAATTGGGCAGGTCGGCGACCTCTTTGAGTGACCGGGGGGCGAGAGTGCCGAGCAGGATACGCTCCATAGAGCTTCTGTAGAACGATTGTCTCTCTGCTGACAGGAGTTGAGACTCTTGAGCGGGGGGGAGCAGTTGTTCGAGGCACGACTGTCATAATAGGAGTTGCACGAACCCGACTTCCCTTTCGAACTCTCAACTTGACATCTTCCGCAATCGGCAAGATCTCTATCTGTGATGGTATGGTTACTTGCATCTGAGGCCTGCCTTTGTATTGTGTGAGAACACCGGTCACGCTGACCCACTTACCTTTGTATTCGCTGACTCGAATACCGGAGCTTGACAACAGATCTAGGGTTTCTTTCCATGCAACCAGCATGAAGCATCCCTTCTTCCAGTCCCCGAAGTTCAGGAACATGTAGGGTTGTTTCTTGTCTCTCGTGAAACCTTTGTGATAATCTGTAATGCGACCGACTACCTGCACTCGATGTCCCACTCTGTTTAGGAGCGCCGCGAGGTCATCCGCCTCGATGGTTTCGTATTGAGTCACGGGAATATGAGGTGCAATTGGCGGTCTTGCTATCTCTCGTGGCTTTGGAATCACCTTTGGCACTGGGACTTGGCCTGCAATGAAGTTCTCCAAAGTTGGTATTGCGTCAATTTCAAGGTAACACATCGATCTGAAGTTTTTGACAGAGTCCTCAAGATTCGGTATTTTCTCGAGATCGGCCAGTAGAGGCGAATCTTGTGGATCAATGAAGTCATTTCTCACAAAAAGAAGATTCTCACCTCCAGAACTGTATTTCCGCCAGAGTGCTGGTTTTTCAACGATTGCCCGTAGGGCAAGGTAGATCACTATTTCAGAGAATCTGTCTATGTTGAGATCGAAATGCTGCTCATTCCGTAACGGGTGCTGATAGTTTATGTGGCCTATCTGGTTGTTTGGGAGCCCGGCAAGCTCGGGCAAGTACAACCCGTCGTAGTCTACCAAACGCAATGTCTGATTCGATACCATTATGTTACCGTGTTGTAGGTCGCCGTGGGCGACTCGTATCTTTTCGAGATTCCTTACGAGATCGAGATAAGCGGGAACCAACCACGAAAGTCTATTGGGTTTGGAGATGTTCTTTTCAACATAAACATTCAACGGGTCTCCATCTATCCATGGCATCTTGATGGTCGGGTACCATTGTCCTCGAACGAGTATGCCATTATGCAGTAGCTTTGCGTCCACAAATATGGCATCTGCGTTCTTAGCCAAGAACCGATTTATGACCTCATAACGTCTTGTTAGATGCGAGATCTCTCTATAGAAGCATCGGACAGCCCAGTGATGCTTCTGACCGTGAAGATGATAGATAACGGCAAAGCCTCCTGATAGCGGCCTTGGCAGTCCTAGAGGATCTCTCTCAACACTGCATGCCTTGAGTTCTGAATCAGAAAAGGCAATCCGTGGGTTCTGAATTGCAGATTGGTATTCATCCGGGCTGGGCAATCTCATTCTCAAGAACCCTCAGTACAAGCAGTGTGACGTCATCATTTTTGATCAGCTTTGATTCTCGTAGCTTTCCAACCCATTGGGTGAATTGTTCACTGTCAGCTTCTTCGGTGAACAATGCCAAGGTATTCCAAGGTTCTTCGCCTTCCATTACTCTCCTCATGAACCATTGAGCTAGCGCGTCTGTCATTAGGAGAAGCATATCTCCGGTTTTCCAGAAACCACGATGCCTTACGATTGCAGGCCAGACGCGTTCGTTGTATTGTGGATTCGTAGACAGCAAGCCGGGATTGTTTCCGAACTCCTCAGGTGTTATGAATGGAAAGCACTCTGTTAGGGTCTTTCCTCTGATCTGAAAAAGGCAACTATCCCCTAGAGCAATGGCATTCAATTCCCCTAAGACGGAATTGATGGGTGAAAGCTTGATTCCCAGAAATGTGCAGAATGCTCCAAGCTTAACCTTCTCTTCAGCGTACCACGGCAATGGTCTGCTGCGGGTTATTCTTTTCCAGACTCGCAAAGAACGAGTCACATTTCTCTTCAAGGCTTCGAGGCTAGTTGATGAAGAGTCATTGAACTCGTCTACCAGAAGTCTTGCCCATTCCCTTGAAAAGATGCTTTCCGTAGCACCATCAGCCAATGCTACAGACAAGAAATCTTGTTCGAGAATAGCAGGAGCAAAGTCGGATTCCTGTGTCACTATGTTATCAAAGAATTTCGATGGAAGATACCCTGTCGCGAGATGCTTGTCAAGGATACCCCAGTAGTCTTCGTATTCTTGTGGATCATTTCCCTCTTTCTGTTGATAAAGAGAATGAAAGAGGACTCGCATCCGACCGGCCTTGCCAACAGCTATCTCAGTTGACTAGGCCTAGTGCCGATATCTAGAAATCGCACGAGAGAAACCATATCAGCGTTGAACACGAATCCTCTCGCCCCTTCAGACACTCGGAATCCTTCCAGCTGTGCCGCGTTGCGAATATGTTCTGGCAGAAGGCTTGACATGCCGAACAACAGTCTCGCAAATTTGTCGGGTAGGATCTCCTCGTTGTCGGGGAACTCGACTGGGTTTGACCTGACTGAAGATAGATGTATGTTGAACAAGAGAGTGTTGCCATCATCTGTTGCAATAGATCTCACCCGGTCAGCAATCATGGAGGGATCTCCGTCTGTCGCCTCCCCGTCTGTGATGTTTATCACTGTGGGTGGAAAAGAGGAAAGATGGTCAGTAACCCAGCTTCGGCATGTATCTTCTGCAAGCCTCAAAGCTTCGCACATGGGTGTACCACTATCTGCCACAGGATCGAACCAAACAGGGAACTTGATTCTTTCCTCTATGAGGCCTCCAGCTCCGTCGGACGTCTTCCTTGTTCTGTCTTCGACCCTAACCGGAGACTCCGAAACTTTGCTGATTGGCACGAGGTCCTGCTCCGCAAGAGCACCGCCGAATCCGCGCCGCACTTTGCCGCCATATCCAATAACCCCGATATGATAGTAGTCCCTTACTCCCTCTGCCTTGGCACATCTAATGATCAGGTTCTGTAGCAATCGGTTTACGACGTCAGCCACCCCGTCGGCCTTTCTAGGTTGCGTTGGGTCACCCTTTCCAAACGGGTCGGCCATTGAACCCGACTGGTCGATCAGAAAAATGAAACAGCTTGGATTTGCTCTGCTAATCTCCGCTTGGTATGACAGTATAACCACCTGTCAACACACATCCCATAGAAAGACCAGAGACCATATTTTAGGCTATTGCTATCAAAGGTCGTTTCAACGCTAGTAACAGGAGGGGTAACGCTAGAAAGCGTAGCAGCGAATCACTCGGCTAGCACTACCTGACTACGAGTGAAGGCCCTTTAGCCAAGTGCGACGTATAGCGGCCGGAATGTATTGCCGGCTCTGTAAGCTAGGAACAAGTTGCCGACGAGGTCCAACGATGCAGGATACATGAGGACACCATACAGTAAGACGCAACATCACAAGATACGCGGTGCCTAAGACGGCCTCGACAAACTCGACCTGCCTGATTGCGGCTTAGATTGGAATCCATAGAAGAGCGTCTCGAAAAGAACGCGGTCGAGCCATTGGTCGGATAGCCATTTTGGATGAGTCTTAGTATCTTCGGCAACTGATGATTTTATGAGTTCAATCAGTTCGGCGTTGATCTGTGAAACCGAGTAGCCTTTCCTGACCAATTCATGAAAGACATGCGAGAGAAGCAGGTACAATTGTCTCAGTCGCCTTTCGAGGTCATCTGTGTCACGTATGCCTCTAAGTGGCACCCATTCGCGGCCGCCGTGTCCTCTAAGCTGGTTAGGGATGTAAAGGAAGACTGGTCCTGTCCGCCTGTCGGCGTATCCGTGGGGTCGAAAGATGTAAGAGGAGGTTTTCCTTTTTCTTTTGATGTAGAACTGCTTAGCGGCGATGTTACCTTGTTCGCTCATCAATAGCTTCATAAACATGTCACCGCTTCCATCAATTGGCTGCTCCCGAAAGATTACTCGGTTCCCTGTCAGTTTGAAGATAGGTGAGAGTTTCTTACCTGCTGTCTTCTTGAGGCTCTCTTCATCTATTACCCCAACAACTTCTCCTCGACTGATCATTTCTCTGAGTGCATAGAACGCGCTGGAGTCCGGGTTTCGTATGCCTAATTCTTTCTTTACAAGGTCGCATAGCTCAGGGAAAGTCTTGGGTTCGTCAAGACTGCAAAGAAACAGGTTTTGGATCTTCCAAGCCCTCGTGTCAAAGAAACCCGGTCCAACGATAACCTCCTTGTAGAAACCTTCTCTCTTCTTCATGGTATCGAACGCCTCGTCTTGTTTTTTCATTTCTGAAGCCACTTCAGACAAGATTTCTATGTAATTAAACACACTCCTTCTTTCAAGGTTGGGACTAATGAAGACCTTGAACATCGTCCTTACCGACAACTCCTACAGCAATCTCCGGGAGCTCAAGTCATTCTGGCGGCTCTCCAATCTTGACTCAACCGTAGAGCGATGCATCCAGATAGCCATGGATCAAAACAAGGAGGAGGATGAGTGTTGCTGCAGTATGGTTTTCCCAGACCACGAGAATGTTTGAGATGTGGTGGAAAATGCTATGCCTACGGCCTATATGACTCAACTACGACAGGACGGGAGTATCCTGAGGGAGTCTACAAGTGCTACTGGGCCTGTAATGTATGCAACAGCAGATTTCAAACCTTTGAACGAGAACGTGATTTCGTGATTGTTGACAAACTCCCCGACGATTACAACGCGATCAAAGGAATCGCTTACGTCACTATGCTTGAAGAGGTAGAAGTAGCTTGAGCAAGAAAGATGAAAGATCACGGTCGCAAGGTCCAATGCTAAGTCTCTTCGCCGGCTGCAAACCGAGACCTGACGGGATGGGGGAGAAGGAGGAATGAGTAGTTGACTCGTCAGCGAATCTCCTTTATGGTGTCCTCAGAGTTGAACCGGGCCGTCGAGGAGATTCACGAAGAGGAGAGTTCGAAGTTAACGGAGCTCAACATGTCGCCTCTTTCGAGATCGAGGACTATCGAAAAGCTGCTGGCGCTAGGGATCTCGTTATATCACCGAGAACAGGCACCCAGTCGTTTGGGTCAAGGACAGATCGGGCCGCAAAAGGGGGTGAAGCAGTGAAAGGAGAAGCGTTGAAGGCGGTGAAGGGTGAGAATTCTGAGACATCAATTGGTGTCTGGATCTGCCCTGAATGTAAGGCTGAATGTCACTCTCTCCTTGGAGAGGACGACGGCTCATCCAGATGCGTACACTGCCAAGCAGTCGTAGCTCGTAGCAAAGAGGAGCTTAAGGCGTTGATTACAGAGAAAAAAGCGACTGGATACGTGTGCCCGTTATGCAAGGAGACGACTCCGGATACACCTCCTAACTGGTCCGGTGAAACAACCGACGGCGCGAAGGCTGTTATGTGTCCGCAGTGCCACGTTGTCCTCAACGGACGACCGTTAGTCCATCATGGCAGACTCAGCGAAGAGTTCAAACCGTCGTACAGGGGCACAGACTATTTTGAGTTTCGCCATGTGACATGCAGAGAAGGAGAGCACGGAGGACGCTGCTTGATCTATGCGGCGCTGATCGATAATCAAGGGCGAATCATATTCAACTTAGAGTGTCTTGACTGTGGAAGAATTGATGCCCTGAAGACTCATACCTACCTCACGGCAAATGGCGAGACACCCGGCGGCAAGGATCACACCATCGAGGCGATTTATCTCAGCCCTAAGCTTCGAAGCCGAATCGGTAGGCATTGCTGGGATGACCTGTGACTCAACCGCGGAGGCTGGGAGATGAGACGGAAACATAGGAGGGCTCCGCGCCCGAAGCTGGAGAGAAGGCCGGCCGACCGGTTGAAGTGGAGGCCTCGTCCAGCGTTGCGCTTCATGCTCATACCGGCGCCGGAGGAGGAAGTTGCGTATCGGATGCTGAGGCTCTTTAGTTCACGCTCCGATACCTTTGGCGAACAATACCCTATTGAAGGCGGAGCATCATGGCGACGTGTCGAGGAGGCCTTGACGGCTGAGGTCCTAGAGGAACATCTCGATGGAGAGCGGACGGTCGGCGTCTATGCTATCGGCCCAGCAGATCAAACATGCAAGTGGATTTGTTTCGATTTTGATTCAGAGATATCTGGGATCACCAGCTTGGATGAGTTGAAGAAGGAAGCTGATAAGCTGATTGCGGTACTTGAGAGAGGCGGCATACCAAAGGACGCGATTCTTCGAGAATTTAGCGGCAGTAAAGGCATACATGTCTGGGCTTTCTTCGATCCGCCGCTTCCTGCAATAGTCGCCTACCATTTGGGCAGGAACGCAGCGAAGCAGGCTGGTGTCAAATGTGAGGTCTTTCCGAAACAGAGTCAGTTGCTCAGTCCGTTCGGGAACCTAGTCAAACTTCCATGCGGCATCCACCAAGCTACAAAGGATCGTTGCCGAATGTACAACGAGAAATGGGAGCCGGTTGAGCCAGAATATCTCTTCAAACTTGAGCCAGTGATTGTAGATCATAGAAATGTGGAAGAGATCAAGAGGCGGCTACTCGCTGAAGAGAGAGGATGGATGGATCGAGTCGTCGATACTGGGCTTCCGTATGAAGGCGAAGATCTGCCATGTGCTGCCAAATTTCTGGGCGGAGTTGGCGTAACGATCGGTCAGCGCCATGATGTTCTCCTCAGGCTGACGAGTTACCTTCTCCGATTCAAAGGCGTAGAAGCAGAGAAGGCCGCGCATATCATCCGTGAGTGGAATAAGTGCAACCAGCCGCCGCTTGAGGCAGATAGGTTAGAACGAGAGATAGAGGCTGCGTCAAAGGGACCATACAACTTCGGATGCCAAGACGAGTATTGGCGCAGACACTGCGATATCAAGGCGTGTCCCCTGAAGAAGAAGCAGCTACCGGTTCTTCTGGGTCAATTCACGCAAGACGAGATAAAGGAAGCAGAGAAGTTACTCAACAGCCCCGAGCTTTTGAACCAGTTCGACGCAGATAGCGAGAAATGGATCGCAAAGGACAAGCCCATGCGACGGACTGCGTTCCGAACCTTCGTTTCAGCCTTCACAGATGATCCACTTAACTTCGGATTGCTGGGTCGGGATAGCATCGGTAAGTCCTATGTTTCCGCAACAGTCGGAAGCATACTCGACTCGTCGAAGATCTGGTTCCTTGGAGGCTTGTCGCCAACAGCTCTCGTTTACGACTATGGAGAATATGACAAATCAAAAGGCGCATTTGTCGTAGATATGACAGGTGTTTCCTTGCTTTTCTTAGATCCACCGAACCCGGATACATGGGCGAAGCTACGTCCAATCCTTTCACATGACAAGGAGGAGATCATGTTTCGAATTACGCAGAAAACAGGTAAGGGCACTCTCAAAACAATGCGCTGCATTATTCGAGGATGGCCGGCCGTCGTTCAATGCGCTGCAGAAACAGGCTACAAGAGCGGAGAATATTCAACACGCTTCTTGACGGGTACGCCCGAAATCTCCAAGGAGAAAACAAGAGAAGGAATGCGGAGGTCCGCACAGAAGGCTAGACGACCGAAAGAGTTTCTGTTTGGCGTTGGAAAGGCAAGGATCTGGTCCGCCTTGTATAGATTACTTGAGGAGGAGGCGCCGATCAAGGTAAGCATACCATTCGCAGAAGTTCTCGCAGAGGAAATGACTGTGCGCGGCCCTGAAACCATGCGTTTCTTCAACATGTTGCTAAGGCTCATCAAGGCAAACGCGGCTCTTCACATGCATCAACGAAAGAGAGACGCCGACGGCTACTTAGTGGCCGAACCAAAGGATCTCGAACAGCTCCTTGAAGATTTCGAGGAAGTGGCTGCAACATCGTTCTACGGCGTAAGCGGCGACGCCCTGCTACTGTACAACAATCTCAAAGGAAAGAAGGATCTCAAATACGAGGATATTGAGGAAGCCGCGAGAGAGGTATTCGGTGCAGAAACACGGGAGGACACTATTAGAAGGCTATACATCAAGCGGCTAGTGGAGGCAGGCTACCTAAGCGAGAAGAGCGATCCAAGCGACAAACGACGCACGATCTACGATGTAAGTACCAAAACAGCCGATATAGCCGTTTTCAAGGATAAAACAGCCTTACTACAAAAAATATAACCTAGCAAGGGGTACCAGAATCGCCCTACTCAGAAACCCTGATTTGGGTACCTCTGTCTAGGTTATTATCTCGGAAAAGAAGCTCAAATCGGGTACTCTTCTCCTGCAAGAACTTCATAGGTCCACGATCATCCAGCCTGTAGACGTGCCAAAGGTTTCAAGTGTGTATGCGGCTGCCACGGGGCGTACCACGGCTCGTATTGGGCTGAGATGAATCAAAGGCTGGACCAATGGACCGAGGAAGAGGCTCCGGTCCTAGTGGGAGGTGAATAGTCGAGATGAATGCTGATCTGGTCTACAAGCCGATTGTCATCCATGTGCCGAGAGAAGACAATAAGAAAGCTTCACGATCTCTTACAGGCAGGTTGCGTGCACCTTTGAGTGCTTATCGTTGTTTGTGGAGAAGGCGGAGCTGCGGCTTGCCGCTATCTCCACCGTCCTGAAGAATGTCAATTAAATATGCGAAGCCCCTAAGCACGTTTAGCGAAGAGGCAGCCTGTACGCGTTACATGGTTGTGCCATATGTTGTGGTATAGCAGAGGTCTTGCAACACTCTGAGTTACTTTTAAATAGCTATCTCCACTCTCACAACCTATTCTTCAGGGAAATTTCTATGAAACTGAAGATTGGTGTTCTTTCAATCATACTCTGTGCGCTGCTCATTCCTGTAACTCAGGTGATCCCTGCAGAGTCATACAATGTGGTGACTCAGACGCCTGCCAGAACAGTTCCCCTTTCGGTCAAACTGGTCTTCGTAGGATTGGAGAGCGGGTGGGTGGATACTGGCCATTTGGTGTGGAACGAGTTGATTCCGATAGACTGGTACCAATCTATCCAAGTAACTGATGCGACAACGGGGATGTTGTTTAAACTCGACTATGAGATTGTCTTTGCATCAGAGGCTTTCAGAGCGAAGTACGTGGGTTTTCTGAAGAGTATTGAAACGAGACAGAAGATGAAGAACCCGTGGTTCACTTGGAGAAGGTGGGACTCGGACAAGCAGGCATACGAGTACACTACGATGCGGTGCGAGAACGTTCTGTACGACGCAAGTAAGGTGGAGGAGTGGCTCTACACCAACCGTGCAGACTACGGAGGCTTTCCAGCGAATGGTTGGACCTTCATCGTCACCTACCTACCGGAATTACCTGCGATGACATGGGATCAGTACAGAAAGTGGGATAGGAACGTGAGAGAGGATCCAGAAGGGACTCCGCACTACTACAGCATCTCCGTCTCTGACTTCGACGCGGGCTACAAGTACAGTGAGAAGGAGTTCATGAAAGGGTGGGGCGGAAAATATAGAATGTGGTTCGTCGATCTCAGCGCGGGTCCTATTCCGTATACGGGCTGGGCTGATTTGCCACTTCAATGGGTACTTGAAGATCTCAGCATAAGACCCGGAAGCTCTTATGGAAGGACATGGCTGACGAACTATCTAGGGAGCTTTGTCTGGGAAGCCGTGAGAGACTTTGCAATCCCCAACTTCTGTTATGACCCAGTGCTAACAGAGGAATATGAGATAATCGTATACTTTCTTGACCACAGGAAGCCTGAAGAGAAGTCAAAGGTTGGCCTGGAGAAATTTGTGAATTCAAGCGCTATCAGGGCAGCCTTCGAGGATCTCTGTCCGTATGCAAGAGCCACGGTGAAGATGAGTTTTCACTCAACATCAGAATTCGAAGAACTTACACGAGTTCTTGAGGACAACCACCTAGTTGCAGATAGCTTTCTCTTCTCACCATACATAGGAGGAACCAAGGCAAAGAAACTGGACTATTTCAACATGGAGCCTGTTTACAAATATCTCCAAAACAACCTCGGAAAATTCGTGAAAGAAGTCAGAAGAGACCGCGGAAAGATGACAATCCCCGTCTTCCAGTTTGTGTTCACCGGCTCACTACGGTTCTTCTACCAGTGGAAGTGGTACATAAATGACTATGACATGGACTCTGGCACTTTCGGTGGCATTGCTCTAGGAGACATGGTGATTTGCGGATACAGCCATAATGACCTCATTGCTGGCGAAAGAGCTGACCCCAAGCAACCCGGAAAAGGTATCGGATTCACCCATCTAATAGTTCATGAAGTGGGCCACATGGTCGGGCTGATGCATCCTCATTCATACGGCTGGTTGGGCAGCTTCGCTCTCGGAGCTATGAGCTACTTCATGAGAGATGCGGTCTTTGGCCAACACGACAAAGATGCTCTGCAAAGAGGACACGCGGACAAACTGTTCATAGAAGCTGGAGAACTAGTCAAAGAAGCAAAAGCGATTCTCGGGACCAGACTAAAATCTCCTGAGACAGCTGATCTCGTCACAAAGGCTGAACAACAATTGAAGGCAGCCGAAACTGACTATTCAAAGATGAACTACGTCGACTCTGTCAAGAAACTGGTTGAGGCACAGACGCAGGCCAAAGGAGCAATAGAGAAAGCTAAAGCTCTGACAACACTCGAACAAAGAATCGCAGAGTTAACAGGCAAGGTTGAAGGGCTCACTCGAGAACTAGAGAGTACTAGACAGCTTCTGCCCGTGACATTGATAATCGGCATCGTGATAGGCGTAGGCGTGGGCTTTATCGTTGTCAAGGTCATAGGAAGGAAGAAGACCCTGCCAAAACTTGGCATTTGATTCCTCGAATCTCCCCCTCTTTTTTTATAGCCAAATGAAC
>Ga0315312_1002122_pt1 | contig 14153 bp, 13 predicted proteins | sample TDP7_MG_FD_203629 | JGI IMG/M metagenome (GOLD analysis project Ga0315312, IMG submission 203629) | Freshwater sediment microbial communities from Lake Towuti, South Sulawesi, Indonesia - TDP7 | ecosystem: Environmental > Aquatic > Freshwater > Lake > Sediment | place: Indonesia: South Sulawesi... | reverse complement strand
CATCGGTTACCAGAGCTAAAAATGAGCTTTTCACCTGCTGGAATGTCGGTTTCATTAGTTTCTTGCCCGCCTGTGGCGGGTGAAAGTTTTTGCTCGACATATTTAATTTCTTCGACCATTTGGGCGAAATCATTAATAAATAATCAAAGCCAGCCGGAATCCGGTCCTGGCTTTGCCGAAAGGCTTCTCGCAACAGCCGTTTCAAGCGATTACGCACCACCGCACTGCCGCAAGATTTGCTAACAGAGACGCCCAATCGTGGATAATTACAATCATTTTCAGCCATATACAGCGTAAGCAGCCCGGAACTTGCACGCAGATTACCAGCCAAAACAGCCTTAAATTGCTTATCGCTAACAAGCCTTTTGCTTTTCGGAAAAGAAAACTGCTTCAAGATTACACCCAAATCGTCTTATTAACGTGAGAAAAACTCACCCTTTTTACCGTTTGGGCAATTATACTCTGTGCCGAATTGCGGGTCAAAAAAGATGTTCCTTGCTCCAAGCGAACAAAAAAATTTGATAATTTAGCCTTTACGCAGTTGACCAGCCGCAGTATATTTATATTAATAACAAATAATTACAAGGGACCATGTTTTGCGGGAACCCAAGGAGAACTTAAGATGACCGAACGAATAAGCATTTTCGATGCGGCGGACCGGCGGGCCTTCTGGACAATCATACTCGTTGCGGTAATAATCTGCCCAAGTTGCAAAAAGCAACCTTCTGAACAGCCTGGCCAAGGTGCCCCGCAATCTGAACAAGTCGGGCAAAGTTTCAAAGAATCTTCAAGGACAGATGCTGAATTTCTCGCCAGGTCGAGGAGCCTAAAGGATGTCATCGCTACTGCAAGGACCTGGGGCCCCTCTTTCCAGTCCTGGTTTGGCAAACCGGCACCAGAATTTACCTTGACCGATCTTGCCGGCAAACAGCACAGACTAAGCGATTACCGCGGCAAGGATGTGATGCTTATCTTCTGGGCAACCTGGTGCGGGCCTTGTCGAATGGAGATACCGGAACTTATTCAGATGCGAAACACCATAAGCCCAGACAAATTAGCTATGCTGGCTATATCTTATATATCACCACGCAACAGTACAGAAATGGTTAAAAGCTTCGTAGCACAAAACAACCAAATAAATTACACGGTACTTTCTGTCGAATCAAGCGATTTGCCGGCACCTTATAATTTGGTGAACTCCATCCCTTGCAGCTTCTTTATTGATCCGCAAGGGGCGATAAAACTGGCTACTGTCGGCCTATTACAGTTAAGCGATATGAAAGCCATATTACAGGCTGAATAACCATACGCTGGGGTCCTGCCCGAAAGCGAACCTAAAACCAAATCATCCTTATTCTTGACTTTTCACTTCATTGCAGGTAATCTATTGCGAATATGAAAGAGCTTAAAAAAATACAAGAGCGTTTTGAGGATATGCATATTCTTGACGAGCTCAAGAATTCATACCTCAACTACGCGATGAGCGTGATTGTCAGCCGTGCTCTGCCGGATGTTCGAGATGGCTTAAAACCATCACAACGCCGAATACTGGTAGCGATGAACGATTTGAATCTCGGCCCACGAAGCGCACATCGCAAGTGTGCCAAGATCGTCGGTGATACCAGCGGCAACTACCATCCGCACGGCGACCAGGCGACATACGGCACGCTGGTGCGCATGGCTCAAGACTGGAATATGCGTTATCCGCTGATTGATCCGCAAGGCAACTTCGGCAGTATCGATGCGGACCCCCCGGCTGCTATGCGATACACCGAGGCCAGAATGGCTCGACCAGCTATGGACATGCTGGAGGATATTGACTACGACACCGTGGATTTTGTGCCGAACTATGACGAAACTCGGACCGAGCCGACGGTTTTGCCCTCAAAGTTTCCGAACCTATTGGTCAATGGTGCTACCGGAATTGCTGTGGGTATGGCCACCAACATCCCGCCGCACAATATCGCCGAAATCTGCGATGCACTTCTTTTAGTTATCGATGACCCTAACTGCGGATTCAAGGACATTATGGAAAAGTTGCCAGGGCCTGATTTTCCTACCGGCGGCATCATCTGCGGCAAAAAAGGCATCGTAGATGCTTACACCACAGGTAAGGGTCATTTGACAATCCGAGCTAAGACCGAAGTCGAAACCACCAAGAAAGACAAGGTAAGAATCCTCATAACTGAGATACCCTACATGGTGGTCAAGACCACGATTGTTTCCAAGATCGCAGATTGTGTTCATAACGACCAGTTGCCGGAAGTTGCCGACGTCAGAGACGAATCGGACCGACATGGGCTGCGGATTGTAGTAGAGTTAAAAAAGGACGCCGATGAAAGAGTCGCGCTCAACAAGCTCTTCCGCTACTCAGGCTTGCAAAGCACCTTCGCCGTCGCCAATATCGCCCTGGTCAATAATAGACCTGAAACCCTCAATATCAAGCAGATGCTTAATTGCTTTATCGACCATCGTAAAACTGTCGTCCGCAGGCGAAGTAGATTCCTATTAAAAAGATGCAGAAACAGAGCTCACATTCTCGAAGGCCTTATCCTGGCGGTCAGTGACATCGATGAAATTATTGAATTGATTAAAAAGTCACCTGATACGCCGACAGCGAAGCTGAATCTGATGGATAAACCGTTGCGATTAGCAGAAGTAGAGACGCTGAAAAAGATTCTTCCAAAAGACTTTGTTAAGGAAAAAAGTAAAGGCAAGCATTTCCTCACTGGCCCACAGGCCGACGCGATTTTGACCATGCAGTTGCAAAGACTAACGGGCCTGGAGATGGAAAAGCTGGCTAAAGAATATGCAGACCTTACCGAAGAAATACAGAACTACGAAGCGATACTGGCCAGCGAAGAAATCCTTATGGATATTATCCGCGAAGACATCCACGAAATAAAGGAAAAATATGGCGGCCCCAGGCAGACAAAAATCGCTGCTAAAGTCGAGCAGCTCGAAATCGAGGACCTCATCGCTGAGGAAGAAGTTATCGTTACGGTAAGTCACGATGGATATGTAAAGCGGATGCCGTTGGATACATATCGTAAACAAGGCCGGGGCGGCAAGGGCGTCATCGGCTCAGAAACCAAAGAGGGCGATTTTATCGAGCATTTATTTACCGCCTCGACACATGATTATCTACTTATCTTCACTAATCGCGGTCGATGCTATTGGCTAAAGGTCTATGACGTCCCCAGTATGTCCAGACAGAGCAAAGGCAGGAATATCGTTAACCTATTAAAACTTGGCGACCAGCAGATAGCATCTATAATCAACGTTAGCAATTTGAATGGCGATGCCGAGAAGGATACAGAGCCACGGCAGCTCGTTATGGCTACAAAAAATGGTATCGTTAAAAAAACAAAACTATCTGCTTACAGTAATCCCAGACCCAGCGGTGTCATCGCTATCAATCTTGACCCCAATGATGCCCTAATTGCCGTTGAAATGACTACTGGCAATGACCATATAGTATTGGGGACACGCGATGGCATGACCATACGCTTTAACGAAAGCGAGGTTCGTTCGATGGGCCGAGCTTCACGAGGCGTAAAGGGTATCAAGCTTCGGCCCGGAGACGCGGTGGTTGGTATGGTGATTGTTGAAGAAAAAGCGGCTCTGTTTACAGTCTGCGAAAACGGCTACGGCAAGCGAACCAGTATGGACAGCTACCGTCCACAGAGTCGAGGGGGAATAGGACTGAAAAACATAAAGACTACCGAGCGCAACGGAAAAGTGGTGGCCCTTAAAGCGGTCCAAAACAAAGACGATTTAATGATGATAACGGCCAACGGCATGATTATCCGCACAGGCCTGGACGAAGTTCGTTCGATCGGCAGAAACACGCAGGGCGTGCGATTAATCAAGCTCAAGCCCGGTGACAAGCTCGTTGCCGCGGAAAAGATAGTTGCCGAGCCTAATAATGGTGCAGCCAAAGCAAACTCCAAGAACAATGAGAATCCAAAATCTAACCCCTCTGCTTCCGCAGAGCGTGCTTGCAAATCTAAATCTAAAGCAAATCCTAAATCAAAAGCTAAAAAACGAGGTAGGAGAAATGGTCGCAAATCCTGACTTGATGCTTGAACAATATCTTGGTATGATATATAGTAATACCACGAGGTAGTTATGAATAAGAATAAAATTGCAATCACTCTGGACCAGAACATCATCGAACGCTTAGATCGACTTGTTAGCAAACATGTCTTTACAAACCGTAGCCGAGCAATCCAGGAAGCTGTACAGGAAAAGCTGGAACGGATAGACCGTAGTCGTTTGGCGAAAGAATGTGCCAAATTAGACCCGGCTTTCGAGAAATCAATGGCAGAAGAAGGTTTGTCTGAGGAGTTGGCTAAGTGGCCCGAATATTGAGAGGTGAGATTCGTTGGGCCGACTTGAACCCTGTACGCGGCCGTGAACAGGCAGGATTGAGGCCAATTTTGATTCTAAGCCACAATGTTTTCAATGAGCGCTCGGGTACGGTCATAGCAGTAGCCCTTACCAGTCAACCTCAACGCGCGGGTTTCCCGCTGACTCTTGAGCTAAAATCAAAAAACTTGCCAAAACGTTCATGGGTAAAAATTAGCCAGATTCGGACGCTTTCTGTAGAAAGAATTGGTAAAAAAATAGGTGTGGCTTCTCCAGAACAATTAGTTCAAATTATCGAAGGCTTGAACGAAATAATTGGATCATAATAACTCACTGCAGCAGGAATAATTACACGTAATTATGCACGAGCTAATCTACGTAATTGCCGGCAAAGAAGAAACTCTTGTCAACTCTGAGTGCCAAAGAATTCTCGAGCAGCTATTAGAGCCGCAGCAAAGATTGACCGGGCTTTTTGCCGCTGACGCTGCTTCCACCCCAGCTTGCCAGGTGCTGGACGAATTGCGAACCACCCCTTTTTTGACCGACAAACGAGTCGTTCTTATCAAAAATGCAGACGATTTTATATCTAATAACCGTTTACTACTCGAAAAATATTTTGATAAGCCTTGTCCCACAGGGATACTAATACTGACTGTAAACAGTTGGCCAGAAACAACCAAACTGGCTAAAAAGCTGCCGAAAGTCGGCAGATTAATCAGCGTAAGCCAGCCCAAGCCGGCGCAGCTACCACAACGTCTTGTAGAATATACCAGCGATGCACATGGCAAAAAACTAACTACAGATGCGGCTGAACTTCTGATCGAGCTTGCTGGTGACGAGCTTACCCGGCTGTACAGTGAACTCGATAAGCTCTCCCTATTTGCAGATGCTGAAATGGCCATAACGGTAAAACATATAGAATCACTAATTGGCCATAATCGCATATTCGGAGCTTTTGAAGTGATTGATGCGGTCATCTCCGGCAACGTCACAGAAGCGACAGCCCGCTTAAGAAACATGTTCGAAGAGGACAAATCTGCAGAATATACCGTTATCGGCGCATTTGCGTTTCATCTCCGCAGGATGTTTAACGCCAAAATTATGCTGGAGAAAGGTATCTGGCCTGGCGAGATCGCAAAGAGACTGAGAATATGGGCAAACAAAGACAGTTTTTTCTCGCAAGTGCGCAGGATGTCCCTGAGGCAAATCGGCTCCATCCTGCAACGGTTAGCTGCGATTGATTTTGCGATAAAGACCGGCCAAACAAAAGCTCCTGTCGCAATGGAACAGTTAGTGTTGAATTTGGTATCAGGATAAAACAGGAACCAGATACCAATTCTGAGATTCTACAGACTCCTTTATTGCATTATTTTACAACCTGCGGTTTTTAGAGATATGAACTGTCCATCTTGCTCAAATAAGCTGTGGAGGGCAAGAGCGAAATCGGGGCTGGTCGATATTTGTCCTCGCTGTAAGGGTATTTGGTTTGATTCAGGGGAGCTTGTCGACTTTGTCAGGCAGTTAACCAAGAGCGAAGACATTCATCCAGAAACGCCCCGTTTGTTCGAGCCGCGTAAGGTTCGTACCCTCGATACCGTCAAGGAAGAAGATAAGATTTGTCCCCATTGCAAGAGCGTAATGCACAGATTTAACTATTGCTACGATTCCAACGTCTTTTTGGATAAGTGCCCAAGCTGTCACGGTATCTGGACTGATAGAGGGGAGGCCCAGAAAATCGCGCAATATATGAAAGTTGACGCAAGGATAGTAGAAATTGGTGAAGACCTGACTCGGCAAACGGATAGTCTTGAGCGTATAGGTGAACTCGGCCAACTTGGAACGGACCTTTCAAGCCGTGTCGGTTTTGGCATGTTCTTTATGCCGCGATTGATCCTGCCTCTATCTGACGACACTGAACGTGAGCGATTTCCTGTGATAACTATCGCCATAATTGTGCTTTGTGTGTTGGCTTTTCTGGGTCAGGTTTTTGGGGTCACCGAACCGCAAAAGTTTTTGCTAACTTTCGGTTTTATACCTCGTCATTTCTTCAGCCTCGGATTAATTACGTCCATGTTTCTTCACGGCGGAATTATCCATCTGATCGGCAATATGTACTTTTTATGGCTTTTTGGAGATAACATTGAAGACAGATTCACTCGACTCGGATATGTGGTCTTCTATCTTTCTTGTGAGATAGCAGCGAATATCTTACACAGCATATTCAACTGGCACTCGACAATCCCTGCTGTCGGTGCCAGCGGCGCAATATCAGGCGTGATGGGCGCTTATATGATTTTTTATCCAATTGCGACGATAAAAGTATTGTTCATTCACAGAGTAGTAGATGTCCCTGCGTGGATGTTTTTAGGAGCATGGTTCATATTTCAGCTAATATTTGCTCTAATGCCTAATAATACAGGTTATTCAAATATTGCGTGGTTTGCTCACATTGGAGGGTTCGTTTTTGGTGTATTTGTGGCTTATTATAAAAAAACCAGTAATCGAGGATGTAAATAAGACTTTGGACTGTGTCAGGCAACCCTTTTGACAGAAACTGTTAGAATCAGAACATCTCTAATTGTTCGAAGTTTCTTTTTGCGTTTTTGCTTTGTATTTCTGTAAGCCACCTGTCCGAGTCGGATTTACTATAGCCTAAAAAAGCAGAGCGTTCATCGTGATTACCAAATGCTTTGTAGGCTCTATTCTTGTCCGCGTTTGCGTAGCAATATACACAGCCGTGAGGACAGGTATCGTACGTTCCAATATCGGTGCTTTCTGTGCAGCCGCATTCGCTCCGCGTGGGCTTTTCAATGTATTGCAAACCATCGGGAAAGAATAAACTCTCAATAATGCTGCCATCGATGCAATGTGCTTTTTTGATTTTGTCGCCCACCAAATAGTCGCCGCAGCAGGAGAACATCGCAATTCCGTAACGTTCTGCGATAGCGGCTAATTTGTTAGCCAGATCGATTTTGATATCCTTGCTTGTTTGGAAGATTTTCACGCTCGTTGACTTTTGAAATTGCTCAAAATTTCGTTTGACCTTGTTGTATTCGGCCACGAAGCTGAAATAACAACGCTCAACGAGTCCGGCGAACTGCGAGGCGAGCTCTTCAAAGGCCCTGATGTAGAAATCTCGGTCGCAAATGCTTGAGATGACGATGGGGTCAAATCGCCAGTTTATATAGCGCGGCGAGTACATCTTGCTCAATTGCTTCAAGGTTACAATCGCAGCTTCTTTGTCCACATTATGCTCAAAGATAGATGGCAAGCCGGTGACGGTATAATTGAAGTAGAATTTGTAACCTAACCTATCGATGATTTTCAGGTTTTCAAGAAAAGACTTAAAGTTTTTGGACCAGAATACAAAGCAAACAACATCTTGGGGTTTTAATGACACGAAATCTCTTTGTCCACCGAAGGGATTGACGACGCCGGCAAAACCATCCTTCAGCCGGCCCATAAACCAATCACCGTAAAAGGCGGGAATATCCGTTCTGCGTGATACCGAAATAATCCTCTTCATCTGAGAAATTTTTATCCTTGAAGAAAATCGCAATTCCGGCTATAATTAAAAGTGCGGCCAATTGCCGATTGAAAATCGAAAATTGAAAATTCCACAGGATGCCAACGTAGCTCAAGGGTAGAGCTCCGGTTTTGTAAACCGGAGGTTGTCGGTTCGAATCCGACCGTTGGCTTTCTCAATTGATTATTTGACTAAAAAACAAAAAACCGTAGCTAAAAGATTATCGCGGCGTAGCCGACACTATCAGCGCTTGAAGTTCCCATCTTGCGGAGCATCACTTCGTTACTGTTGGTGTATGCAAGCAATACTCCCTTAGTTTTTCCGAGCCTTTTTGCTGCTGCGACCGTTGCTGCTGCTGCACCAGGACCGCAAGCGTTGCAGTTCTCAGCGGCGCTGGCGAGCAGCGCTTTCGGCTCTAACTTTAAGGCCAAATCAATAAACTTTCGGTCATTGACTTTGCTGGCCCACTCCAAGGCCTCGGCGCCCACTCCCATCGGCACAAAGCCATAACGTGGGCCGTAGTGGGTCAAATCAGTCGAGCCGATGCAAACGATTTTCTTGTCCGCTGCTGAGATAACCTCGCCAAAAGCCTCGCCCAGAGAGATAGCTTGTTCGCTGGGTGGAACAATAACGGGTAATATCTCTGCTTCGGGAAATAAATACTGTATAAATGGGACCTGTACCTCAATGCTGTGCTCAGAACGGTGGGCGTCAAGGTCGCTAATAGCTGCGCCACTGCTCAATACGGCACTAGCCAGCCCCTCATCGATGGCAACTTCGCCCAGCGGTGTCATCCAGCTACCACCATCATATACAGCCGGCGATTGGCCGAAATAGCCGTGGGCGGCTCCGAATATTACAAAGGCGTGGACGCGTTCGTGCCGCTGCTTCACGGCCCAGAAGACCAGCGCCGCCAAAGGCCCGCTGAAGGTCCAGCCAGCGTGTGGGACAATGCCGGCTACTATGTTTTCAGGCAGAGACCGGCTCAGCCTGCCGCGCTCCGCCTCGGACGGAAGACACTGATCGATTTCACCTACACAGGAATTTCGCCCGCCTGGATAAAACTGACCTGCAACAATCGGCTTCCTTGCTTGCATTTTAGCACCTATTACTTGCAATAGTGGTACAGAGCCACTATTATTAATTATATTATGGTTTGGAACTGCGAAATATTCTAAGCATTTGGAAAGAAAAAAACAAATGGCAACCCAAAAAAAGTCTCCCGTAGCGGTAGTGATGGGCTCAGACAGTGATATGGAGGTAATGCAAGTCTGTATTGATACGCTTGCAGGCTTTGGCATAAAGCCGGTGGTGCGGATAATATCGGCGCATCGAACGCCAGAATTAGCCGCCGATTTTGCTCAAAATGCAGCTAAAAACGGAATAAAAGTCATTATCGCCGCTGCCGGTATGGCTGCTCATTTAGCTGGTGCATTAGCGGCTCGAACCACGCTGCCGGTTATTGGCGTGCCGTTAATTTCCGCGGGCGGTTTAGAAGGAATTGATGCGTTTTTAAGCACCATACAAATGCCGCCCGGCGTACCCGTAGGAACTATGGCCATCGGAAAGGCCGGTGCCAAAAACGCCGCTATTTTCGCCGTGCAAATCCTTGCCCTAACAGATAAGAAGCTCGCAGAAAAATTATCGCAGTTCAAAAAGTCACAGAAGAAAAACGTCATCGATTCCTCCAGACGTATGGCGGACAAGAAAGATTCCTCCCTGCGTTAAAAATATCAACCCAAATTAACACAACCCAAAATTTAAATTAACCTGAATTTTAAAATATAGGTATTTTCTGACAATTTTTGGGAGGGCATAATCAATATCAGTTCAAAAATGCAGTTCGTGGTTTATACTGCGGGATTTAGATAAAATAGATAAGAAAAAATGGGCTAAAAACTGCGCATAAATTTGCAAAAAGCAGTCGAAAATTTACAAAAACGTGCACTTTTTAACGAAAATTGACAAAAATTTAGCACTTTTTACAAATTAACATTTTGTTAAGGTGGGCAGGATGGAGAATTATATGGCTTGTGGGTCACAGAAGGTTAGCAGCGCATCATCATTTGGGCATGAAAAGTATCAAGGCGAGATTCATACCATCGGCTACTATCCGCATGGTTAATATTTTGTCTGGGTCCTATCATGAATTTACCTCATATTTTTAATTAACTGAATGAACTCACGAAAGGATTCGTAACCAATTGCGATTGTCTCATTATTATCATTCTTTATAATGAAGTAAAAAAAGTGGTTGTAACCCGTCTCTTTCAATTTACGCCCTATGGTTTCTGCTCTACTTTTGCTATTTGCCCAACAACACTCAGCAATATACCAAACTTGCGGGACAGATTTCTTTAACTCCTTACAATATATTTTATCTTCATTTGTGATGCTCTGAATACCACTGCGAACTTGAATAACTACTTTTGTCTGCTTTTTACCAACTAGCGCAAATTTTATGGACTTATTTTCGATTGGTTTGAAAGGTTTGCCTTTGTATATTATGATGTCACACTCTTTGGATAAAGTATTTCCATCTTTCTCATCTATAACCTGTCCCCAGTTAACTCTATATCCATTAGGAAGATGTTTATCAACTACGTCTATTATGTTAGTTGAAAGTATAAGACCTTTGACAAAATCGTGAATTGTGGGATTTCCAAGTTGAGGGGTTGCCAGAGCATATGGTGTAGACTTTGTAAGTAACTCATCCAGTTCCTGTGCAATAACGGCATCGGCTCTTGTTGTCGGCATTACTTGTTCCTGTCCAAATATTCTCTTACTAAAGCATCCGCTAATTTTGCGAGAGGGATTTTCAACTTTTTTGCCGCAGTTTTTATTTGCGGTAGCCCTTCCTTTAGAACTTTAAGTATGACTACCCTTCCATTTAACTTAAGATTGGCACTAGGAACTACTCTGTGGACTATAGACTTTACAACCTTTTCTTTGTCCTTGTTTCTGATTTCCACTAATAGTTTTTCAAATGTGTCTTTTTCGATAGCAAGATAAGCTACATAAATTTTTCTATCTTTGGACTTAATAACTTTATCAATAACTTTTTCTATAGGCATATTAGGATTGTCAATCTTATATTTCACAATTGATCTTACATCTTCTGAGATCAGCTTATTATCCGTAATATGTTTTGCCAATACACTTTGGTCCTTCTTCTGTAATTTAGATATTCTGTATCCAACATCGTAACCTTTAAGTATACCCTTCCAATATAACTGCTTAACTTTGTTTTCTAACGTACTAAGGCTTCTTATTTGTCTAACCATTTCAGGCGAGAGTTTTACCAGGCTTGCCACCTTTGTGAATGACTTATGCTTCCTATAAAGAAAATCCATCTCTTCAGCTATCTCAAGGTCATTTGTTTCTCGCCTTTTTCTTTTTGTCCCTTTGCCTATTTTGGCTAACGTTTTTCGACTTATATCATTCTTTTTCATATTATTTTCTGTAGTATCCTTTGTTGCTAAGCCAATCTTCCAAAGCTATCGTTGCAATTTCTTCTCTGCTTAATCCCACATCTTTTACTGCAGTATCTAGTGCCTTGATTATCGAAGGATTCAATGGAACAAGAATTTTTTCTACTGTGGGAGGTTTTTTGGCTTCTTGCATGGCTTGTTCGGGTTTAATTTCTGGCTTGCGTCTCTTTATCTCAACCGCTCTCACCCTCTCTGGCGGAGTGAGTTTCTTAAATTCTTTGGCTAACTTTATCATTTCTTCTTCGTTACCAGGTGCGAGTTCCAAAACCCTTTTAACATCTGCCTTTACTACTCTTCCATTTCTAGAAAGTATCTCCATAACTTTTTTGGGGGCATCTTGGATTTTGAGATAATCATAGACGGTAGGTACACTGATACCCAAAAGTTTGGCGACTTTTTTGGCGGACTTGCTATACTTATTATAAAGATAGCTAATGACTTCAACGATATCTGCTCTATTTAATTCGACTCTGTGAATATTTTCGCTTAAAGATAGTATTTTCAAGTGTTCCTCATCGGGTTTCTCATGGAAAATGACCGCTGGTATTTCTTTATATTTGGAATAACCCTTCTTTTCTAGCCATCTAAAAGCTCGAAGCCTACGTTGACCAACTATCAAATTAAATTTATCTTTTTCTAGAAAAACCACGATAGGTTGTAGCAATCCATACCTAAGTATATTCTCAGCAAGTTCATCCACACCTTTTTCTGGATCCAACGTTCTTACGTTCCACTTGCCAATGTTAATTTTGTTAACTGGCAATGTGGGCATATTACCCAGTTCTATGGTTTTTTCTGCCATTGTAGTATCTCCTTTTTTCCCTTAGGGATAAATTCACTCAACGTGGTTCATCGCGAAAGCTGCCAGCAATATAATAGCCAGCAAGCTATACTGTCGACCCTATTATAATGCCGCCGATGTTTTTGCACAGCGAGTTTTCTCCGTTTAAGCAAGGTCTTTTTTATAAATTCTACTCCGCTCGCAGGCCAGATGATTCACTTCATTCAGCATGACAAAGTAGTATTGTATGGGCAGGATTGCGTTGATAAGAGACCGAACCCTGTGTCCGCCAGTGTCGGGAGTTTGTGAAGAAACCGAGAAAACTTAAGCATTGAATACGCAAAAACCGATAATAAAATAGTGAGTAACTGGGAATAAAAAGACCAGAGTAAACAAATTCAGCAAGAATTTATGATGGTTAATATACCGAATCACATATCCAGATGGGCGGATAAGCTGCATAGCATAATATCGCCGTTTCGTTTAAGAGGAATCCGAGTCGATTGTCCGGTTTGTGGGGAAAGAGGAACAGCTACGTCAAGATGGGTCAAAGGACCAACGGTTAAGCCTGTCTATGTCATTCACAATAGAAACGGAACTGTTAAAAATGTTTGTGGGCTTGATGAAGAAAAGGCTGAACAGATTCGGCCAGAAGTTAATGTTTCAAAGAGCGACTTTCGCAAGATTCTAAACGGAGCTAAATGTTTTGTCCTAATCAGTGGCGGCAAAGACAGTTTGGCTACATTAGTATATACCAAGCAAGTAGCAGAAATCATCGCTCGTGACCACTTTACCATGACACGAGCGACGAGAGACGAGCGACGAGAGACGAATTTAAGGGCAATTCATGTTGATACCACAGTTGGCTTTCCAGAAGTGACAAAATATGTTCGTAAAGTATGCCGACAGCTCGGCGTTAAGCTGTCAATTGTAAGGCCGGAAAAGAATTTCTTTGAACTGGCTGAAGATTGGGGGATACCAAGTTTCCGATTTCGCTGGTGCTGTAGAGAATTGAAAATAAAGCCAATACAGGATTTTTTGGCTAAAATCCCTGGCAGAAAAGTTGTAATTGATGGTATTCGTGCTGAGGAATCAAATCAGCGAGCCAAATATCTTCCCATCTGGTATCACCCAAGCTTTAAGTGTCTATCGGTAAGCCCGATTTTCCGGTGGACGAGAAAAAAAGTAGAACAGTATGTTGAGTCGGCAGATTTGCCGGAAAATCCTGTACGACAATTAGGCTGCTCAGCCGAATGCTGGTGCGGTGCATATAAAACTCGGTCGGATTTCCTTAAGCTTAAAGAAATTAAACCTGCACTATTTGATAAACTATCAAACTTAGAAGACCAAAGTCCAACAGGATATACATTTCTGTACAAAAAAGGCCAGCGACTTCCTTTACGAGACCTTGCATAAATTCGAATCTTTATCGCTGATCCGTGCCTGCTCGCCTTTGCGAAGTTCTTCGGCGGAGCGAGGAGTGTAAGTCACAACAGGTAAAAGCAAACTCTGCCCTCCCGCTCCGTTAAAAAGATAACCCTGCCATAAATGGCAGGGCTAAACATTTTCAACCGTAAATACGATTAAAAGAACCCCAAGACAAACTTGGGGGCTAAAAACAAACGCTGCTATCAGCGTGGCCTGATAAGCGTCACAAATGCAATGCCAAATATCAAAATTATCGCTGTGGCGGGCTCAATAACCGTAATTATAAGCTGGACGCTGTTTAAATTTCCGGTGTCGGCGTAATACGCATCGTAAATCAACAGCCGCCATGTGCCCTGGGCATCTTCGCCGTCAAAAGCTGATAGAGGATTCTCCGGCTGGTATCGGCCGGGAAAGGGCGGCTGGGCCTGGCCAATCGGAACCTCAGCCTCGTCGTCAAATACAGTATCGACGTAATCTTCGCCCTCGATATACTCATCATAAGGATCGTACATATTCAAGCATACCACCGTCCCTGAGGGGCTGACCAGAAAGATTT
>Ga0315312_1002121_pt1 | contig 14155 bp, 11 predicted proteins | sample TDP7_MG_FD_203629 | JGI IMG/M metagenome (GOLD analysis project Ga0315312, IMG submission 203629) | Freshwater sediment microbial communities from Lake Towuti, South Sulawesi, Indonesia - TDP7 | ecosystem: Environmental > Aquatic > Freshwater > Lake > Sediment | place: Indonesia: South Sulawesi... | reverse complement strand
CAGGCCCGGTTGTTATCGACCTCCCGAGAGACGTACAGCAAGAAATGGATGTCATGGAGTTCACAGATCAGATCATTCCGAAACGGTATGGGCCACTTCCTGACCCCGATCCCGAGACGGTTCAAAGAATGGCTGATGCGCTCGCGAACGCGGAAACTCCGCTGATTGTTGCGGGGGGCGGAGTCAAGATCGCCGAAGCTTCCGCGGAACTCATCGCGCTGGGAGAGCTGTTGATGTGCCCAGTTGCAACCTCGCTGATGGGGAAGGGATGCATCCCAGAAGATCATCCGCTCTCAATCGGAGTGATGGGAATGCATGGGTCAAGTGAGACAAACCGCATGGTGCCGAAAGCAGACGTTCTACTAATCGTGGGATCCAGACTTTCGGACCGAACAACCGGAAACGCAGACAAGTTCTGCCCGAACAGCAAGATCCTACACATCGACACTGACAAGGCCGAGATTGCAAAGAACAAAACCCCTACAATCTCACTTGTGACGGATGCAAAGAAGGCGCTGAAAGCGATCCACGCGGAACTTCAGAACCGACTTGCACGTAGACCTGAACTGCGCTGGTTCCAGAGGGCTCAGAACGACATCGACCTGCACGCGCTTGAAGGGGACGGCCCATACCTTTCGGCGATTCGGGTTGTCCGAATACTACGAAAACTACTTCCTCGCGAAACGATTGTGACGACCGAAGTCGGACAGAATCAGATGTGGAGCGCTATCCACTTCCAAGCGTACGGGCCGAGACAGTTCATTACGTCCGGAGGTCTCGGCACGATGGGTTTCGGATTCCCCGCAGCGCTTGGGGCAAAAGTTGCCTGTCCAGAGGTCCCGGTCGTCGACATTGCCGGGGATGGAAGCTTTGCGATGACCGAGAATGCCATGGCGACATCGATGCAAGAACAGATCCCCGTGACAGTCGTTGTCCTCAACAACCGAATGCTCGGCATGGTCGCCCAGTGGCATCGTATGTTCTACGGGCGAAGATACTCGGCGGTTGAACTTGGAAGACCTCCATGCTTTCCAAAATTGGCGGAGGCGTACGGGGCCGCGGGGGTTGCGGTAGGGGACTACAAGGAGCTGAGCCAGGCCGTGGAGAATGGTCTGGCCAGCAAGATCACGACCGTAATCGATGTTCCCATTTCCCCTGAAGAAGACGCCGTGCCGATGCTTGCGCCCGGCGCAGCTTTGGAGGAGGCGACTATTGCGTGATATCTCCTCAGCAGGAAGTAATCATCGACGTGCTCGTCGACCATAAGCCCGGCGTACTGTACAGGGTCTCGAACCTGTTTAGAAGAAGAGCGTTCAACATCAGTAATGTCGCCATAGGAACCTCCGAGAAGGACCGAGTAGCTCGAATGACACTGACAATGCGCGGAAGCGAGAAAGAGGCCGCCCAGCTCGTCAAACACCTCGAGAACCTCGTGGACGTCATCAGGGCAGAGATAGTCGATGCGAAGACAGCGGTAGTCAGAGAACTCGCACTTGTAAAAATGGCTCCCAGGCCTGAGGATAGGCTTCAGATCCTCAGCTTCGTGGATGTCTACCGAGCCAGAATCGTACACCTCTCAGATGACAGCATAATCGTGGAAGCGTCAGGCGACTCAGACAAAATCAACGCGTTCATCGGACTGAGCAGGAATTTTGGGCTCAAAGAAGTCGCGCGAACGGGCATCACCGCGTTGTCAAGAGAGCAGAAATCGACAGAATTACAGGGAAATGAGCTGGGATGGTAAGAGTATACTTAGACAAGGACGTTGACGTAAAGGATCTCAAAGACCAGACTGTCTGCGTAGTCGGCTACGGGAGCCAGGGCCGCGCACAAGCACTCAACATGCGAGATTCCGGCCTGAACGTGATCGTTGGTCTTAGACCTGGCGGCGATTCGTGGAAGAAAGCCGTAGCCGACGGATTTGAGCCGCAATCGATCGGTGAGGCTTCCGACAAGGCAGACACACTGCACCTTCTTATTCCCGACATGGAACAACCCGAGGTCTACAAGAAGGAGATCTTCCCCAATCTGCGGAGCGGTAACACGCTCGGGTTCTCACATGGGTACAACATTCACTTCAAGCAGATCCTGCCCCCCGATGATGTCGACGTCATCATGATCGCACCAAAAAGCCCCGGATTCAGGGTCAGAGAACTCTATCAGCAAGGGTTCGGAGTCCCCGCGCTGGTAGCCGTCTACCAAGATTTCTCAGGACACGCGAAACGACGCGCCTTGGCAATGTGTAAGGCCATAGGCTCAACACGCGCCGGAGTGATCGAGACCACCTTCAAAGACGAAACTGAATCCGACCTGTTTGGTGAGCAGGCGGTCCTTGTAGGGGGTCTAATTGAACTCATCAAAAACGGCTTCGAAGTTCTCGTTGAGGCAGGCTACCCGCCAGAACTGGCGTACTTCGAAGCATGCAACGAAATGAAACTGATCATGGACCTCGTCTACAAGAGCGGTTTATCCGGCATGCTACGGGGCGTCTCAGACACTGCAAAATACGGGGGACTCAAAGAGGGACCCAGAATCATCGATGCCCACGTACGACAGAGCATGAAAGCTGTACTCGAAGACGTACGCAACGGAACATTCGCCGAGAAGTGGACATCAAACCCCAAACGAAGCACGGCAGAACTGCGACATCTCATGGATGAAATCGACAAGCACCAGATCGAGAAAGTCGGGAAGAACATTAGAAAGATGTGCGGGCTAGAATCGTAGGGAAACAGCGATGAACATCATAGAGAAGATACTTGCAGGGGCGTCCGGCAAGAAGCAAGTACGTCCGGGCGAGATTGTCGAGGCAAGAATCAACTCTGCGATGATTCATGACATCACCGGACCAATAGCTATCCAATCTTGGAAGAAGCTCGGGGAGACGAAGGTATGGGACCCTGAAAGAATTGTCGTGATCTTCGATCATTACTTGCCGCCTCCATCAGAGCAAGCCGCCAGCCTTCAGAAAATGATCCGCGAGTTCGTGTATGAACAGGGGATCCGGAACTTCTATGACATCGGACGTGGGGGCATCTGCCACCAAGTGATGCCTGAAGAAGGGCATGTTCACCCAGGAGATCTCATCGTCGGGGCAGACTCACATACTTGCACCTACGGGGCGTTAGGAGCATTTTCCACGGGAATTGGATCCACTGAGATGGCCGCTGTCTTTGCAACTGGAAGTCTTTGGTTCAAGGTTCCAAGAACGATCAAGATTAACGTAACGGGCAGCTTCGGACCCTTTGTCATGAGCAAGGACCTGATGCTTCACATCCTCGGACAGCTTGGCGTCTCGGGAGCAAACTACCGAGCAATCGAGTTCACGGGTCCGGCAATTGAGGACATGGACATAGCAGGGAGAATGACACTGTGCAACATGTCCGTTGAAGCTGGGGCCAAGGCCGGGATAATCGCGCCTGATGAGAAGACTGTGGAATATCTACGTGGAAAATCTGCGGATTCGGTCCAGAGGATAAGGACCGACGAGAACTCCAAGTACGAGCGCACGATCCAGATCGACGCATCAACTCTTGGACCACAAGTCGCAAGTCCTCACTCTCCCGACAATGTTGCGCCGATTGAGGAAATACCAGAAACAAGAATCGATCAGGCATTCCTAGGGTCCTGCGCGAATGGGCGCATCGAAGATCTTCGAATCGCCGCGCGAATTCTTGATGGAAAGAGAGTTCACGATCGCACCCGATTCATCATTACACCGGCTTCGCAAGATGTCTATCGAGAGTGCCTGCAAGAGGGGCTCCTTGATACCTTCACTCAATCCGGAGCTATGGTGACGAACCCAGGTTGCGGGATCTGCATAGGAATCCACATGGGCATCCTCGGTCCAGGAGATGTTTGCGTCAGCTCTTCGAATCGAAACTTCGTTGGAAGAATGGGCAGCCCGCAGGCAAAGATATTCTTGGCCTCCCCCGCGACCGTGACCGCATCAGCAATCGCGGGCAGAATATCCGACCCTCGTGCACTGAGTTGAATTCACTATGATCGTGAAAGCCAAGGCTGTCAAGCTTGGGAACAACGTGGACACTGACATAATCCTACCAGGGAAGTACTTGGTTCTAACAGACCCCACTGAACTCGGAAAGCACGCTATGGAGGGCCTTTCACCTGACTTTCGCTCAAAGTTCGCCGATGGAGCAATCGTCGTGGCTGGAGAGAACTTCGGGCAGGGATCGAGCAGAGAACACGCTGCGATTGCTCTCAAGGGTGCAGGTGTCAGATGCGTCGTTGCACAGTCCTTCGCACGAATCTTCTACAGGAATGCGATCAACATCGGTCTCCCAGCTCTGGAGTGCTCAGGAATCTTGACTCGAGTTGCTGAGGGGGACCAACTGTCAGTTGATCTGGAAAACGGCCAAATCAGCAATCTGACTACTGGGGCGACAGCTGTTGCAGAGCCGATTCCCCTTGATCTCTTTCAGGTCTTGATTGACGGCGGAATCATTGAACACTTGAAAAAGAAGCGATCCCGTCAATGACAGCATACGCGATATCACTCATGCCGGGCGACGGAATAGGACCTGAGCAGACCGAAGCAACCATTAGAGTTCTCGAAAGGGTCAAGAAAGCCTTCGGACTGAGTCTTGAATTCGTCAAAACAGAAGCAGGCGACGAATGCAAACGCAGACGCGGCTCTGCGCTTCCTGACGACACTATCCGTATGCTCAAGGCGACAGACGTTTGCCTAAAGGGTCCTGTAGGCGAAACCGCGTATGAGGTAATCGTAACTTTGCGGCAGATGTTTGACCTGTACGCTAACCTGAGACCTTGCCGAGCATATCCCGGCCTGAAGTGCCTCGATCCCGAGACTGATCTTGTTATAGTCAGAGAAAATACGGAGGATCTGTACAAAGGGCTTGAGTTCGAGGTCACGGATTCAGCGATTGCGCTGAGGGTAACGACAACAAGGGCCTGTCGGAGGATAGCGTCTAAAGCGTTTCGCGTCGCAGAACTACGGAACAAGAAGAGGCTTGTCACCGCCGTACACAAGGCCAACGTTCTCAGGAAGACCTGCGGCCTGTTTGCTGCAATCTGCCGAGAAGAGGCGAAGCTTCACCCCGATGTCTCGTTCGAGGAGATGTATGTTGACGCTGCTGCCATGAATCTTGTGCGGCAACCTGCGCACTTCGACGTGCTCGTGACGACAAACATGTTCGGAGACATATTGAGTGACGAGGCTGCTCAAGTCGTGGGCGGTCTCGGCCTGGCACCCTCGGGCAACATTGGGGAAGAATTCGCAATATTCGAGCCCGTGCACGGTTCAGGCCCAGACATAACCGGCAAGAACATCGCAAACCCGAACTCCATGTTACTCTCCGCGGGCATGATGCTCGACTGGCTAGGCGACAGATTTGGTGATTCGAACTGCATCGCAGCTGCTCATTCGCTTGAGGTCGCTGTGTCTCAAACGTTGACTGATCGAATCGCTACCCCCGATCTGGGAGGGAACTACGCAACACAGCAAGTCGCAGACGCTGTGGCGGAGAGAATCGCACAGGATGTGATTCAATGAGTCCCAGACCTACAACGCAGGTTCGGATATTCGACACGACTCTACGCGACGGAGAACAAACACCGGGTGTCTCATTGACCCCAGACGAGAAGCTCGCGATCGCGAGGGCACTTGCACGTCTGGGCGTCGATGCAATTGAAGCCGGCTTCCCCATATCGTCTGAAGGCGAAGCGGCAGGCGTGAGACTTGTGGCAAAGGCCGGATTATCACCGGAAGTCTATGCTCTTGCACGTGCAAGCGCCCAAGACATCGACGCTGCGCTGCAATGTGATGTCGGCTGTGTTCACGTCTTCATCGCAACCTCTGACCTGCATCTGCAGCGTAAACTCAAGCTGTCTCGCGAGCAGGTCATAGAAAGAGCGGTGCGGGCTGTCTCCTATGCAAAAGATCATGGACTGGTTGTCGAGTTCTCGGCTGAGGACGCGACTCGATCGGATTCCGAGTATTTGGGAAGAGTACTTCGGTCCGTGTGTGAGGCAGGAGCTGATCGCATAAACATACCTGATACTGTTGGCATGGCATCACCTGAGAGGATACAACGTATCGTCAAGTCAGTCAAGCAGGTGGTCGATCGACCGATCAGTGTTCATTGCCACGATGATTTTGGGTTGGCGGTGGCAAACAGCCTCGCGGGAATCGAAGTAGGCGCTGTTCAGGCCCATGTTACGGTCAACGGGATCGGAGAGAGAGCTGGAAATGCCTCACTCGAAGAACTGGTAATGGCCTTGCACCAACTTGCCGGCATGAAGACCGGCATTGACACGACACTGCTCTACGAGATTTCGAGGTTGGTTGCTAAAGTCACCGGCGTCGTCGTGCAACCTAACAAGGCAATTGTCGGGGACAATGCATTCGGTCACGAGTCTGGGATTCACACTCACGGGGTAAGTGCAGAGGCATCGACATATGAGCCATTCGACCCGGCGCTCGTGGGGAGAAAGAGGTGGTTTCAGGCAGGAAAGCACGCCGGGGCTCACGGAATAGCCGCTCAACTCGGTGAGATGGGCTTGTCTCCAAATACTGAAGAGCTCTCTCAGATTGTCTCCAAAGTCAAGGACTTGGCTGACAAGGGAAAGACTGTTACGGACGCAGACCTCTTTGCAATCGCTGAGACAGTCATCAGCACTTCCTCCGCTGGCAACAATCCAGTCTCACTTGCTGACTTTGCAGTCATGACCGGTATCGGCGTAGTCCCGACGGCATCAGTGCGCATCAACATTAACGGAAACCAGTATGTCTCTTCCGAGACAGGAGTTGGTCCGGTTGACAGCGCCATCAAAGCTATCCAGAAATTGACCGACCCGCTCGTTCACGTGCGACTGAAAGAATACAGACTCGACGCCATCACTGGAGGTTCCGACGCCCTGGCCGAAGTTCTCGTGAGAGTGGAGGACGATGATGGAGTCACCGTTTCCGCAAGGACAACAGGCGAGGATGTAGTTCGGGCGAGCGTCGAGGCGATGATTCTAGGGATCAACAAGCTCCTCCTCAAGAGGCGCCTGACCGCGAACAGCCCACGGACACAGGAGGCGCATTTGAATTGAGATCGGACGCGATCAAGAAAGGACCTGAAAGAGCGCCGCACCGGAGCCTCCTAAGAGCATGCGGGCTTAGGACACAGGATTTCTCAAAACCCTTCATCGGGATAGCGAGTTCACAGGCGGACATTGTACCAGGCCATGTGCACCTACACGACTTCAGCACGGTCGTGAAGTCAGCGATTCGAGAGGCAGGCGGAATCCCGTTCGAGTTCAACACCATCGCGGTCGATGACGGAATCACCATGGGCCACCCAGGGATGATGTATTCGCTTCCCAGTCGCGAACTGATTGCCGACTCAATTGAAACGATGCTTCAGGCTCACCAGTTCGATGGCGTCGTATGCATCTCCAATTGCGACAAGATTGTACCTGGAATGGTCATGGGCGCTGTTCGCGTCAATATCCCCACCATACTAGTCAGCGGCGGGCCCATGAAGACTGGTCACACAAGCCAAGGCACCCCCATCGACTTGGCATCCGTCTACGAAGGCGTCGGCCGCTATCGAGCAGGGTTCATCACTGAGCAGCAGCTCACCGAACTTGAGGAACAGGCATGTCCCTCATGCGGAAGCTGCGCGGGACTCTTCACAGCAAATTCGATGAACTGCCTCTGTGAGGGCCTCGGATTGGCACTTCCCGGAAACGGAACAGCCCTTGCAACTTCGCCGGAGAGAATCGAACTACTCAAGCGAGCGGGCCACCAGATTGTGGAACTGGTCAAGGCTGAGCTGAGGCCCAGAGACATCATCACAACTGAGGCCATCGAGGACGCGTTTGCCTTGGACATGGCGATGGGCGGTTCGACCAATACCATCCTACACACTCTAGCAATAGCGAGGGAGGCAGAAATTGAGTACTCGTTGCGCCGAATAAACGAGATCGCCAAGCGGGTACCCCACATCTGCAAGTTGAGTCCAGCGTCAGATTACAGGATGGACGATCTGCACCGCGCAGGTGGAGTCAGCGCTATCCTCAGGGAACTGAGCAAGAAAGACGCCCTGCTTCACCTAGAACGGATGACGGTCACAATGAAAACTGTCGGCGAAAACATCGCCCAGGCCAAGTTGGCCGATCCAGAAGTGATCAGGCCGATCTCAAACCCTCACAGCCACCATGGGGGGATCGCGATCCTGTACGGCTCCCTTGCCCCAAGAGGCGCGGTCTGCAAGGTGGGAGCCGTCGACCCAGCGATGATGAAGCACACGGGGCCGGCTCGCGTGTTTGATTGTGAGGAGGACGCAACTAGAGCGATTCTCGGCGGCTGCGTTCGAAAAGGAGACGTCGTGGTCATTAGATATGAAGGACCGAAAGGTGGACCCGGAATGCGCGAGATGCTCGGTCCCACATCAGCCCTGGTCGGGATGGGACTTGCAGCAGAAGTTGCGCTCATCACCGACGGAAGGTTCTCCGGCGCAACGCGTGGCGCCTGTATCGGGCATGTTTCTCCTGAGGCAGCCGCGCGTGGTCCGATCGCATGCCTCAGAGACGGGGACTTGGTCGACATCGACTTGCAGGGTTTTTGCTTAGACATTGATCTCGCACCGGAGGAGATTGAGACCCGTCTGAAGCATCTTCAACCGTTTCGACCCCGTGATGCGCCCGGATATCTTTCGAGGTATGCCGCTTTGGTCAGCTCAGCTGACGAGGGGGCCTTTCTCAGACGATTCGTCACAGTCAATCAAGGTGAGGCATGATGCCAACCGGGAAACAGAGATTTGTATGGATGAACGGAGAGTTTCTTGAATGGGACAGGGCCAATGTTCCTATCCTCACTCATGCTCTCCACTACGGAACAGGAGTATTCGAGGGCATAAGGGCCTACAAGACTGTTGACGGACTTTCAGTCTTCCGATTGAGAGAACACATGCGCCGCCTCAAAGCCTCGGCGCATGTCTACATGATAGATCTCCCTTACTCAGAAACTGAACTCTGCCAAGCGACGACGGCCCTGCTTGCCAAGAACGAGATACAGGACTCTGCGTACATCCGGCCTGTTGCATTCAAGGCCTTGGGCAGCATAGACCTCGATTTCAGAGAAGTTCCGACCTGGGTCGCAATAGTAGCCTTTCCCTTCAACAAGTACTTCGCAAAAGAAGGGCTAGATGTCTGCGTATCGTCTTGGAGAAAGACGTGTGAGCCCACTGTCCCATCCTTGGCGAAGGCCTCAGGACACTACATCAACGCGTGCTTAGCTAAAGTCGAAGCCAAGAAGAACGGGTTTGATGAAGCGATACTGCTCGACCATAGAGGATTTGTCTCGGAGGGCACTGGAGCGAACATATTCATCGCGAAAAACGGAATGCTTCACACTCCTCCGCTCTCCGCAGGAATTCTAGAGGGAGTCACACGGGACTGTCTCCTTACCCTCGCTCACGATCACAACTTGACGGTTCAGGAGAGAGACATTGCACGTGGCGAGCTCTACACATGCGATGAGGTCTTCCTCACTGGAACTGCGGTCGAGATCATACCGATACTCAGCGTTGACGGCCGAAAGGTAGGTGAGGGCAAACTAGGAAAGCTGACCCGACGAATACAGCGTGTCTATTCTGAAGTTGTTTCCGGGAAGGACAAGCGGTATGGCCACTGGCTCACCCCGGTGTATGTCCAGATCCCCTCCAGCGCCGCTTCAGTCGGGAGCGCAGTAACACCATCGCAACCCCAGGACCTGAGTGTTAGAGATTGGCAGTTGCGGTTTTGGGAATGGACAAGGCCACAAGGGCCCTAAGCAGTCTTCGCCAAGACAGTGGGAGCTCAGGTAGAGAATACCGGTCGCTCACAACAAGTGCTACTCTAACATGAGGTATCGCCCCGGTGACTCTAATCCAAAGCAATATTCGCTGTCGAAACATCGCTGTTGAGAGGGTGTGTCAACCGCCTATTCGATATCTATTAGCCGCCTAATAGAAGCCAGTGCCATTGTCTGGAGCTGAATACGAAGTGCGCGAACAAGTATTGGCGAAGCTTAGAGCAGAAGTTCGCTCGACAGACACTGCTCTGATTGGTTCGCTGGCTCGGAGGATCCGGCTCGTCAGCAAAATCGGCCTGCTGAAACAGGAGCTTGGGATCGGAGTGATTGACGTCGTTGCTGAGAAATCCGTCATCGAGAACTTTGTCACCTCCGCCGTAAAGGCCGGAGTTGAGGGGGCGGTTGCGAGGCGGCTTGCCGAATTGGTTATTGAAAGCTCGACAAGAGCCCAGATGCGGTCTAGGCCTCCCGAGGCTTCGAGAGACTCCTTTCTCAAGCAATTCTCCGAGACTATGCTGAGGGCAGAAAAGGAAGGCAGAAAGCTGATCAGGCTTGACGTCGGCGAGCCCCGCTTCAGAACGCCAAGTGTTGCGGTGCGCGAAGCGAAGAGGCGCCTTGGTCAGACTCCTACGATCCCATACGGTTCAAGCGCCGGGCTGACCGAGTTGGTGGACGCTATCGTCGCACGGCTGAACGACCAGTACGGGACGGGACTCCGTAGGTCTAACGTACTCATCGTTCCAGGTGCTCGTTTCGGGATCTTCGTCGCAATGCGTACTGCCTTATCAAGCCTGGACCGTGTGGTAGTATGTCAGCCCGCATGGCCCGCCTACGAATCATGCGCCTCCTTGGTCGGGGCAAGGTCTCTCAAGGTCTCTGCGAGTCTGGAAGACAGCTGGGACGTAGATCTGACCACACTTGAGGAACAGCTGAAGCTTAAGCCGAAGATGCTTGTGCTCAACAGTCCGAATAACCCAACCGGCAAGGTGCTGTCAGCGAAGAAACTCCGGGAAGTAACGGAACTGGCAAAGAGGACTCGCACAATAGTTCTCTCCGACGAGGTCTATGCTAGCTACTGCACTGTACCAGCATCAAGCATTCTAGAGTATTCTGACGTCGAGTCGATTTACGTCAACAGTTTCTCAAAGGAGTTGAGCATGACAGGGTGGAGGGTCGCCTACGTAGTGGCAGACGAGCGGAAGATTGAGAAGATGCGCGCGATCGTTGAGACGACGCTAACCAATGTCCCAGAGTTCGTTCAACGAGGAGCGCTCGCGGCGCTCAAAGATCCAAGCGGAAGAGCAGCTCGTGCTAGGTATAGAATCGGAAGCAGAGTCAAGGCAGCCTGCGCGGAGCTGGCGAAGGGGGTTTTCGACTTCTATGTTCCCGACGGGGGATTCTATGTCTTCCCCAGAATCAAGGGTAGAAAAATCGATTCCGAGAAGTTTGCGAGGTATCTCTTTACGAAGCATGGCGTGGGCATCCTCCCCGGAACGGTCTTCGGTTCATACCGAAACTTCCTGAGGCTGGCGATAACGGAGTCCGAAACAGCTGTCAGGACCGGCATCAAGCGCATCGTGAAGGCGATACACCAATGGTGACTAGAGTAGCCGTCCTTGGATCTGGAGGAATGGGCTCTTGGTTCGCACGGTTCTTCAGATCACGAAAAGCCTCCGTTGTTGTCTCGGACCGTGATCTGCGCAAAGCCCGACAGCTCGCCTCAAGGATTCGGGCAGAATACGCGCCTAACAACATCGAAGCTGCGCGTGGGAGCGACATAGTCGTTGTTGCGACTCCAGTGCGAGTTGCTTCAGAAGTGATCAAGGAGATTCTTCCAGCCCTGAAAAGAAACTCGCTTCTCTTGGATATCTGCGCGGTAAAGTCAGCGGTGATTCCCGCTCTACACATCGCAGAACGGCGCGGAGTCAGGATAGCCAGCATTCATCCCATGTTCGGCCCGCTTGCGCCTAGTCTACGAGGGAGGGCGATGATGATTGTGAGGACCGGAAAGAATATGCGTGGTACGGATGCAGCGAAACAGCTCTTTCGCCTTGCTAGAATACGCCTAGTCGATCCGAAGGCTCATGATAAGCAAATGGCGGTGGCGCTCGCGCTGCCTCATTTCCTCAACATGGTATTCGCAGGGGTCTCCTGGAAGAGAGTCTCCGAAGCTAGGAAGTATGCCGGAAGGACGTTCAATCTGCAGCTATTACTCGCTGAAACGATCGCAAGTGAACCTGAGACGACAGCTGACATCCAGGCAATGAGCAAGGAATTTGGCCCTCTCCTACGAGAGTTGGAACGGCAGATCCGGCAGCTTTCTAGGATTGTGTATCGAAGGGACGGAACTCAACTAGCTGCCCAGTACAGGCGGATCAGGAAAAGTCTTTCCGCCGATCCTGAATTCCGTTTTGCCCAGAAAAAGTTCGAGACGGTCTGTGAGGCGTTGTCAGGCTTCTCGACAAGATAGGTTCGCGAGGGACTCGCAATTCGGGGTTGTCGATCTTGCGTGTCGTCTTCCAAGGCGAATTGGGCAGCTACAGTCACGAGGCCTGCGAACGCCATTTCGGAACCTCAGTTGCCGTTCAGCCCCACAGAACTCTACGCGATGTCTTCTGCGCGGTGGAACGTAGACGGGCCACTTTTGGTGTGGTGCCAGTTGAGAATTCATACGAGGGAAGCATCAACGAGACGTACGACCAGCTCGCGACAACTAGATCAAAGGTTTGTGGAGAAATAGAAGTTAGAGTGAGACACTGCCTCATCGCGAACCCAGGAACGAAGCAGACCTACATCACGACCGTCTACTCTCACCCGCAAGCCTTGGCTCAGTGCGCAAGGTATCTTCGCGCTCACAGGTTGGAAGCGGTACCGACATACGATACAGCTGGGAGCGTCAAACTGATCAAGACAATACGGTCGAAGAAAGTTGCCGCCATCGCGAGCAAACGTGCCGCCGAATTATACCGTATGCAGATCATTTCAGAGGGGATCGAGGACAGCGATGTCAACTACACGCGATTCCTCATCCTCGGGAGGAAGATTCCGCCTCCGTCAGGCAACGACAAGACATCCATCATATTCGGGGTCGAGCACAGACCCGGATCGCTATACCGCGCCCTCAGCGCGCTTTCGATCCGGGGGATCAATCTAACGAAGATCGAATCAAGGCCGGTGAAGGATTCGCCGTGGGAATACGACTTCTACGTGGACTTTCAAGGCCACGTTCGGGACAGAGTCTGCCACGACGCTCTCAAGGACTTGAAGAAGAAGGCGACGTTTGTGAAGGTGTTGGGGTCGTATCCCTGCACGGTATTCGGCTAAGTCGTCTTGAGCACAGGTGGGATCAGCCCGGCTCGCATGGAATAGTCGGCCAGCACAATCGCCATCATGGCCTCGACGATTGGAATGGCCCTCGGAATTACGCACGTATCGAATCTGCCTCTGATCATGAGAGGTTGCTCCTTCATCGTCTGAAGGTTGACCGTGCGTTGCGGAATAGCTATCGATGACGGGGGCCTGAAGGCGATTCTGCAAACCAAGGGTTGACCATTGCTTATTCCGCCGATGATTCCTCCAGCGTTGTTGGTGGCGCTTTGGATCTTTCCCTCGACAATTTCCAGTCGGTCATTGTACTCAGACCCGCGCATCCTTGCAGATTCGAAGCCTAAACCGAACTCAACCGCCTTTACGGACGGGATCGCAAAGAACGCCTTGCTAAGATCTCCGTCGAGATTGTCGAAGACTGGCTCCCCTAAGCCGACAGGTACTCCGGTTGCGACAGCCTCGATAACCCCGCCGACTGTGTCTCCTCGGCTCCTGGCGTCCGTTATGGCTTCCTCCATCTTCTTGGCTGCCTCGGGATCAGCACAGCTCAGTCGGTCGCTGCGAGATGCTTTCTCCTGTTCCTGAAAAGAGATCCTTCTAGCGCGGATTCCCGCGATCTCGAGAGTATGAGCGTACACCCCTACGCCCATCGTGCTGATCAATCTCTTCGCGACGGCGCCAGCGGCAACGAAGCCGACTGTGATTCTTCCGGAGAACCTTCCGCCGCCTCTGTAGTCTTCGTATCCGCCGTACTTGAGCCTGGCAACCAGATCCGCTTGTCCCGGCCTAGGGGTGTACTTTCTCTCTTCATATGCCTCTGACTGTGTGTCCAGATTGGATACGGAAAGAGAAATGGGAGCCCCCGTTGTGCGCCCCTCAAAGACTCCAGACAATACTTCCACTTGGTCAAGCTCCCTTCTATCCGTCGAGAAGACATCAAGACGAGCCTGTCTCCTTCGCAATTCCCGCTGGATCTCATCTACAGTGAGCTCGAGTCCAGCTGGG
>Ga0315312_1002120_pt1 | contig 14156 bp, 14 predicted proteins | sample TDP7_MG_FD_203629 | JGI IMG/M metagenome (GOLD analysis project Ga0315312, IMG submission 203629) | Freshwater sediment microbial communities from Lake Towuti, South Sulawesi, Indonesia - TDP7 | ecosystem: Environmental > Aquatic > Freshwater > Lake > Sediment | place: Indonesia: South Sulawesi... | reverse complement strand
GCTAAGATGCCTTTATTTTTCAAAAGATTAATTATTAATAAAACTATTATTACTACCGCGAATAAAAAATCCAATAAAAACATGATAAATCCATTTTGGTCAGGTTTTTGAATTTCTGCTTTGATTTTTTCAACGCTTTCCGGATTAGCTAAAGTTGATAAATCCCCCAATTCTTCACCGGTAAATAATCTCTTTAAAATTCGGCGCATAATTTTTCCCGAGCGCGTCTTGGGCAGGTCCTCAACTAAATAAACTTCTTTTGGCAAAGCAATCGGTCCAATTTCCTTTTTAATTTGTCCGACAATCTGATTTTTTAATTCTGGTAGAGAACGGCTCTCTATCTGTTTTTTCAGGACAACAAAGGCTACTGGTACCTCGCCTTTAATCTCGTCTGATATCCCCACCACTGCTGATTCAGTAATATCTTCGTGTTTTGAAATTGCTGCTTCCAATTCGCCGGTTGATATCCTGTGACCGGCAACCTTTATTACATCGTCAACTCGACCTATAATTCTGATTAAACCATTTTTGTCCCGATAGGCGGCATCTGAGGTAAAATAAACATTTCCAGCTTGCCCTGAGCCTGCCGAAGGGTATTGACTCCAATATGTTTTTTGATATTTTTCGGCATCTTTGTAAATTCCTCTTAACAATCCCGGGACAAAAGGCGGTAGCATTACCAAATTTCCTTCTGTTTCAACCGAACAAGATTTTCCCTTCTCGTCTAAAATATCAAATTTCACTCCGGGAAAAGGTAAACCGGTAAAAGCTGGTTTAAAAGGACCGATTCCAGGAAGGGAGGTAATCAAAATTCCACCGGTTTCAGTCTGCCACCAGGTATCAACAATTGGACATCTCTCTTTCCCCACTTCTTTAAAATACCATTGCCAGGCTGCTTCATCAATTGGTTCTCCTACCGAACCCAAAATTCTTAACTTTTCAAATTTATATTTTTTCAAAAATTCAGTGGCAAATTTTTCAAACATTCTGATTGCTGTCGGCGCCGTATAAAAGATTGTTACCTTGTATTTTTCAATAATTTGACACCATCTATCAGCAGCCGGCCAATCGGGAGCTCCTTCAAAAATCAAAAAAGTTATTCCGTTAAGTAAAGGCGCATAACAGGAGTAAGTATGACCGGTTATCCAGCCGATATCAGCCATCGACCAAAAAATATCATCATCTTTCCAATCAAATATCCATTTGCCAGTAAATTTTGCCTGAACAGTGTATCCCCCACAAGTATGAACGCAACCTTTTGGAACACCGGTTGTTCCTGAGGTAAAAAGAATGAATAACAAATCTTCGCTATCCATTATTTCTGGCTGGCATTTATCGCTTTCCTTTTTTATCAATGCTTCGTAAAAAATATCTTTTTTTTCATCCCAGGAAATTTCATTATTGGCTCTTTTGACCACAATAACTTTTTCAACTTTTGTTTCTTTAATTCCTTCATCAGCCGCTTCTTTTAAATTAATTATTTTCCCTCGGCGATAATAACCATCGGCGGTTATCAGAACTTTGGCTCCGGTTATCTGTAATCTAACCTTTAGGGCCGAACTTGAAAAAGCCGAAAAAACCACGGCGTGAACGGCTCCAATTCTGGCACAGGCCAGCATGGAAATTATTACTTCCGGAATCATCGGTAAATAAATTCCGACTCTATCCCCTTTTTTCACTCCCAAACTCTTTAAGGCATTGGCTAATCTGTTAACTTCTCCTGCCAGCTCTTTGTAAGTTAAGATTCTGGTTTTTTCACTAACCGGTTCTGGCTCCCAAATTAAAGCCACTTTATCTCCTTTTTCCCCTAAATTCCTATCCAGGCAATTTTCAGTAATATTCAATTTTCCGTCCAGAAACCATTGAAAATTGGGTGGCTGATGCTCAAATGCCTTTTTCCATTTTTTACGCCAAAAAATCTCTTTAGCTAAATTTTCCCAAAATTTAATTGGATTTTTCTCTGCCTCTTTATAAATTTTTGGGTCATTAACCCAACTTTTCTTTTTAAATCCCTCTGTTGGCAAATATAAATCTTCCTTTTTAATCATATTTAATTTATTATACCCCGTAGAGAAATTTCGACAATCCTTCGGGTAATTATTGCGTAGCGAGTCGAAATTCTTCTACGGGACAAAGCTCGTTTTATTGACAATAGAAAATAATATTGGTATCTTTAAAAAGAGGGTAATAAAATGTTCTTTTCCAGAATCTTCGAAAGAATTTTCAACAAAAAGGAGAAAAAATCATTCTTAGTACCTGTAAAATTCAAATGCGATAACGACGAGGTCTGGTTTTTTAATTATCTGTTCTTTGTGGTACCACATGTATACCAGGTGATATATGTATACCAGTCAGCTGAAACTGAAGAAGAGGCAAAGGCAAAAGTTGAAGAAAGCTTCAGGTATTCTCTCTGCCAGCACAAGGTGAGTGAACCAGTCGCCATAAAATAAATCTAATTCATATGCCCAGCGATGGGCATTTTTTTTATCACAACAAAAAACCGCCCAGCGCTAGGCGTTTTTGTTAATTAAATATATATTTTCAGAGTTTTTTTCCAATGTACTCGGCGAATTCAGCAAGTCTACAGGCATAGGCCCATTCATTATCATACCAGGCAACAACCTTAACCAGGTCTTCAATGACCATGGTTGAAGCTGCATCAACAATGGCCGAATAGGAATTACCAATATAATCTGAAGAAACCAAAGGCGCATCTTCAATTCCTAAAATTCCTTTTAATTCCGGTTTTTGAGATGCTTTTTTGAAGATAAAATTCACTTCTTCAACAGTAGTTTTTTTCTTAACCTGGCAAATTAGATCCAAAAGTGAAACGGTTGGCGTGGGCACTCGAAAGGCAATGCCATCCAATTTTCCTTTCAATTCCGGAATAACTTTACCGATGGCTTTGGCAGCTCCAGTGGTAGTCGGAATAATATTTAAAGCGGCAGCTCTGGCCCTTCTTAAATCCTTGTGAGCCAAATCCAAAATTCTCTGGTCATTGGTGTAGCTGTGAATGGTGCTCATAAAGCCTTTCAAAATTCCAAAATTATCCTGCAAAACCTTTGCCACCGGCGCCAGACAATTGGTAGTACAAGAACCCATGTCAACGATATCCAATTTTTTCGGGTCGAAACTTTTTTCATTTACTCCCAAAACAAAAGAGGGAACTTTTTCAGCATCTTTGGAAGGAGCAGAAATAATTACTTTTTTTGCTCCGGCTACCAAATGTTGTTTAGCACCCTCATAATCGGTAAAAACGCCCGAACTTTCCAAAACAATATCTACTCCCAGTTTTTCCCAGGGCAATTTTGAGGGCTCTTTTTCGGCAAAAATCTGAACGCTTTCGCCAGCCCTTGTCCCATTGATTAACAATTCTTTTTCTGTAAATTTAACCGGCTTTTGATAAATTCCGTAAATGGAATCGTATTTCAAAAGATGGGATAATGTTTTAGTATCGGTCAAATCATTAATCGCCAGCACTTTTAAATTGGGGTGATTATCAATTATTCTTCTGAAAGTCGGCCGGCCAATTCGGCCAAAACCATTGATTGCGATTTTAATCATAAAATCAGAGAACAAAGAACAGAAAACAGAGAACAAAAATTATTATTGTTTATTGTTCTTTGTTCGTTGTTCCTTGATATTTAATAATTTACAAATTGCCTCTTTATCAAATCCTACCACAATTTTATCATCAATTTCAATAATCGGAAGTTCCATTTTACTAGATTTTTTAATTATTTCTTCTCTGGCTTTTTTATTCTGAGAAAGGTCAATTTCTTCAAATTCAATTTTATTGGCTTTCAAAAATTCTTTTAGGGCAAAACAAATGGCACAGGTAGGGCTGGTGTAAATCTTGACCATATTTTTCAGTTTTTATTGAGCGCAACCGCCTTCGCTCGAAGAAGAATCTGAGGTACTACCGTATGTCTCGGAAAATCCGGTGGCTGCTTGTGTTTCACTTAACTTTTGAGAACAAATTTCGGGTTGTTGTCCAAATCCGCAACAAACCACAGTTTTTACAGCCTCGGCAGTTCTCCCTCCAAAATCAAATTCACTTACTCCCTCGCCATTTAAAAATAAGCTGGGAGAACCGCTAACCTGATATTTAACCCCTGAATCAAAATCTTCTTTAGCATAGTTTAAACCCTTAGTGGCATCGGTCAGACAATTATTTAAGTTGACTTTATTAATATTAGCACCGGCCAAACAACTATCCACCTCTCCTTTTTGAATATGACAGGCAATATAATTCCAATACTTATCTTTTTGCTCTTCTCTGATACAAATTTGTCTTAGGTTTTCTTCGGCTTCGGGGTCACCGTGCATTGAGGTCACCTTGTTATCCTGAATGGAACCAATATATCTAACTTTTATGTTATTAGCTAAAGATGGCATATTTTTTACAATTTCGTTTAGGATTCTCTGCATCTGTAAACCAAACGGACATTTACTGACTACAAAAGCTTCCAGAGAAGGTTCATCAGATTTTTTTAGGTCCTCACAGGTTAATTTTTGAGGTTGCTGAGAGGTTTCGGATTCTTGTTGAGTTTCTGGTTTTAAAGTTAAATCAATTCCGGCTGTAAATAAAAGTTTACCATCTCGGGTCACGTAGGAATCGTATTCGCTATCTTCAATTTTTAATCTAAATTTATATATTCCATTTTCTTCTTTAACGCTGATTAAAGAGGCTGTTCTTCCCTCTAAGAGATTCTGATTAATATAATCCATGGCAATTTTAGCTGCCTCTTGAGGCGACAACGCCTTTTCTCTATTGATATAAAAAATAGCCCCGGCAATTGAAAGTCCGGCGACTAAAATTGTAACGGGAATTAAGATTTTAAGAGTTTTTGAAAGCATATAATTAGAGTATCAAAAATTTATTTAATGTCAATATCTTCTAATTCTTTAACTAATTTCTCAAAAGGAATGTCATACATTTTACAAATATCAAAAATTTTTAAATTTTCCATTTCTGATTTGGCAAAAGGACAACTCAAACAGGGCAAATTATACTTTACTAAAATTTTTTCTACTCCCGGCAATTTTAAAATCTCAGCCAAATTTGTATCTTTGCTAATTTTTAATTTCATAAACCATAAAGCGAGGGAATCAATTTTTACGGACCATCCGCAGGCAAATTGCATGGTTTCGCCTTTGGCGAAAATTTGCCGAGGAACTGAGCTTGCTCCTCGCTGGGGAGCAGAGCGTGTCCTAAAAATTGTGTTCCCGAGCTACTAGCCAGCTAGCCATCCTCCATCAATTACCACAGTGGAACCAGTCATATAAGAATTTTCATCCGAGACTAAAAACAAAACTAAATTGGAAACTTCCTCGGCTTTTCCCATTCGATGAAGCGGAATACGAGCCAATGCTCCTTCCATCGTCTTTGGGTCTTGTTTCATTGAAGCAACCATCGGTGTATCGATGGCTCCTGGAGCAACAACATTAACTCTGACATTAAAAGGAGCTAATTCCAAAGCTAAGGTTTCCGTCATCCCGACTATCCCACCCTTTGAAGCGCAATAATGGACTAAGGTTGGAAAACCAACTCCTACTTGTCCCATGGCAATGGAAGCAATGTTGACTATCACACCCGATTTTTGTTTTACCATTTCTTTAGCCACTGCCTGAGCGCACAAAAAATAACCTTTTAAATTAATATCTAAGGTTCTATCCCAATCTTCTTCGGTTAGTTCTAAAAATGGTTTGAACTGGCAAATCCCGGCATTATTAATTAAAATATCTATCTTACCAAATTTTTCAATCGTCTTTTTAACCATTTGCTCAACTTCTGCTTTTTTCGAAACATCGCATTTTATGGCTATTGCCTCCCCTCTATTTTTTTTAATTTCATCTACCACTTTTTGACAATCCTCTTGTGAAATATCGGAAACAACTACTTTAGCGCCAGCTTTAGCCAAGGCCAGAGCGTGAGTTCTTCCCATTCCACGTCTGGCTCCGGTAATGATGGCGACTCTGCCTTTTAAATTTGTCATAAATTTTTCAAATATTCTTTATTAAAATTTGACCTTTTCTTCTGATTTATTCAATACAACAATCAACTATTTTTTTTACCAATTCACCCAGTTTTCCTAAAAACCCAGTTTTTTCCTTATCGTGAACGTCTAACTGACTATCGTCAATTTTTTTAATTTCACCAACATTTACTAATTTCAAATTTATTCCCCAGAACAAAGAATATAAATCATAAGCTTTGGAAAATAAATCCTCAGCCTCCGCTTTTTTACCCTCATTAAGATATTTTGTTCCCACCTCCATTAATCTCATTGAGGCAGCTAAGAGATGTTTGGAAATGCACCAGACCTCGCCTTCGGGCTCTTTAACAATTTTTTTGAGCAGTTCTTTTCTCATTTCTCTGGCTCCTTTCAACAAATCAAAATATTCTGATTTTCCAGTTTTTGCCCCGCTAAAGAAAAAGTGTTCCTCAATTGAAATCAGGTTCATTACGGCAATTGATAAATCTTCGTCAGAAGATAAATCAATTTTTCCTTTTTTGCTCTCTGCAACTTTTTTTAAGAGCTCTTCAATCTTTTTTTGTTTTTCTAAATCTTCAGCCATATTAACAAATTGAATAAAAGATTAAACTTAAAATAAACAAAAATAAAATTGGTATTGCGACTTTTTGCAAAGGGAAAAATGATTTTCCCTGATTTTTATTCTTTAAAAAATTATTAAACCAGACGCTAAAAATAAAAACTAAGCTGCCGGAAATAATGCCAAATAATAACTTATCAATGCCTAAAAATTTATTTAAGGGATGACCGATAATGCCAAAGTAATAAAGAGGTAAAATGGTAATCAAATAAAAAAGGGTTGAAATAATGATTTTTCGAAACTTAAAATGAATTCCTTTTTTATTCAGCCAGTCTATGACCCAGACAATTATTGAAACAATTAATCCTCCAATCCAAACTCCAGAAATCAAATCATCAATTCCTAAATACCGACAGAGTCCGACACCCGCTCCAACAAAAATAGTACAAACCGGACAGATAGCCCGAGATAATCCGGGGAGTGTCAAAAAAGAAATTAATAATCCAATTAAAAATAAATTTTTTTTAGACATTTTAACTTCCCGAAATTTTTTCTTTGAAAAAATTAATAATATCTGCATCACCAACAATACATTTTGAACCATCCCAAAAAAACGGTACCCCTATTTCATTTTCGTTCAACCCGCATTTTTTAGCCAATTCTGATAACAGGACGGCATTATTTCTATTAAAAAAGACTTCTCTTTCATCAAAGTCTATTTTTTCTTTTACTTTATTAGTTACAATATATTCATCCACTTTAGCACAATGAGAACAACCCTGGCCATAAAAATAAATTAGTCCCGTGGTATCGGAGGGTTGATTATTTTTATTTTTTGACCAGACGAAAACCCCTCCAATTAAGATAATTATCGCTATAACAATTAAAGGTAAAAATTTTTTATTCATGTTTTAAATTTTACCATATTTTTATTGATTAAAGAAGAGCCATAATGCTCGCCAAATAATCAATGCAAAAAATTTTAAAATAATCTCTTTTGCCTCAAAAGAAGAGCATTAACGGCCACAATAATAGTACTCAAAGACATAAATAAAGCCGCCAAAGCCGGCTGAAGTAATATTCCTTTAGATTTTAAAACTCCAGCCGCTAAAGGCAAAGATAGGGCATTGTATCCCGTTGCCCAAAATAGGTTCTGTATCATTTTGCTGTAAGTTAAGCGAGAAAGTCTTATAATTTTTGGAATGTCTCTGGGATCATTTCTAACTAAGATTATACCAGCCGATTCAATAGCAACATTAGTACCGGCACCTATCGCTATCCCCAAATCGGCTTGAGTTAAAGCCGGGGCATCATTTATGCCATCGCCAACCATAGCTACTTTTAATCCTTTTTCTTGTAAAAATTTTACCTTACTGGTTTTTTCCCCGGGTAAAACTCTGGCAAAATATTCATCAATTCCTAAATCTTTAGCAACCCATTTTGCCACCTCCTGGGAATCACCTGTAATCATAGCTACTTTTACATTCATATTTTTTAAACTCTGAATCGCCTCGCCTGACTCCTGACGAATCAGATCGGAAAGAGCAAAGGCACCCATGATTTTTCCATTTTTTAGAACATAAATTATGGTTTTGCCCTTTTTGTTTTCTTGATTAATTTCTCTTTCAATTGAATCCGGCAGTTTCTCTTTTAAATTTTCTAAAATTGAGATTCCTCCCGCCAAAATCTCCTGACCGTCTAGCAGTCCTTTCACGCCCTTGCCGGGAATTCTTCTGAAATCTTTTATTTTTAAAATCGGAATTCCGGTTTCTTTAGCTTTTTTAACAATCGCTTTGGAAATGAAGTGCTCGGAATGAGCGTCAACGGAAGCAGCCAGCTGCAGCACCTCTTTTTCGTCCCGAGCGCCAGCAGACCAGATTTTATCTACGCCATATTCTCCTTTGGTTAATGTACCGGTTTTATCGAAAAGAACAATATCAATGTTTCGTGCCATTTCCAAAGCCAATCTTTGTCTTACTAAAAATCCATTTCTGGCGGCCATTGCGGTTGAAATAGAAGCAACCAGAGGAATGGCTAAACCCAAAGCATGAGGACAGGTAATGACAAGAACAGCGACCAAACGTTCAACCGCAAAAACTATTCCTGCTCCCAAAAATAACCAGGTTATAAAAGTTATACTGCCTGAAATCACGGCTACAAGGGTGAGATAAAATGCGGCTCTGTCAGCTAATAATTGCAGCCTGGATTTTGAGGTTTGGGCTTCAACCACCAATCTCATTACGCCAGCCAGAAATGTATTTTCACCGATCTTGGTCACTTTAATTTTCAAAGAACCATCACCATTGATTGTACCGGCAATAACTTCGCTGCCAACATTTTTTCTTACGGGCTCGGACTCTCCGGTAATCATTGATTCATTTACTTCGGATTTACCATCAATTACTGAGCCATCAGCCGGAATTTTTCCGCCCGGTCTGACAAAAACTATATCGCCCATTTTAAGTTCGGAAAGAGATACTATCTCAGTTTTTTCTCCTTTTACCAGCTCAGCATTGTCGGGTAGCAGTTTTGAAAGTTCTTTTAGGGCGCCCTGAGTTCCTTGAACCGCCTTCATTTCCACCCAGTGACCCAAAAGCATGATGGTAATCAAAGTGGTAAGTTCCCAGAAGAGTGTATGTTCCCTATTTAAAAAAGTGGCAAAAATGCTGTAAAGATAAGCGGTCGAGATTGCCAGAGCAATAAGCGTCATCATTCCAGGTAATTTTGCTTTAAGTTCCTGCCAGGCACTAATAATAAAAACCCAACCACCGTAAAAAAATACGATTGAACTCAAAACCAGCGGAAGATATTGAGAACCGCTAAAGGCGGGCGCCTGCCATTTAAAGAGAACTGCCAGAATATCCGAGTAAAGTAAGACGGGAATGGTCAAAACCAGACTAATCCAGAATTTCTTCAGAAACATTTCGGTGCTATGACCGGCATGCTTATCGTAACTCCTATCTTCTTTATCTTTCTTTTTTGTTTTTTGGGCCGGAATTAAAGTCATTCCGCATTCGGGACAAATGCCAGGTTTATCTTTTTTTACCTCCGGGTGCATCGGGCAGGTGTAAATTACCCTTTTTCCTTCGTCAAAAGTTGAATAATGTTGATGATTATTAAGATTCATATTATTTTTTTCATGATATTATTTTTCTTCTACAATCTCAGCTTTATATGTATTAAAAACATTTAATGAAAGTATTTGCTCTTTTGATGTTTTCTTTGAATTATAATTTATATCAAATAGGTTCGGGAACCTAAAACTAACATTTTCTACGCCATTAATTTTCTTAAGTTCTTCGGTAATTAAAGGTGCATGTCCCGAACAGGGAATGTCAACCTGCAATGTTATTGAAGGTTTGGAATTCGAAATTAATGTTCTTTCGCCACTAAAAGCACCTGATATAGCAGATTTTAAACTAATTCCCGCGCTTAAATTGGCTACAATAGGAAAAATTATCATAAACAAAATTAGATTAACAGAAATTGTCATCCCATAGAGGATTGAAAGATATCTCCATTTTCTTCTAACTCCTTGAAATGATAAAATTTGATTTTTCTTTAAATAAATGATGGCTGACACGGTAGTTAGAATTAAAGACAAAGTGATAAGAAGATAGAAGAAATAAGGATTGAGCAATAAAGGTTTCAGAATTGTCGTTACAGTCGTTACGCCCAAAACCGTAAAGATAATAAAAAGAATGCAAAAAGTATGAGGAGCTAAGCCGTATAATATTCCTGCTAAAAATCCCCTCTCTTTCTTCTTTTTTTCTTCACAACAAATTGTTTTATTTTTTTTATCTGGTAAAAACATATATTTAAATAATAACTCCGCCACCCAAAACTTCTTGACCCTGGTAAAAAACTACTGATTGACCAGGGGTTATCGCACGCTGTCTACGAGCAAATTTTAGAATGTAGAATTTAGAATTTAGAATTTTTGTTATTGTTGCAGGAGCTGGTTGATGACGATATCTGATTTTAGCTTTAACTTTTAGTGGCAATCTGGATGCTCTAATCCAATTAATCTTTTTTACTATTAATTCCTTTTTTTCTAAATCTTTTTCATTTTTAGTAACAATTAAAAGATTTTTCCTTAAATCTTTCCCTAAAACATACCAGGGACCGGCTGGCAATTTTAGACCTTTTCTCTGGCCTATAGTATAAAACCACAATCCCTGATGAAAACCCAATACCTTTCCATTAGTATCAACAATTTTACCTGCTTTGCTCTTAAGATGATGTTTTAAAAAATCATTGATTGTTTTTTTAACGAAACAAATTTCCACTGATTTTTTGACTTTTAACACCGGTAATTTAAATTTTCTCGCCAAATTTTCAACTTCTTTTCTGGTAAAGTTTCCGATGGGAAACAAAATTCTCTTTAATTGTTTTTGATTTAACATCCACAAAAAATATGACTGGTCTTTATTTCTATCCTTCGCCCTCAACAATCTATATTCTATTTTCTGTTCTCTGTTTTCTGTTTTCTGTTTTCTGGTGTAGTGTCCCGTAGCAACATATTCTACATCCAGCGCCAAAGCTTTCTCTAACAAAAGCCCAAATTTAATTTCTTTGTTACAAACAACACAGGGATTGGGAGTTAGTCCCTTTTTGTATCCATCTAAAAAATAATCAACAATTCTTTTTTTAAATTCTTTTTCAAAATTAAAAACATAAAAGGGGATTTTCAGAATTTTTGCTACTTTTCTGGCCCTGTTTTCGGCTTCTGGTGAGCAACATCGATTCCAAGCCCCAACCAAACCATTTTTTTCTGGCTCTGACCAAAACTTCATAAAAACTCCGATTACATTAAAACCTGCTCTTTTCAAAAGAGCGGCCGCTACCGAACTATCCACCCCACCCGACATCGCGCATATTACTTTTTTCATCGTTTTTTATACATTTCTTCTTCTATTTTTATCCATTCTTTATATCGCTTTTCTATCTCTTTTTTGTCTTTTTCAATCCTTTGATGGGCTTTTAATAGTTTTTCTGGAATTTCCCTTTTTTGTTTTTTAAAATAATCATAAATTGCTTCATAAAGGGCGTCAGCTGCCAGCACTGAACAATGAATTTTCACCGGGGGCAATCCTCCCAATTCTTTTACAATCTCTTGCCGGTCAAAATCTAAGGCCTCTTCTAATGGTTTTTCTTTGACCAAATCGGTAATGACACTACTAGTGGCCAAGGCGGCCACACATCCATATGTTTCAAATTTTACATCTTTAATAATCTCTCTTCCCCTTTTATCTTTTCCCACTTTAATATAAAGCCACATTACGTCTCCACAAATAATATTCCCCACCTTCCCAATCCCGTCAGCATTTTTAATCCTTCCCATATTATGGGGGTTTTTGAAATGTTCCATTACTTTTTCGGTGTAAAGACCTATTTTTGTCATATTTTCTTAAATGGTGAAATTTTTCTTAATTTTTTAATTATTTTTGGTAAAACTTCCAAAACATAATCAATTTCTTTCTCTGTCGTCCATCTTCCCAGACTCAACCTCAGAGAACCATGAGCTTGGTAAGGCTTTAATCCAATGGCTAATAAGACATGGCTTGGCTCTAATTTTACCGAAGAGCAAGCGGAACCAGTTGAAGCGGCGATTCCCAATAAATCAAGTTGAATAACCATTGATTCTCCTTCAACGAATTCAAACCAGAAATTAGCATTATTTGGTAATCTTTTTTGAGGATGACCATTTAAATAAGAATTTGGAATTTTTTCCAAAACTCCTTTGATTAATTTATCTCTTAACTTAATCTCTCTCAGGTTTTCTTTTTTCATCTCTTTTTTGCAAATCTTTACTGCCTCGGCAAAACCAACAATTGCTGCCACATTTACTGTTGAAGATCTCAATCCAGATTCATGACCCCCACCATGTAAAATTGGCTCAATTTTTGTTCCCTCTCCCACAAATAATGAAGCTGCTCCTTTTGGTCCATACATTTTGTGAGAGCTGGCAGTTAATAAATCAATATTCATTTTATTTACATCGATTGGAATCTTTCCAAAACTCTGGGCAGCATCGGTGTGGAAGTAGACTCCTTTTTCTTTGCAAATTTTTCCAATTTCAGAAATTGGCTGAATTGTCCCAATTTCATTTGAAGCATGAATTATTGAAACTAAAATTGTATCTTTTCGAATCGCTTTTCCAACATCGTCAGGATCTACCAAACCATATTTATCCACTTTTAATCTCGTCACCTCAAACCCCTGACTTTCTAACCATTTAGCACTTTCCATAATGCAGGGATGTTCAATTTGAGAAATAATAATGTGACCGCCTTCGCTGAGGCTTCGGCGAGTCGAAGCAACTCCTTTTAAAGCTAAATTATTGCTTTCAGTAGCTGAACCAGTAAAAATTATCTCATTTGGTTTGGCTTTGATTAAATCGGCAACCACTTCCCTGCTTTCTTCCAAAGCCTGTTTTGCTTCTTGACCAAAACTATGTAAAGACATTGTATTTCCAAATTTCTCTGAAAAATAAGGAAGCATTACTTTTAAGACTCGGGGATCGACTGGTGTAGTCGCAGCATAATCTAAATAAATTTTTTTTGACATATTTTACTTTTGAATTAAATCGGTTAATGTCATCGAATTTAATGCAGAATTAATCGCCTTATTCAGCTTTTGCCAGAAATTTTTTGTCAAGCATTTTTTTTCTTTGGGACAGAAATATTTTAGGCATTTCACTAGAACCATTTCTCCTTCTAAAACTTTAATTATCTCCCCTATTCTAATTTTTTGAGGAGATTTAGCTAAAAAATATCCTCCTTGAACGCCTTTTTTGGATTTCACTAAACCCGCCTTCTCTAATTTTGAAATAATTTTTTCTAAATAATCAAAAGAAATTCCTTCTTTTTTTGAAATTGTTTTAAGGGAACAAATTTTATCTTTACACTTGGCTAAATAAACCATTGCTCTTAAACCATATTGAGATTTTGTTGAAATTCGCATACCCCGTAGTGAAATTTCGAATGAAAAATTTTTTCAAAATTTTCTTTTTCGCCCCGTAGGGGTTCGAAATTCTACTACAGGGCATAATTTAAAACCGACTAATTTAGTCGGTTTTATTATAGCAAGTGCCAAAACAGCCTGTCAAGTTTTTACTTTACAAATAATCCACAGAGACAATGACCATTCTTTTCTATTTCTTCTCTATGCCAATAGCAGGGGCAGATTTTTGGTTTATCTTCTTTAAAATTTCCCGAAATTCTTCTACAGGGACAATATTTCTGACCGTATTTTTTCTCATTTTCTAATAATCCCTTGGTTATCCTCTCTACCACTTCCCTATTTGGATTTAATCTCCATCCATTTTTTTCAGCATATTCTTCATATTCTTTAATTAGCTTTCCGATTTTTTCACTCTCATTTTTCAAATTTTCTTTTAACCATTCTCTTATCGCCGGTTCCGGTCTTAATCCAATAAATCCACTAACCGGTTTTCCTTCTTTAAAAAGAATTATGGTTGGAATTTGGTCAATTTCAAATTTTTGACCGGTCAGAGGAGAAATATCTAAATTAACTTTGGCAAAAATAAATTCATCCTTAAATTCTTGGCTCAATTTTTCTAAAATTGGCGAAAG
>Ga0315312_1002119_pt1 | contig 14164 bp, 12 predicted proteins | sample TDP7_MG_FD_203629 | JGI IMG/M metagenome (GOLD analysis project Ga0315312, IMG submission 203629) | Freshwater sediment microbial communities from Lake Towuti, South Sulawesi, Indonesia - TDP7 | ecosystem: Environmental > Aquatic > Freshwater > Lake > Sediment | place: Indonesia: South Sulawesi... | reverse complement strand
AGTATGACGGGCTGAGAATCCAAGCTCACGTTGCGGCAAAGAAGATCTTCCTTTTCTCAAGGAGACTGGAAAACATTACGACTCAGTTTCCAGATGTCGCTCAATACATACAGGATGCTTTCAAAGCCAAAGATGCGATACTTGAGGGTGAATGCGTAGCTGTCGATGCGAACACGGGAGAAATGCTACCGTTTCAAGTAATCTCTCAGAGAAGAGGAAGGAAGTATGATGTTCGGGGAATGGCGGAAGAGGTTCCCGTTTCGCTCTTTATGTTTGACATCTTATACCTGAACGGAAGAGACCTCACAGAGCTCATCTACCCTGAAAGAAGAAAGGCACTTGTCAAGGCCGTTAGGGAGACTCAGCACGTCAAGATTGCCCAGCAAATGACAACGACTCGACCGGAGGACCTGGACCAATACATGCATCAGGCCATAACTGATGGTTGCGAAGGACTCATGATCAAATCGATTGGCCCTGATTCAGGGTACAAGGCAGGTGCAAGAGGGTTTCACTGGATCAAATACAAACGCGAATACAAGTCTGAGATGACTGATACCGTTGACCTGGTCGTAGTAGGCTCGTTTGCCGGACGAGGAAAGAGGGCGGGAACCTACGGTGCACTGCTGCTTGCCGCCTACAACGAGAGAGAAGACATGTTCGAAACAGTGTGCAAATGCGGCACAGGATTCACAGACGAAGATCTCAGGAAACTTCCTGAATCACTCAAACCGCACATCATTGGTCATGTACACGCACGCGTCAGATCCAAGGTCACACCTGACGTGTGGTTCGCTCCCTTCCTTGTGCTGGAGGTCATAGGTGCCGAGATCACCTTGAGCCCAGTCCACACGTGCGAGCAAGACGCAATAAGGCAAGGTAGCGGACTCGCGATCCGCTTTCCGAGGTTCACGGGAAACTACAGAACAGATAAGGCTCCTGAAGATGCGAACACTTCACGTGAGATATTGGAGATGTACCAGAAACAGTTGAAGAGAATCGAAGCGGATACGTGAGAGATCTATCCGGCTGTCTCTCAGCCTCCCGCAATCGGAGGAAGGAACATCACCCTGTCACCATCTTCCAGGGCCGTCGCCAATCCTTGAAGGAGGTCTATTTCTCGATCGTTTTTCACGACGACCACTCGTAGCCCTCCGCTTGATTCATCAAGGACTGCTGACTGAAAAGGTTCGCCATACTTCTCGATCAGCAGCTCGATCAAGCCAAAAATCGTTGGACTGTCGATGTCCATTTCCAGATCCTTCTGACCCACAATCTCCCTAATGTCTCCTGCCAGACAGATCCGGATTCTAGCCATCGAATCATCACACATATTTGGCCTAACCATTCAAAGCGAGTAGTTCTCTCGAAGTGAAGCTTCTCTGTGTTCTTAAGTTATTCTTATAGCGGGCCGCCCACCATAATATTAGACCAGCTAATCTGTTGCTGGGGAATACCTTGCCAATTGAGCGGGTTCCTTCTGGCATAAGCGGCCTAGACTCCTTGATTCAAGGAGGTTTTCCGCGCAGTAGCCTAGTTCTGTTAGCCGGTCACCCTGGATCTGGAAAGACTGCTATGGCTGGGCAGTTCCTCTATTCAGGAGCTGCTTCAGGCCAGGAGAAAGGAGTGTATGTATCACTTGCCGAAGGAAGGAAGCCATTCCTTGACTTCATGAGTTCCCTCGGAATCGATATCGCGACACAAGAGAGACTCGGGAAGATAAAGATCATGGATATGGTGACAGTCAAGGAGGAAGGGTTGCCCACCCTCCTAGAGGAAGTGCTTGACGCAATACATTCCTTGAAGGCCAAAAGGCTTGTGGTAGACTCATTTTCTGCTATGGCTCAAGCGTTCAGCAAAGAAATAGAGGCACGAATAATGCTTCATACGATTCTGAGCAAGATCGTAAGAGGCATGGATTGCACAACGCTTCTGACATGTGAGATTCCATGGGGAAGCAAGCGGCTCGGAATGGGAATAGAGGAGTTCGTTGCAGACGGCATTGTACTGGTATCATCATCGGTCGAGAACCTTGCCCTCAAGAGGAGACTGTTGATCATTAAGATGAGGGGAACTGATCACAGTGCCCGATACCACGATCTCATACTTTCAGGCACGGGCGTTAGAGTGGTACCTGTACCCTCCATGAAGTGAAGAAGAGATGTCTTTCGCCGGAACCGGAATCTCTGAACTGAATAGACTTCTCGGCGGAGGAATCAGACGAGGCCACTCAGTACTAGTGCAGGCTGATGTTGGAACCTTACACGAGCTGTTTCTTTTTGCCTTTATGGAGGATGGACTGAGCAAGGGTGAATACATATGCTACATTTCCTTGGATAGGAGCATTGAAGCATTCACCCATATGGTTCAGGTCGCATCGCCTCCCATCGCTAAAGCCCTTGGAAAGACTTTTTTCGTAGTGGACCTTCAGACAAGGCGAGAGATTGATCTTTCGGACGCTCTCAAAGAAGGCGTGCTAACGGTTTCAGATCCCTCGAATCCTTCACTTGTAAGCGCATCAGTTGGTTCATTCCTCAGCAAGTTGAACGAAAAGAAGGAGGGGGTTCGATTCGTTACGAACTCGATATCAGACGCGATCATGACGTATGGGCTTCCTCCAACATTTCAGATGACCAAGGAACTTCTCTCGTCTGCAAAACGAAGAGAATTCTCAGGAATCAACATCATATATCCAAAGATGCATACAAGGCAAGAAATAGCAACAATCGAGCACGTTCATGATGGAGTAATTGAACTCTCTACTGCGATGGTAGGATCAAGGCTTCAGAAGTATCTCCAGGTGAGAAGCATGACCGGGGCGAAGTTTTCCTCCGAGATCGTGCCATACGAAGAGCTGGACGGAAGGATCGCGCTTTGGACCAGACTGATCGAAGACTTCGAGGCCATGAAGAAAGGCCTGACGATGGAGCCCGATGGAACACTGAGAATAATGGGAGCCAAAGGACAGTTCATCTCTGAGAGAAGCCTAGCGAACCTCACCTCGATCATACTCAAGGAAGCAGGATATGAGAAAGGGGGCAACATGTTGTACGAGTATACCAGGGCAAGCGCCGGAAGAACAGCCGAAGAGATCTCGAAGATCCAGCGTATCTCAGGGGCCGAAATATTGAGGACATATCTTAAGGTTTCACAGATGACGGGGTCCGGAGTATTCACGCACATCTCACTTGACGAAGCGACTGGGACAGCCATCGTTCACGGAGTAAACCTGATTCCTAGCACGATCAAGTCGGATCGTCAAGTCCACTTTCGCGATGCAGGGGCAATCGCAGGAGTCCTTGAGTTCTTGACTGGGAAGCCTTACACGGTTGAGGAGACTCGGTGCGTGTGCAAGGGTGATCAGCACTGCGAATTCGTGGGAAAGCCTCTATAGTTTTCACTGCGAGCATCCGGCGATCGTAGGAAGAGCCACTTTATCCGTCTCCTGTACAGGTGTAGCCACAGTTCGAATAGAGTGAACATTCACATGATTTCTCGTTGCGAAAGTACAAAGCCTCGTTGACACCAAGCAGCCGGATCAAGGGCTTCATACTATCTAGCCCAAAGATCAGATGCCACATCTTCCATCCCGAGCTCGAATAGCGTCTGTCTTGATGGCTTTCCGTCTTCCCAACCCCGAAGTGCGTAGTACTCCTGAAGAAGATCCACAAGAGGTGGCACTTTTCCTGCGGCCGCCCCCTCCTTGAGAGGTTCTACAAGAAACCTTCGTGGAAGAGTATCCTCAGCAGGGGCTACGCCCATCTTCATGTTGAAAGCCCTCTTCAGATTCCAGATTCTCTCCCCCCTTCTCAATAGTTCCAAATGGTCAACCTTCTCTCCAGTTGCGGCAGAATACGCCTCAGCCACCACATTGAAGGGTATGACTCCACCTATAGTGAATTGGCAATGCCCCATTGCAGTGAATGCGGCATTGAAGTCCTGATGGAACTTGGTTGCTCGGGCGGCTTTCTCTCGATCATACGGCTGAAGCTTCGTCTCATACCCGAACTCGGGTTGGATGAGCCCCCATTCCAAGTATGCAGGTGTTCCTTGAAGATGGCATGCTCCCCGATTCGAAGTCGCATAGGCGAGACTCATCGTCCACCAACGCCTAGGCTCATGCATTGGAACCTCCATGCCTTTCACATGTATCGCGAAGCGCTCCGCACCTCCTCCGAGCCTACCCGCCGCAAACCTAACCCCTTCGCCCAGCAGGCGCCCGAGGCCTTCTCTTCGCCCAATAATCTCAGTCATCCTCACAATCGCTTCACTGTTTCCCCACGACAGGTCGATGCTCCCAAGATCCTCCTTGGTCAGCGCTCCTTTCTCATAGCATTCCATTGCGAACGCGATAGCGGTTCCCGTGGAAATCGTGTCGATTCCAAGCCTATTGCAGATCTCGTTCGCTTTGGCGATGGATTCAAGGTTGCTATTGAGACATAGAGAGCCGAGCGACGCGCAGGTTTCGTATTCTGGTCCATGACCTTCGATCGGTGCGTATTTGCCCCGCCTCACCTCGACATGTCTCCAGCACGCTATCACCCCGCAGAGCGAGCACATCCCTCTATTCTTCAGAATGGTCTTCGACATGGTGGAGCCGGTTATCTTGACGGCTTCCGGAAATGTTCCCTGTCTCCAATTCCTTGTCGGCAGGCCACCCATCATCTCTAGCGACTCTACCGACCTAGCCGTTCCATCGGAAGTAAGGCCCGTCACCCTCTCGACAGTGTGCGTAGGCGCCGCGGGAGGCTTGACGGCTCGTCTGGCTATGTCACAGAGCGAACTAAACGACTGTCCGGACGCAAGAGGTATCTTCTCCGTTCCTCTTACCGCGATAGCCTTAAGGTTCTTCGATCCCATCACAGCACCCATTCCAGTCCTTCCGCAAACCCGCTCCTCATCGGTTAAAATGGAGGCGAATCGCACAAGTTGTTCCCCAGCTGGCCCGATACATGCGACCCTCACCTTTGAATCGCCAAGTTCGCTCTGAACTGCTTTCGTTGTGGCTGTCGTTTCCATCCCCCAAAGCTTTCTTGCGTCTCTCAGCTCAGCATCACAGTCATCGACGCATATGGTTACAGGAAAGGGTGATGATCCTGTCACAGCTACGCCATCAAAGCCAGCATGCTTAAGTTCCGCTCCGAACGAGCCACTTGCACTTGACTCTCCCCAAGCATAAGTCAAGGGCGATCTAGCACAGACAGTCCACTTTGTTGCTCCGGGAAAACCTGTTCCAACCATCGGCCCGGCGATGAAAACGATCAAGTTCTCCGGACCAAATGGATCAGCGCCAGGTTCTATCCTATCATACAGGAGCCGAGCCGCATAGCCTGCGCCTCCTATGTATTTCCTTGCGACATCGACATCTAGAGCCTCGGTCCATATCCTGTCCCTCGCAAGATCAACCCATAGAATCCTTCCGACATATCCGCCTCGCATTGCAGCCATCGAACCGCACTCCACGGCGGTCTCATTCCGACATGAACCGATAAGTCTTGCGCACGTATCAAGGGCAACGTTCCAACAAAGGCGAGCGAGTCACAAGAGCACAGATCAGAAGATTTTAACCTGTCATCGTCGTTCTATCTGTCGGGTTACAGTTTGATGTCACATGCCAACCAAATAGAGGTCTTCTTCAACCCTCGCTCTGTCGCAGTCGTTGGGGCTTCACGAAATGTATCGAAGGCAGGACACATCATCTTCAAGAACTTCGTCGAGAATAGGACTAGAGGCATCTTCAAAGGAGAGCTCTATCCCATCAACCCGAATGAGGATCACATCCTCTCATACAAGTGCTACCCCTCCCTAACTCGTGTGATCGATCCGATAGACACCGTTGTGATAGTGATTCCGGCAGAGTCCGTTCCTCAAGTGATGAGAGAGGCTGCTGCCGAAAAAGTCAAGGCAGCGGTCGTAATTTCAGCAGGCTTCGGTGAAATTGGAAACACCGCTCTTGAACAGGAAGTCAAAGACATTGCGAGAGGCGCAGGAATCCGACTGCTTGGGCCAAACTGCCTCGGGGTATATGATTCACGCTCAGGCGTTGACATGCTTTTCTTACCAGAGACAAAAGTGCTACAGAGCGGAGATGAGGTCGTTGCGACCCCAAGACCAGTGCCTGGGAACTTAGCTGTCGTCAGTCAGAGTGGAGCGTTTGGAGTCGCAGCCTTGGACTACCTCACGGGTCGAGAGATGGGGATCAGCAAGTTCGTAAGTTTCGGAAACAAAGCCGATGTCAGTGAACCCGAGGTACTCTCATACCTCAAAGAGGACGATCAGACAAGAGTCATCCTCTTATACGCTGAAGGAATAGCCTCAGGAAGAGAGTTCATTCAGGTCGCCAAGGAGGTAACAAAGCGAAAACCCATCATAGCTCTGAAGGCTGGAAGAACAAGTTCAGGCGCAAGAGCAGCCGCGTCACACACAGGCGCGCTTAGTGGAACGGACAGCATCTACGAAAGCGCGTTTGCCCAAGCAGGCGTCATAAGGGCTCGAGACATGGACGACTTCTTTCACATCGGAAAGGCCTTCTCATCCCAGCCTCCAGCTTCAGGAGACGGAGTCGCCATACTTACGGACGCCGGCGGACCGGGAGTAATGGCTGCAGACGAATGCGAACTCAGAGGAATCACTATCAGGAAGTTGTCTGACGAAACCATCCAGAAGTTTGAGAAGCTAAAGGTTGAGCAAGTAATTCCTAGATTCGCAACAAATCTCAACCCAGTTGATCTAACAGGATCCGCATCTTCTGATATGTTTGAATTGGCCACAAGAATTCTCTTGGAGGATCCAACGGTTCACGCGCTGATAGTGATCGGCCTTCATCATGTGCCGGGTCTACAGGAGGACTTTGTTGACAGAATAGCTAGCGTCGCACGGAGGTACACAAAGCCAGTGGTGGCCTGTGACATCGGTGAGACAGAGATGGCCATGTATGTCAGATCGAGATTTGACAAGCAGGGAATACCGTCATACTCGTCGCCTGAAGACGCTGCGAGATCCATGGTCGCTCTCGTGAAGTACGGTTTCTACCTGAAGAAGGAGGAATGCTATGAGGATTATCTTGCGAGATTCAAGGCACGATAGAGGTTCTCAGCTACTGGCACAGCCCTGCGAAAATGTTGGCTTGAGAACTGCGCCGAGACGCTTGCCTTGAGCTTCCTCTCCCTGGCGCATCAAGTTGGTGTTAAGGATAGACCCTGCTGATGAGTCTGGGGAAGGCTATAGCGTCTCTGATATGCTTCAGCTTGCATATCCAGGATAGTGTCCTTTCGACCCCCATTCCAAACCCTGAGTGGGGAACCGTGCCATACTTTCTCAAGTCAACGTACCATTGGTAAGCCTTGTAGTCAAGGTGGTCCTCCTCAATTCTCCTGAGAAGCTGGTCCAGATCATGTATTCTTTGGCCTCCACCAGTTATCTCTCCATAGCCTTCCGGCGCAAGGAGATCGGCTGACAACGTCACTTCAGGCCTTGAAGGGTCAGGCATATGATAGAACGCCTTGACTCCTTTTGGAAAATGAGTGACGAAGAAGGGCTTCTCAAACTTGAGAGCTAGCCTCCTCTCCTCTCTCCACCCCAAGTCAGCTCCCCATTGAACATCCATACCCTCCTCTCTCAACGTGTCAATCGCTTTGTCATAAGACAGCTTAGGGAAGGGCGAGTCAACTTTCCTAAGGTAGTCAGGGTCGCGCCCAATTGTTCGCAGCTCTTCGCCGGCTCTCTCTGCAAGACCGTGGCATATGCAGGATAGAAGCTCTTCCTGTACCTTCATTATGCCGTCAAGATCGACCCATGGTGCCTCCAACTCAAGATGCCAATACTCAGTCAGGTGCCTTCTAGTCCTAGACCTTTCAGCTCTGAATGAGGGTGCGAGGGTGTATATCTTCCCGAGGCTCGCGATCACTGCCTCAGCATAGAGTTGCCAGCTCTGAGTCAGATAGGCCTTTTCATCAAAGTACTTCACCTCGAATAGTGTGGATCCGCCCTCGACTGCTGCAGTGATCAGACTAGGCATCTGAACCTCCAGGTATCCATGTGATTTCAGCCAAGTCCTTGCAGCGTCAAGCATCTCTGCCCTCGTTCTCATTATCGTCTGCATCTTTTCGCTTCTAATCCAAAGATGTCTGTGATCCAGAAGGAAATCGGGTCCGTGACGTTTCCTCGCTATTGGAAACTCCTCGGTCGGCTTGTGAATCACCTCAAAGTCTCGCAACGCAATCTCAAACCCTCTCGGAGACCGAGCATCCCGTTGTACGACGCCAAGAACCTCTAGAGTGGACTCACGCGGCAGTGCTTCAAGTTCCTTGAAAACCTCTTCCTTGAGCTGATCTCTCTTCGCAGTACATTGAATGATGCCAGTCCCGTCCCGAATCAGTAGGAACTGTATTCCTCCACCAGATCTTCTGGCGTGGAGCCATCCTCTGATCTTTACGTCCTTGGCATCCATGCCTCCCTTTAGAATCTGGGATATGTCTACATAATCTGTCAACATGCGAGAACCACCCGAATTCGATAGGCAAAACTAGGTGACAAGACACTTTCAGGGCCGTGAAGGCCCGTTAAAGGGGCCACCTTCCACTTTGCCCACCGGCCGTACAGTTGATCCGATTCGATATTTAAGCCGTACTGCGAAAACCAGGGTCGTAGAGCCTACCTCCGGGCAATCCTCGCTTGAACCGCAATCGTTCATTTGAATTCTCGCAACAGTACCGTGAGGATTCTCTCTGAGGCCTGCCCATCTCCGAATGGGCTTCTAAGCCGTGACAATCTCTTCTTCGCACTTCTATCTGCAAGGATTTTTCTTGCTTCTTTCACGATTCTCGGTTTACACACTCCGACAAGCTTGTTTGCTTTCAGCGTTACGGTTTCAACCCACTCTGTCTCGTCTCGTAGCGTAAGACATGGGACCTGCAACAGAAAGGCCTCTTTCTGCATGCCACCAGAATCCGTCAGAACCATTCTGGAATTCTTCATCAAGCAGAGCATGTCCATGTAGTCCAGTGCCTCAATGGGAAGAATGCGGCGAGATCGCGTCAGCTTAGCCCAGAGCCCGAATTGACGGAGATTCTTTCTTGTCCGGGGGTGTATAGGGAAGACGGTCAATGCGCCGATCTTCAGGACCGCTGAAAGGATTGTACTCAATCGTTGCCGATCGTCCACGTTCTCTGCTCGATGCGTTGTCAGCACCACGAAGCTTTCAGGTTCAAGAGCCAGTCTATCCAGAATAGCTGACGATTCGATTGCTTTTCTCCACTGATGCATCGCGTCAGCCATTGTATCTCCAACGTGGAAAACCCGTTCAGGCGGAATGCCTTCGTTAAGGAGGTTTCGCGTGGCCAGCTTAGTCGGGGCGAATAACATATCTGAGCAATGGTCAACAAGTATGCGGTTCACTTCTTCGGGCATGCTGAGGTTCCCCGATCTGAGTCCGGACTCGATGTGGGCTATAGGTATGTGAATCTTGGCTGCGGTCAGGGCTCCGGCAAGGGCAGTGTTCGCATCACCGAAGACCAGAACAACGTCAGGCCTGTAACGAAATAGGGCCCTTTCGATTCTGATCATCATGGCAGCAGTTTGCTCTGCGTGAGTGCCTCGTCCCACTCCGAGGTTAACCAAAGGCTTTGGAAGGTTGAAGTCTCGAAAGAAGACCCTTGACATTTCAAAGTCGTAGTGTTGACCGGTATGAAGAAGCTGCAGCTCTATCTTTCTATGCTTGTTCAAGAGTTTGATGAGAGGCGCAGCCTTGATGATCTGAGGCCGAACGCCCACTATTGGCATGACTTTCAAGCGGTTCAAGAGCCCGAACCAGCCTCTTCGTTCACACTTCCAATGGCCAACTTAGTCACTTCGACTATTGTTGCTTTCGGGCCCACCTATCCGGTATTCTTAGCAAGATCCTCATAGGCCTCCAGCAGAGTTCTCTCAGAGCTTTCCCAAGTGAAAGCGCTCGGGCGGTCAACGACACGCGGATTCCTAAGTTCTTCTCTGATTGCTCTTGAGAAATCGTTCAGCGAAGCGATTCTGATCGGCAGATCAGTCTGAACGAACTCTCCAACAGGGGTGGCGACCACGGGCTTCCCTAGAGCCAGATATTCGCCAACCTTTCTAACTGAATGAGGTGAATAGAACTTGGCAGATGGCATATCCTCACGACGTGGAAGCACGCAGACATCAGCCATTGCGATCCAGTTGGGAACTTCTTCATAGGGTACCCATCCGGTTACTCGGACCTGGTTCTTGAGTCCCTTTTCGTCAACGAACCGTTCTATGCTCGCCCTTTCCGGACCGTCTCCCACCATGACGAGGACAATGCTCTCCTGCTCTTCCAATAGACTCGACACAGCCTTCGCCAAGTCCAGAGTGCATTCAACCGCAGACAGCTTCCCCACATAGAGCACGATCTTTCTTCCAGACAGGCCGTGTTGTCTCTTGAATTCCTCCGGATTGACTGTTGGGCGAAATTCAGTGGGGGGATAGTTCGGCGCAATGTAGACTCGCTTGGCACCCCACTCCGTTGCTCGACGCTCCAGCACATTGTTCACGACAATAACAACATCTGCGTGTCTTGTCAGGTAGCGTTCGATTCGCTCTGCAAGCCAACAGATAAGCGGTCCATGGCCGAATGCTCGCAACTCATCAGCCCAAGGGCTGCGCACATCATAGACTAGTCTCGCTCGCTTCATGATCGGAATGAGCCCGAGGATGTCGGGAATGTTTAGCACATGGAAGACATCAGGGTGCTCGAGAGACTCTTGGGCCATCAGTCCGAGGTATCGAAGTCCACCTGACAGCAATCTTGGCTTAAACCGGGCCCTCATTCTGGGTGTAAGGATATACGCGTCGTGGCCCCCCCTTCTTAGACTTCGATACTCAAGCTGAACTCGTGGGAGCTTCTCAGGTTCAGAGTGAACAAGACAGATCCTCATTCTTCTTCCCCGAGAATCATGTGCGCTGCTTTCTCAGTGCCTCTTTCCACCGTGGCTGTGCTCATTTCCGTAGCTTGTCGAACTGTTTCTTCAAGCCTTTCAGAAGTCAACTGTTCTAGCGAGAGGTAGATCCCGTAGCCCTTCTGTTGAAGGAAGCGGGCGACGCGTTCCATCTCGCTGACGGAGCTCCTCCGCCATCGTGGATTGGGAACGATGACTACAGGTACGCCGTAGTTCACCGCTTCCCATATCGTGTATCCAAGGTGAGTGACAACAACCTTTGCCGAAGCCAATACGTCATCTAAGCCGATCAGCTTGTCTACAACAATCCAACTTGGCCTATCATACCCCTTCAGATCCAAGTCTCCTACCGTCATTGTAACATCTTTCAGATCGGTCCTTGCAGCTAAATCACACAGTTCTTTGAAGCCGAAACTTCCCGGGCTTATGATTATCCTACCATCCCGCGAAGACCGTGCGACCTTGGGAAGTAGAAGGCCAACATACTTTCCCTTCTTTTGATGGAACTCCAATTGCTCAGTCCACTGGAGCAGCGTGACCTCTGAGATCAAGTCCAAGTATTTGGAGGTCTTGCTGGACGAGAATATTCGGACGGAGTCTTCGACGTTTACTATTCTTGAACCAAATGCCCTTCCCACAATACAAATAGGTATCGCGATGTTGGATCCTGTCGAGACAACGACATCTGGCCTGTGCCTTAGCCAAACCCAGAGCGACTGGAGACCGCAAGAGATGAACCTGCAGATGAACTTCCAAAGGCGCATGCCAGGTTGTCGGGGCTTTGTGACCGATACTATCTCTCCCAAAGGAGAGAGACGGGCTTTGGAGAGACTGTCATTCTTGTCGATCAGAAAGAGCAGTGTTGCCTTGGGCTTGAGAGCGCCTGCTAAGGCGAAGGCGTATCCTGTATGTCCTCCCCCTCCTGCCGTCAACAGAATCTTCATCTGACTCATTCCGGTAGTGATGGCGACGCGTTTCCGGGGTTGCCACTATTGCAACAACGCGTATTTAAGCGGCAGTTGCAAATCCTAGGTACTTGCTGATGAATCTGGCATTGATCAACTCACCTTTCCTGTAGCTGAGGCCTCTGCAAGGAAGGACAAGCACTGTTAGACGAGCATCTTGTTTGATCAACTTGAATGGGTAGACTCTACACGCGTCTGGTCGAAGTTCATACTCAAGACACCGATGCCTATTTTGCCTATCCCTCGAAAGCAGAACGCACTGGCCATTAGGCTTGCTAGCAAGAACCTTAGTCAGACTTGCTCCGACGACTACGGTTTCAGTGATATCATCGATCTCAGGGATAGCTCCCCTAAGCCGCACAAGATCCCTGACAGTGACAGTTGGGCCTCCGAGTCGACAACAGAAGGTCGCGCATCGAACGCAATTGAATCTAGGCCTCTTCGTGTTGAGGCCAATGGGCCTGACCTGTTTCCCTTCGATCAGGAACGTTCCCACGACTGACATCTACTAGTGACGCCTCAGTTTCTCCAACAAGAAGTGCACTGCAATGCCTGCAACAAAGGCAGCCCCCAAGTTCGAGATGTACGAAACAACAATAACAACGAGTATTACTGCAGCATCCGGAGCGGTCCTTAGATCAACTGAGACTCTAGTCAGTTCAAATGCTGTTAGGAAGAGCATTGCGCCAATGACAGGTTGAGGAAACGCACCAAAAACAGCGACCACTGATCCGGCGAAGAAGAGACTAAGGAATATCTCTACGATTCCTTCGAGAATCATTGACCCCCCTGTTCGCGCACCAAATAGGTATTGAGAGGCAACGCCGTCTGCTCCATGGCATAAGGGGACTCCACCGAAGAACGGCGAAATCGTATTCAGTATCCCCATGTTTAAGGCCAGATGTCTCTCGCTTACCTTTCCTTCAGGAAAGTACTTCTGGCACAGAGCAGCAGTAGCAATGACGGCGTTTCCAAGCGTCAGAAAGATCTGTGCAAAGCCCACAGTGATCATTGTAAGAAGGATCTCATCAATTGCCGGGACTCGAAGCGACGGGATGCGAAACGAGATGCCCGTCCAAGGAGACACATCAGTGGAAATGGCAAACAACAGGCCAACTGTGAACAGGAAGATAGCCGCGGGAACATACCGGCCAATTCTCTTGATCCTTAGTAGCAAAGTAGTCAAGAGAACCGACGAGATCGCCAGCAGTGGATTCGACCTTGAGAGGCTTACCGACTCAAGGACCAACGTTAGCACCAGCGAAAGCTGGATTCCCCTCACCACACATCTCGGGGTGATCTTGACAATCTTCTCGGTTATGCCCGAGACCCCCAGCAATGTCCAAGCTACACCAGTCCCCACTCCGACCGCATACAGCTGACTCGGTTTCCATCTCTGTGCCAAAGCGGTTGCCCCCACCGCCTTCTTAGCCTCCACAGAGAGAGGCACGTTGTACAGTAGGCCGATGACTACGTTCGCTATTCCCATCATTAGGAAGAGCCCTACTGGGTCAACTCCGAGGATTGCGACATAACCTATCAGAAAAGGGTTCAGAGGTCCAAAGTCGCCCAGTGCACCGGCGAATTCCGAAATACTGAATTCGTATCCTTTGACCTTCAACGAAAGCTTCGCGCTCTCTTGAGACAGAGATCACAAGGCTCGTGCATAAGCTTTCACCCACGAACTAGTTGAATAGTCTCTTGTCTTCACCTCTAGGACGGAGTTGACTCTTGAGGCACATCTGCTTATTGGACACACTTTGTCTCGAATGCCTTGATCGGGATTTTGAGACCGATTATGGTAAATTGAGTCTATCTACGTGAACACGGACATGGCAAGGGAAGCCTCTCCGTCAGCTTGAACCACTCAGGAAGCAGAATACGATTCATATTAGCGAAGACCTCAGCAAGCGTTCAGGTCGGAGGCATAGGTAGCTGATGGATGACCAAGGAGACGCAAAGTATTCCGTTCAAATCAGGCCCCTTGAGAGAGCCATGCCTGTCGCAAAGGATTTCGTTAAAGACCTGAAAGGCGCGGTGGGGGGAAAATTTCTCAGCCGAATGAAGAAGGAGGCTCTTGACTGTCCGGTAAAGGGGAAGACAGTATCCTTTGTTGAATGCTTCACCTGTACGAATTTTCTACGTAGAGTGAAAGGAACGGTTGGATGTAAGGGGGACCACTAAAAAGCGGGGCAGTCGTGTCTCTTCTTTCTAGGCTTGAACGTCGGTTCTACGGAACTAATTCACCCG
>Ga0315312_1002118_pt1 | contig 14167 bp, 13 predicted proteins | sample TDP7_MG_FD_203629 | JGI IMG/M metagenome (GOLD analysis project Ga0315312, IMG submission 203629) | Freshwater sediment microbial communities from Lake Towuti, South Sulawesi, Indonesia - TDP7 | ecosystem: Environmental > Aquatic > Freshwater > Lake > Sediment | place: Indonesia: South Sulawesi... | reverse complement strand
ACCCTCCGGGCCTTCAAGCTGTTCCTTATCCGACTACCCCAGTGCTCATCGTAGCGTCTCGGGTAGCTCATGAGCCTGCCCTTAGAAAAGTTCTCCTCTTCCAGAGCATCGACAGCCGTCTGAGCGGCCATCTGCCCACCAGCTATTCCGGAGTGAATCCCGCCCCCTGTGAGGGGTATGACCTGGCCTGCGGCCTCCCCGACCAGCATAATGTTGTCATCGACTATGCTGTCGAGCAACCCACCTATGGTGATGGGCGCGCCCTCTATCCCTATCACCTTTGCCTTAGCGAAGATCTCCGGGTGCTCCCTGATGAACCTGTCAAGGTATGGTTTCACCGGGCTTCCTCGAACTCCTACGCCCACATTGGCCTTTCTGTCTCCTTTCGGGAATATCCAAGCGTATCCCAAAGGGACGGCCTCCCTCCCAACATAGAACTCGGTTGTCTGTTGATCGTTAAGGTTGCAGTTTACCATCAGATACTGGATTAACGGTATGAGCTCTCTTTCCCCTGATTTCTCGAAGCCGAATCTTCTTGAAACAGTTGACGCGAAGCCGTCAGCGCCCAAGACAAGGTTGGTCTCCAGTTCTCCACCCCGCGTCTTGACCTTCACCAAACCATCCTTCCGCTCTAGGTCAACTACTGCATGATTCATGAGGATGTCCGCGCCTTCCTCAATCGCCTCTGAGGCTAGATGTTGAAGAAATAGCGCTTTATTCAAGATGTAGCCTGCTCCAGCTTCCCCCTCGATAGAGACGCTCTTCCCGTTTGGAGCGTAAACTAGCGCGCCCTTGATCTCTTGGGCGATGAAGTCTCCTGCCGGAGGAATTGAGGAGTCTTCTAATGTTTGTCTGCTGACACCTTCTCCGCATGGCTTTACTCCGAGGTGGCGCTCCTTTTCCAAGACGGCCATCCTGAAACCTTTGCTGGCGATTCCTCTCGCCGCCACGAGGCCCGCTGGGCCGCCTCCGATGACAATGGCATCGTACTTCACAGGTCGTCAACTCTCGGTTTCAAGTGGGTAGGAGTTCCGGGTTAATGCAGTAGGAACCATTCCCTCCTAAAATATCTCTCTATCACTCCTTATCAATCCTCCAGCTGGACCGGCTACTTGTCGAGCCAAAACTAGGTGGCCATTGATCTTGGATGTCTTGCAGGTTATTGAGCTCTTTCCGCCAATCGAAGCTTCGAATACTTTCTTCCTCGGGTCTACCGTCTTCATCATCTTACCTTACATGCGGCATCAGTCCATTCGCCGAGCGGGATGCTCAAGGGTGTCACGGTCTTCTTCCTTGTTCTAATATCCATGATCATGCGGGGCAGATCATAGCGGTAATGGTTCTCACATTCCTCGATGAGCTTCTCACTATACTTCATCCCAAGCAATAAGATGAGTCTCAATCCGTACTTCCCCTTCCTAGCATTCGTCGCAACGTCCAAGAGTCTTCGGGTCCAGTAAAAATTGTGCCGCCAACATTTCAGAAAGAGTTCGGAGTGCCTCGTAGTCATGTCTCGAAGCTTGAAGGAATCAGCTTTGCCCTTCAGCCCACCCATGGAGACTAGGAAAAGAGGAATGATGAAGCTTCTGAAGTCCCTAAGATCCTCAACCAGATCTATTGTGAGGTTGATATCCTCCTCCTTCTCACCGGGAAGACCTAGGATCACCGTGGCGCAGGGAAACCAGTGGTTCTCGGCGAGAACCTCGAAGGCACCAACGACGAGCCCAGGCCAATCCTCAGGCGAAAATGGTTTGCACTTTCCAAGCATGTTTCCCTTGATCAGCCTTGGACTGCCTGTCTCGATGCCCGTCTGCCCTCCGAACAAAATGTTCTTCTCGTCCAAGTCGAGAATATTGGATATTTCTTCTACGACTTCCGGTGCGCTCAAGACCGAGGAGAGGGCGAAGTGGCTTATTCCAACCCTATCGACGCCCGGATGATTTCTCACGGCCTTGAAGAGGCTCGTCACAGCTTCGCCATTGACCTCTAGTCCCTTAGCCTTATACCTCAATACGTCTTCTGCATGGAGCAAGGGCTGTCTTCCAGCTCCTAGGTTGACCTCGATCTCCTTCAGGATATGATCTATGGATGGACAGCGGTAGCGGAGCATCGTTGGCACGCAGAAGTCGCATCCTCTACCACAGCCCCTGGCAATCTCGACGATGCCGGAAACCGTCGCTCCTCTGATGAGGGGAAGCTCTTCCTCGGAAACCACCTCCCCGTAAACGACCTTAGGAAGCGGGTCACCCTCTAGGGCCTTCTCGAAGAGGGGTCCAACGACCTTCTCGCCCTCACCTATGACGACGCAGTCTATCCCCAATTCTTCTTGCAATTTCGGATCTTCAAGCTGCCAAGCTCCGGGTCCCCCAACTATGACCCTAGGATGAAATCTCCTCATCGAAGGGTGGTCCAGGAGTTCTCTGAACTTCACCGCCATATATGCCTCTCCAGAGAACAACTCCGTGAAGGTGGATGTTGCAGGACCGATTCCCAGGGGGTCGTTCTCCGTGAGCCCCACGACCTTCGTCTCCGGCCCGATCACCTTGCCGAGGTAATCTGGATGCGCTATTACGATGTCCTTTCTCGGGAAACCGTATTCCAGTAAGGATGCTTCCATCTTCCTCGTTCCACATGGCGCCACCTCGGCTTGACCCTCTTCGTTGGCCTTGACGGGGGGGCAGAATACGGAGAAGTAGAGCCTGTCTGGAATCAGTCCCTTAGGCACACAGGCGCTGAATCCGAGGAATATGTTGCCGCCGTACTCGCTCATGAGGGTTCTATCAGCAGTAAGTACAATCTTGTAGCCGCCTTTCTTCGGCATTCATGGTCCCCAGAGCTCATACGATGTCCCTCAGAACACTCAATCTCATATTAATTTTTTTGGACAAACCACCTGAAATGCTGTGAAGACGGTAGCGCCTCAGCAGCGCGGGCTTCCGTTTCTCTCATCGGCCGCCATATTCGCTTATCTTGAGGGCCTTATACATCTCGATATGGTCTTTCACTCCTGCCCTCAAGTCGTAGGCAGGCTCCCACCCGAGTTGCTCCCTCGCGGCGCTGATGTCGAACATCCTCCTGTTGACTCCTCCGCCCTTCAGCTCTATCACGGCCTCGGGGAGGAACTCCTTTACTATTCTGGCCGTGTCCCTGTCCGATGTCTCCTCCGCGCCCCCTACATTGAAGACCCTCTGCCTCAACTTGCTCGAGCCCACATCTAGAGCTAGCAGGACAGCCCTCGCCAGGTCCTTGACGTAGGTCTGGCACCGCTTCTGGTCCTCGGTCCCCAACTCAAGGGTTGTTGGGACACCGTCGACAGCGTTCTCGATCATCATGGTAGTGCCGAACTCTGTCTCCTTCTTGGCCCCAAGACCCCAGACCCTACTGAACCTTGTGTTGACCCAGTCAACGCCGTGAGTCTGCCAGTAGCACATGCCTATAATGGTTGCAATCTTCTTGCCAGAACTATATGGGTCAGCGCCTAGTGCTGGGTGGAACATACGTGCTCTGGTCGGCTCCATCGGTGTAGGATCATGATCCACGGTTAGTGAGTCGTACTCCCCATTTGAGCCTGCGAAGACGATCCTCCCTAGGCCGAGGAGTCTAGCGGCCTCGCAGACGTTGAGCATGGCCTCCGCTGCCATGTGCAGGGAGTAGTATGGATGTTCCTGTTCGTATCTGTGTCGGAATATGGCAGCGGCGTGGAAGATTTTCTCCACCTTGTAGTCTCTGCAGGCCTTTAGAAGAGTCGGGAAGCCATCGCTTACTGTTCCTTCGACGAAGTTCACCTTCCCCCAAGTGTCCCTAAGGACCCACCGTATCTTCGGGTTCAAGGGAGGAGTGATGTCGAGGACTGTCACGTCGTCCCCCCTATCTGAGAGGGCCTTTACTGTGTAGCTTCCTATGAGGCCTGAACCACCCGTCACCAAGATGGATGTCAACGCTCTTCACTCCTCCTCTCCCATGTATTGTCATGAATAGTACTTCAGCCTACTGTCTAAATATCCAGAGATAGAGACTCTCAGAAGACTTGCTCTAAAGTGGTCTAGAGGGCCTTCCCGTCTCCCTCCCAAAGATGCCCGGTATCAAGAGCGAGCATGGCGTGATTGCAGCAAGAGCGAAGCCCAAGGTGAAGGAGCCTGTTACTTCACGGATCCATCCCACGATAAGAGGGGCTGTGAAGCCCGCTACACCGGCGATCACCTGCATAGTCCCAAAGAATGTTCCACTCCTCTCATGGCCGACTTCGGGTAGCTCTGAGGGGATGGCGAGGAGGGGTCCCACGTAGAAGTATCCGAACCAACCCGATAAGGCGGCTGCAACCCATGCCAGTAGCCCTTGCGTCGTTACTGTAAATAGCCAGTATGAAACGCTCAGACATACAGCTGAGACGGCGATCAACGGTTTCCTCCTCCCCAATCTATCAGAGACTATGCCTCCAGCTAGGTTGGCCGGAATGCCTATGGTTGGGACAACGGTTGCAAGGAGGGAGGCAGAGGCTTCACTCCATCCCATGTCGATCAGACTTTTCGGAAGCCATGTCATGATGATTGAGGAGCCTGAGAAAGCGCCTGCCATCCCAAACGTGATTAGCCAAAGCTCCCTAATCTTCAACATCTCCAGAACTGAGGCAGCCGCCTTGTTCTCCCTGTGTACCTCCGCTACAGGCTGCCGCCTCTCCTTCGCCAAAATCCAATAGAGGACGACGACCCCCGCTGCGAAGCCCCCGAAAGCCAAGAAGGCTCCTCTCCAAGCCATCCCTAACGCAAAGCTCACCGGAATCGCCAAGGCCAACCCCGCGGCGTTTCCCACAGCCCACCCCGTTGCTTGGATGCTCTGCGCTAACGCGAGTTCCTTCGAGGGAAACCACTCAGCCATGGACTTGATCACACAAACTATGGCTAAGCCGATGCCGACGCCAAGTAAAAGACGGGTGAAGGCCTCGAGGACGAAGGTGTTAGCGAGGCCGCTGAGAATCTGGGCCACTGCCATGATGACTATCCCCATGCCCATCGTCATCCTTGAGCCGAACTTGTCGGAGGCGATGCCTCCGAAGAAGGTAAAGGTCATCGTTGTGAGGGTTGTTAGAGACATAAGGAGCCCCGCTTGAGGGAGCGACATCTCCAGTACACCGATCATCTCCTCGAGGAGGGGTGGGTAGACGAATGTGGTGAGAGCACAGGTGAAGGCGGTGAGCCAGGCTATAGCCAAGATCACCCACCGATATGGATTGGGAACTCCATTGACCAACCGATCTTACCGCCGGGTTTGGATCAATCGACCTGAAGGTTCTATTTAACCTACATCTACATAGGTGTGACGGAACAAGAAACCTGGTCTTTCACCAGTGGCATCCATATGAGTGGGAATCAATATAAGATCGCATCATAGCTACTTTCCGTACGCCTATGGAAAAAGATGGAAGAACTTTTACATGAGGCTTCACTATGGGTATCCTAATCAACTTGAGCGCCCAACACTGTTTAGGAAGTACCTGAAGGGTAGATGTAGAGGAGACTAGGCCATGATAGAAAAAATCAAATTTGGTGAATATAGTTTGGCAGGTATGTTCCACCTGACCAAAACAAAGACGTCTAAATGCGTAATCACCTGTCACGGCCTACTTAGTAGCAAGGATAGTGAGAAATATGTTGATGTTGCCAATGGCTTCTCTGGGGAAGGCTTCGCTGTTTTGAGGTTTGATTTTAGGGGTTGTGGAGAAAGTGGGGGCTCTTTCGAAGAAACGTCATTGACCACAAGAATAGAAGATTTGGAATCAGCTATTAGCTTCGTACAGGAACGAGGTTATACTAGCCTAGGACTGATGGGAAGCAGCTTGGGCGGCGCTGTCGCCATTTTGACTGCTTCAAAAAGTAGTAGAATCAGTGCCTTGGTAACCTGGGCCACATCATACCGTCTGAATGAACTATTTCAAGACGAAGGAATCAAAGATTTGGAGAAGCTCAGACAAGATATCAGGAAATATGATTTAGCCAAGGCTGTGAAAGAGATGAACTGTCCGATTCTTGTTATTCACGGTAGCCAAGACGAACTGGTCCCTCTTTCTCACGCCAAAGACGTGTTCAAGAATGCAAAAGAACCAAAGTCCATCCGAATAATAGAGAATGCGAATCACAGATTTACCAACCTCCTTCATAGGAAGAAGGCTGTTGAACTAACACTAGGATGGTTTAGGAAATATTTATGGGGTCCGTCGTAAACTACGTCTGAACCCTTTCCCTTCACTCAGTCCTTATCTTCTTTCAAATGGTCTCGAAGAAATCCTGACACCAAAGGCACTCGCTATGGTAGTTCACCAATACTGCCTAACCCATGGACTCCTAGCGCGCTAGATTCTACTGCCGTAAGACTTTGAGTAAAAACGGTAGAAGTCGGAAATGTCTCGGATCTAAGGCACGAAGGGCTTGTTCTACTTCTCTCCAGCCTCACGAACTCGAACATATTCTACAGCCACCTCGTACACCCTCCTCAACTCAGCCACCGGATCTGCGTCTTCGTCAACCCTCAAATCATGGTACAACTTCGGACTCTGCGACGCCACCAAGAGGGCAGCGGACCGGCGTCCTCTTTTGTCGCCACCAGCCGACTGGCCGGCCTCCAAGGCTCTCAAGAGTCGTTCACTCAGTTCCCCAGAAGAACTTCGAAAGGATTCGGCCATCGCCTGGATAGTCTCCTCGCCAACCAGCATGTTACCCGCCACGATGAAGCTTTCTCCAATGATGTGGCCAGCCCATCCTATGCATCTACTCCCCGTGAAGGCGAAGCATCGACCCTTATTGTCAACGACTGCCACTTGGCGGAGTTCCCTCCCCTCATCTTCATCCAGGAGGACTCCCATAGCGTGCTCGGGTGTCAAGCCGAGTTCAAGGAGCTTCAAACCCTTTATGCCAAGCGTGACATTCGTGAAGCTCTGGGTAGCGATAGCACCGACGCCCAGCTTGACATGGGGGCAACGGTTCCCCACTCCGGGGACGGCTGTTGAGATGGCGACTCCGAGGTCGCCGGATTGAGGGCATCGGGCAGTGATGGAGAAGGTCGAGTCAAGGAAAGCCAAGTCTATCGCCCGTTTTTTGGATGCTTCACCCCAATATATGTCTAGATGGCCCACGACGGTATAGCTGCCCTGATGTTGAGCCAAACGGAATGATGTCTTTATGATCCTAGCCGGCCTACTTATTGGCATCTACACTAGGATAGTTCATACGGAACCCTGGTTACTTCCCATGCCGTGCTGAAAGATTGAAATCCCAAGAGATCGGTAATACTGACAACAGCATCCTTTCTTGCCGCGTCACCATAGTCTGCGCTTCGACCACCAACTTGGAGACAGGAAGAATTGGCATGCGCGACTATTTTTCTTTCAGGACCCACTTTTCCTTGGCATAACCCGTCTCCTCTGAGGGCTGCTCCAGAGTCAGATCATAGATGTCAGCACGTACACCACATAAATCCGCTAATGCTCCGAACATCAGGTTCGTCATAAAGTGGCTTGGGCTGGCACCTTCTTCTGTCAAACGTATAGAGGACTTGGTAACGGATACTCCGAACATCTCTATGATGACCTCGTCTTCCTCGACCTTTGTCAACTGTATCTTGGACATATATCCCATCCTCTCCAAGAACTCCGCCACAGCCCTCAACACGTCGTGAGGGTTCGAGCTTGAGAAATCGACCATTTTCCGGAGCTCTTGGAAACCTATCTCGCCAACGCGTCGGAAGAAGTCCACGGCAGCCTCCTTCCCATGAAGTTCCGAGTACGTCTTACAGATGTTGTAGTTGATGAAGTCTATGAACTCAGGCCTCGCCATCTTCATTGGGATATCCTTGGACAAGCTCATCTCCCCTCTCAAGATGGGCGAAAAACGATTTAAGACTTCAAGAAGACGAGTCTTTCACGTCGCCCAAATCTGTCCTTGCAGTAGGTCCCTCATGTCAATAGAGTGCTTGAGTCCTAGAGCCTATCTAAGTCTGCAAGGTCTGCCTCTGATAACTCAAAGATGGCCACGAAGCCCATTCGGTCGATGACACTTCCTTCCAAGAGATGGCCGCCATAGGACCGGTAATCGGAATCAGTGACATCTATATGTCCGTGGACGATGGTCTTCTCCCCAACTCTGGCGATACTCCCTGAGCAGGAGACGATCTCAAGGGGTTTTTCCATGGTTATCGGCTTGGGACCTGAGTGGTAGAAGTAGAAAGCAGCCTTGGTCAGGGTTCCGATGGCGAAGAAGGCGCCTGAGCCTATCCCTACTTTCTCAGCCAAATTACGGATAGAGACAAGAATATCTTCCCTAGGTGCCAAGTGAGCGCAGACCAGTCTTCCTAGTCGTCCTTCTACATACTTCATTCTTTCAGACTCTCCTTTCAAATAGACTATTATGATCCTAGAGAGGTTCACTTCACTACTCAGCGCCAAATGCGTTCTTGAAACTTGTGGTTTGATACCGAAAGGGTGGATCAGAGTTGGAACCAAGAGCGCGTACAAACCGGACAGGCTACATCTTCAGTGTAACGAAAGCCTCGACGGTAAGATCTGGAGCGAGCGCTTATAGACTTGGTGTGGTATGAGGTTAAGACTGACGAGAAACTGGAAGTGATTGAAGTAGAGATGAAGAACCCTGTGAGGTGGGGGCTACTCAGCACCGCGAGGATCAATCGCCGAGTAGCTCCGGGTATCAGAGATTCGCCCATGACTGAGCTCGTAGGAGTGGCGAGCAGGGAACCCTCAAAGGCCGAGAGGGCGGCCAAGGAGCTGGGCGCCAAGAGGTCCTTCGAGAGCTACGAGGAGATGCTGGCCTCGGGTGAGATCGATGCCGTCTACATCTCGCTCCCGAACTCACTCCACGCCGAATGGTCCATAAGGGCCGCAGAGGCCGGGAAACATGTGCTCTGCGAGAAACCATTGGCTTCGAATGCCACGGAGGCGGAGAAGGTTGTCGAGGCATGTGAGAGGGAGGGCGTTCTTCTCATGGAGGCCTTCATGTATCGCCATCACCCCCAGCATGCCAAGGTGAGGGAGACGATATCAAGCGGCAGGATTGGTGAACCCCTTGTCGTCAACGCTCGATTGTCGATCTATTTAGAGCCCTCGGACGACATCCGATGGAGAGGTGAACTCGCAGGCGGCGCCCTCATGGACGTTGGATGCTACTGCATAAACGTCTCCAGATTCATCTTTGAGTCGGAGCCCATCACCGCCAAGGCCATGTGGAAGTTTGATAAGGGCAGAGGGGTCGATGGGACAACTGTCGGCCTCCTAGGATTCCCTCGAGATCGCTACGCCTCCTTCATCTGCAGCTTGCTGATGCAGAGGGCGAACCGCTATGAGGTGATCGGAACAGAAGGGTCCATCGAGGTTCCAACAGCATTCGTCCCCGGAAATGCTGATGTTGTCTTGAGGATCAATAGCAAGTCTGGAACGGAGGAGATCGTTATCCCAGGCGACGATCAGTATAGATTAGAGGTGGAGCACTTCTCGAAATGCATTCTGGAAGGCACTCCTCTGACTTATCCAGCCGAGAACGGCCTTGCAAACATGAGAGCGATCGATGCAGTCAGGAAGGATTTGGGGTGGCAGCTCTAAGGATGGCAATCCATTACTACAAAAATGAGGGATGAGCAGGGAGTTCCGGACCTAGGGCTCTTTGAAGACTGCCAGGGAAAAGGGCTTCCGGCCATCTACTTTTCCAAGGCGAAGAGTTGGGCACGGCCATCGAGATGGGCTATTAGGATATCGCCGTTGGACGCCACTGCTATCGCGTGGGCTGTCGAGAGTTGGCCGTAACCGCCTCCGGGTTTACCAAAGAACCCCATGATTCTCCCCGACCGATCAACCTTAGTCACACGGGCATTCTGTCCATCGCAGATGTAGAAGTAGCCATCAGGAGCGTACACGATTCCGAAAGGCTTGCCGATGTGGGTCCATTGCCGCAGAAACCTACCCTCAGGGCTGAAGATCTCCACACGCCATTTGGTGCGGTCAGCAACGTAGACGAGCCCTTCGGCGTCAGTCGTGATGGCGTGGGGTAGAACGAACTGGCCCTCTCCTTCCCCCTCGGAGCCCCATTGTCCCAAGAACCTTAGGTTCTTGTCGAAGTGCGCGACGCGTCTGTTGCCGTAGCCATCGGAGACGTAGAACTCACCCTTCAAGCCGAAGGCGATGTCCGTGGGCTGTTTAAAGTGCGTTCCATCTTCACCCGGGACCCCCTTCGTCCCAAGCGTCTTGAGGGCCTTCCCCTCTGGCGAGCAAAGGTAGAGGATATGCCCGCCATCGTCGATCAACCAGATGTTACCATCATTGTCACACTTAGCCATGTGAGGGCGAACGTAGTCCCCCCTACCCCAAGAGCAAAGAACCTCGCCACCTCGGTTGAAACAGATGAGGGACGGGGCTTCCCCACCGCGATGATACACGTAATAACGCCCCCTCGAATCAACGGCCACCCCAGCGACTTGTCCCAACCTCCAACCAGAAGGTAACCTCGGCCAACCCCCCACCGCCTTGTAGCCGAGGTCGACCGGACTCTCACCGACCTCCCAAGCGCGCACCCTGAGCAGTGTCTCTACATTTGCAGCGGACTTGGCCAGAACCTCCTTGAGAGGACCATCCACAAAAACCATGGCACTACCTCGCAGACGACCAGTATTTGACCTGGCTGGGAGAAAAGCCTTTGCTCAGAATACCCATGGCGCCGATGGTGTAAGAGGCAGGGACCTATCTCGTTCATAAATAGAATCTGTGACTACAAGTTCTTGCTAGAAGAGTGAGAATCGGGAACACTGCGCTCCTCTCTTTCTTGGTGGGCCATCTCTTCTTTTTAGCTCAGGTGCAGTTGAATTTGGCCTGCCCTATGTGAATGAGGATAAAAGAGTTTCACATCATACAACCCATCAAGGTTGAAGGAGCCATTTTTTACTTTGTCTCCTACTGGCAAACAAGAGACACAGAGTTTGGTAGGAGGAGAGGGAACCAAGTCTCTGAAGCATTACATAAAGTCTTCTAGGGCCCCAGGCCGATGCCTATGTAACTTACGACTCTTCCATAATCGTCCTTGTCGTAGAGCCTCCTGCCGTCTATAAGGAGAGGGTTCTTCATGTTCTCTAGAAGTCCCGTGGTCTCAGTTCCGAAAGCAACCTCTCGAAGAGATCGATAGCCCCAGCCCCATCCAAAGACATGTTGGTCTATGGCTTGTAGGTCAGTGGGAAGATCGTGAAGACCTTCGCGGCCATGACGAGATTCTCGACAGCCTCATGTTCATCGGGTGCGTGCGCTTGTCCCTCTGTTCCCGCCCCAAAGCCTAAGCATGGTATGCCACTTAGGTTCTTGAGAAATATGGCGTCGGTGCCTCCTGTCAAGACTTTAAAGGCTGGACGAGAGCCAGTTGCTTTCCTAACTGCTCTGGCGAGTTGTCTGGCGAATGTGGATCGGGATGACTCATAGTATCCTGTCCCAATTTGGAACTTCGTCGTGATCCCCCCAACACCTGCTTCTTCTATCAGCTTAAGGATGTGGCTCTTGGCTGCCTCGAAGTCGACGCCTGGGGTTAACCTGATATCGAAGCTCGCCTCAGCTGTATCTGGGACCACATTGATCTTCACTCCACCGTTGAGGATGTTGAGGGCGACTGTGGGGTAGTAGTACAGGCGTTTTACGGCTCTTCGCTGATCTTCGGTCAATCCCTCGGCCGCCAGTAGGAAGTTAACACTCGACCTCAAGACGCTCCTCAGCTCCCCAGGAACATCCAACCGATAATCACTCATCTTCTTGAGGTAAGGTACGATCTTCAACAGCTTCTCCACCGCATTGTCTCCTAGGTAAGGTGTACTCCCGTGAGCAGTCTTACCCTTGGCTTCGAGTCTGGTCCAGATCATCCCTTTGCAACCCACATCGATGTAGGGCTTTGATGGGGCGCTCCCTGAGGAATCGCCTATGATGCAGACATCTCCCTTGATGATTCCATCTTGGGTGAGCCATTTTGCGCCATCTTCGCCTTGCGTCTCCTCGTCGCAGGTGAACCAGAACTCTACGTTATGGGGAGGCTTATCTGCCTCGTGGAGGGTCTTCGCTGCGACCATCGCCGCTGCACAGGTACCCTTCATGTCGCTGGATCCTCTCCCATAGACGAATCCGCCCTCAACTTCTCCGCCATACGGTTCATGTTTCCAAGACTCCATGCTGCCCTCAGGAACAACATCTATGTGGCCCAGCCAGAGGATCGTAGAGGGGCTCTTCCCTTCGATCCTAGCGACTATGTTGGACTTACCCTCGCCCCTCTCATGCACTTTGGTCGGGATCCCATTCTTGTCAAAGTATTCTCGGATGAACCTGACGCATCTTTCTGTGTTGCCTGGAGGGTTGGGCGTGGGGATTTTCACGAGTTCTGAGCAGAGCTCGATCATCTCACCTGTTGAGGATTTGATACCTTCAAGTAGTTTTGAGGCTCTCAATTGAGGTCTACCTCCAAAATGTGCCTGCTATTGATGCGGGGCTCTTGACCATCCATACTCTCCTCGGTAACATGTAGACTGGCAGATATTAAACGGTTTTAGGGCAGGGTCTAAGAAGAGGAGGACTCAGAGTTCTACTAGCCTAAGAAATCAGCTTAGCTGACTACCCTCATTCTCTGCAAGATACTCCCGAATACTACGGCATTTTGTCCCACAAGAGTCTTCTGGAGTTCTGAAACGACCAGGCTCCTCGGCATCATCTTGAGCTTTACGGAAAGCGCCGCGGCCACTCCTGCCGCCTGGCCCGTGTACATGCATGTGGGTATGGTCCTGACGGTTCCAAGAACTTCATGGTCACATGAAACACATCTACCAGCAGCCAACAATCTGTCGACCTTCTTTGGGACTAGGCATCTGTATGGAATCTCGTACTCCTTTATAGCTTCGAAACGCAGCCCTCTGCCACCCGGTTCGTGGATGTCGATAACGCCGTAGCCCCTAGCGATCACATCGTCGAACTTTCTACTATTCAATACGTCGTGTAGAGTAAGGGTGTACTCCCCCACAATTCGCCTAGTTTCTCGAACCCCTATCTCAGCTGGTGTATCCGTTAGATAGCACCTTTCGAACCCTGGCACATAATTCACCAGGAACTCCACGCATTCCTTTACCTGCTTCCTAACACCTATCTCAGCATTCGTAAGATCTTGTACATCTGTAGCTACTCCCTCAGTGATCCTCGTGGCGTTTATGAAAACGTCGCCTGCCCCTATCCCGGTCTTAACATTTAGTCCCATCCTAGGTATCTTATATCCCATCTCTTTGGAGGCTTTCTCCTGTAGTTTCGTGAACCCTTCAAGAACTACGTTCAATCTCTGAGACTCTTCAGGTATGGGCCCCTCAACTTCCGGGTAGTATGTGAATGTGAAGTCTTCTGGGTTGTTCCTTGCATACTCCACCAACTTGTTGATGTCTACGTTCCCCATCCTGAACATCATAGTCATGGGCTGGGGGACTCCATCTTCCCTCCTCCCAACTCTGTAGGGAGCACCTGCCCAAGCCGCCACATCGGCATCTCCAGAAGCGTCAACAACGGTTTCTGCCATGATCGCCTGCCTGCCCGACTTGTTCTCCACTACTACCCCCTTCACCTCGTCGCCCTCAGTCACTGAACCTACTACGAGGGAATGCAGCAGCAGTTTGACGCCGGCTTCCTCCACCATCTCAAAGGCAACCCGCTTCATCGTCTCAGGATCTATCGGTGACATGAAGTAGGTGTAGGACCCGTCACGCAACCTGTACCTCACGTTCCCCTTTGCTCCTCCAAGTTTGGCGGCGCGTTCGAAGACCTCCTCCGGGATACCTCCGACAATGGGGGCCTGAGGTTTGGTTACGAAACCACCTGTAAGCAGCCCACCTAAGTAACCATAGCGCTCTATCAGAAGAGTGTCTGCCCCAGCACGCCTCGCAGCCAAAGCAGCGACGAGCCCTGCCGGACCGCCACCAGCAACCACTACATCAACTGTAATCGCAACAGTAGTCTTCCTCTCAGGCTCAACGATCACCCTCATTAGGCTACCTCCTAGAGGGTCGAGATATGGTAGTCCTTAAGCTCTTCATGAAACGGTCCTTTATCTCGGGGTTGCTCAGGGGTATTGTCGGGACCTTCGCGTTCCCGGGAAGTATGCTGTAATGAATGAAG
>Ga0315312_1002117_pt1 | contig 14176 bp, 17 predicted proteins | sample TDP7_MG_FD_203629 | JGI IMG/M metagenome (GOLD analysis project Ga0315312, IMG submission 203629) | Freshwater sediment microbial communities from Lake Towuti, South Sulawesi, Indonesia - TDP7 | ecosystem: Environmental > Aquatic > Freshwater > Lake > Sediment | place: Indonesia: South Sulawesi... | reverse complement strand
CTATCAGACGTCATAGATGGTGTCAAGGATTTGCCCCTCACGTTATAGTGTTGTTTAAGCTTGACGATTTATGTTATAATGAGCCGTAAAATTTTGCTGAGGGAAGACATGACGACCGAAAAAGTCACTACGGAAGCCGTGAAAACCGAAGACAAGCAGTTGCGCGACTATGAGCTGGTGTTCATTATCAGTCCGCAGCTTGAGGGTGAGGCTCTTGATGCCGCCGTAAGCCGGGTGAGTCAGTTCATTACCGGCAAAGGGGGCGTTATTGCGGCTGAAGAGCGCTGGGGTAAACGCAAACTAGCCTACCCCGTCAAACATTTTCAGGAAGGCAATTACGTGCTGACTCGATTTAAGATGAAGCCGGCGTTCAGCAAAGAGCTGGAAGCCAATTTGCGTATCTCGGAAGAGATCTTGCGCCATCTCTTGGTAAAGCCAGGTAGCTAAGTTAGATTTGTGCGCCTTACTACTGATTGTGGGTAAAGGAGGCTACGATAATGCCAAGCTTGAATAAGGTAATAATCATTGGGAATGTGGGGGGCGAACCGGAGATGCGGTTTACTCCCAACGGGAAGCCGGTAACATCCTTCCGAGTTGCTACCAACTGGATATCCACAACTCCTGAGGGTGAACGCAAGCAGGAGACGGAATGGTTCAACATCGTCGCCTGGAACAAACTTGCCGAGCAGTGCAATCAGTTTCTGGCGAAGGGGAAGCTGGTTTACGTTGAGGGTAGAATCCATACTCGCAGCTGGGAAGACCAGGGGGGACAGCAACACTCCCGAAGTGAAGTAATTGCCAATAAAGTGGTCTTCCTGGACCGGCGCGGACTGGCACCATTGGGTGAGGGCAAGGGTGAAGAGGGTGGTGCCGGCGACTTGGAGCCAGATGATATACCATTTAGTTAAATTCAGCGAAAGGGTAGTGCATGGTAGAAACGACAAGATCAGAAGTCAAAAGCAAAAAATGGGTTAGACCCAAGTATGTACCGAAGCGAAAGGTCTGCGTCTTTTGCAAGGACAAGGTAAAAGTTATTGACTATAAGGATGTAGAGAAGCTCAAGACTTTTATCTCTGATAGGAGCAAGATTGACCCGCGGCGGAGAACTGGTACCTGTGCCAAGCATCAGCGTTTATTGGCAACTGCCATAAAGCGGGCGCGGCATCTGGCGCTGTTGCCGTTCGTGCCGGTGTACGGTCGGGGGGCAGAGGTACGCAGTCGCCCGCCAGAAAAGACGCCCGTCGCGCCAGTTCAACCCGAATCAACAGCAACTGCGAGTTAATCTTCTTTCTTCATCTCCCAGCTAGTTGATAATGCAAAGAGAATATTATTTTAACTAGGAGCTAAAGTGCCGAAAAGGACATATCAACCAAAGAGAATACCCAGAAAGCGTGGGCATGGCTTTCTGAAGCGGATGAGCACTAGGGGCGGTCGCGATGTTCTCAAGGCGAGACGACTCAAAGGTCGGAAGCGCTTAACTGTAGTATAACCCGAGACTTTTCATCAGGGGGTAAGGTGAAGGGAGAACAGTATCTGACCAAAGCTACCCAGTTTGCCGAGGTCTTCAACAAGGGTGACTCGTGGGTAAACGACCTGGTAGTGATGAAAGCTCTACCCAGCGGTCTTGCCCTGTCCCGATATGGCATATCGGTAGGACGGCGGGTAGGTCAGGCGGTAATCAGAAATCGGGTAAAGCGGTTATTACGGGAAATTGTGAGGCTAACGCACCTGCAACCAGGATGGGACGTAATTTTGATTGCTCGTCCTCTGGCAGCCAGTGCTGGTTATGCTAAACTTGAGAAAGCGGTGAAGGACTTGCTCTGCCGTGCTCAGCTATTGGCGGATAAGTATGAAAAGGCTTGCCTTAGGACTAATTAGTCTTTACCAATTAGTAATATCTCCCTTTATGCTAAAGTCATGTCGCTTTATCCCCAGCTGTTCTGAATATACTTATGAGGCTATTGACAAATTCGGCTTGCTCAAAGGAGTCTGGCTGGGCTTCAGGCGACTAGCCCGCTGCCACCCTTTCCACGAGGGCGGTTATGACCCGGTCCCGTGACTTTTGGGAGAGTAGGAGAGAATATTTGAAGCTAATAGCCGGCAGGAAACGACTTATCCTAGTGGTAATTGTTATCCTCATCATTGGATTAAGTCTTTTTGGTTGCATGGGCGGGCAGGCAGTGCCGAGGGGTTGGGCTGGGGTGGCAGTTGCCGGTGGTACACTCTACGTGGGTTCTATGGGCGGTAGACTGGTCGCCTTGGACGCCGCCACTCACGAACGCCTGTATCAGGACGTTCCTTTTGAAAGCAAGAAATCCGGCGGGGGTTTTAGCTGTGGGCCGACCACCATTCCCGCGACAATATATGGTACCCCTGCCGTAGCATCCGATTTGGTCTATATCACCGGTTACAATGGCAAGATTTATGCCACTAGTGCCAAAACCGGCGCCTTACGCTGGGTCTACCCTCGTGAAGGCGAGATGCCGCCGATTGTTGGCGCTGCTATGGTAGCGCTGGGCAAAGTCTATTTTGGCAGTGCCGATGGCAAGCTGTACGCGCTGGACGCAGCTACTGGCGACCGTCAGTGGGAGTTCCGCACCGGGGATAAAATCTGGGCGACGCCTACCGTTGCTGGTGATAGCCTATATATTGGCTCCTTTGACAAGAAATTATATGCCCTGGATGCTAATAAGGGTACTAAAAAGTGGCATTTTGAGACCAAGGGTGCCATTGCCTCTTCCGCTCTGGTCTATGAAGGAACAGTCTATATCGGTTCCTTTGATAGATTTTTGTATGCCCTGAGCACCGCCGATGGCAGTCTAAAGTGGAAATTTATGGCGAATAACTGGTTCTGGGCGACTTTGCTGGTAGACAAGGGGATTATCTATGCACCGTCTCTTGACGGCAAAGTTTATGCTCTCAAGGCGGACAGTGGTGACAAAGTCGCTGAGTTTGACCTTGCCAGCCCGATTAGCTCGGCGCCAATCGTGGTGGGTGGTTCTGTTTTCGTCGTCACTGAGGACGGTCAGCTATACTCGGTGGATGCCGGTAGCAATCAGAAGAGACTGGTGGCAAAATTGGAGGAGAAGGTTTACGCCCCACTGTCTGCCAGCGGCGAGGTGATTTATATCCACACTGCCAAGGACACGCTTTTCGCTGTGGAGGCTCGCTCTGGAGCGACGCTGTGGAGCCTATCATTGAAGAGTTAGTGAGGTAGGTTTCGTTGAATTTTGGTGATATCTGGGATTTAATCATTCTCTCACCGATGATAAACGTCCTCATCGTGATGTCCAAGTACATGCTTAACAACTTTGGATTGGCGATTATTGCCCTGACGATTGTTATCCGATTAGCGACCCTGCCGCTTAATTTAAAACAAGCCAGTGCTACCAAAGCGATTCAGGAGCTTCAGCCCAAGCTGGCGGAGCTTCAGAAGAAGTACGCGCGTGACCGGGCAAAAATAGCCCAGGAACAGATGAAGCTTTACCGCGAATCAGGGGTGAATCCTGCTGGCTGTATGGTGCCAATGTTAATTCAAATGCCTATCTGGATAGCACTCTTCCAGTCAATCGTCCGTGTGCTGGCGGTGGTTCCAGAGGACTTTCTTAGTTTAGCGCAGCACCTTTATTCCTCCTGGTCAGTGGTTTTCTCCGCGGTGCCGCTGGAGAGCCAGTTTCTGTGGCTTGACCTTGCCACGCCCGATAGGTTTTTAGTTTTGCCAATACTGGTCGGTGGGACGATGTGGGTGCAGCAGAAGATGGTAACACCGACCGTGGTTGACCCCAGGCAACAAGCCCAGAACCAGATGATGTTGTGGATGATGCCGCTGATGTTCGCTTTCCTTACTTTGCAGTTCCCCAGCGGTTTGGCTCTCTACTGGGTAATCTCTAATGTTATCAGCATTGTTATCCAGTATTACGTCAGTGGGTGGGGAGGTCTGGTCTCGGTCGCCGGTAAGCCCACGCCGAAGAAGCCTTTCCAACTGACGCCGCGTGCCGAGGAGAAACCAGCCGAACCAGAAGCGGAGGTCAAGCCGGAAGCTACAGCAGAAGTTTCTCCCAAAGAAGCACCCAAGAAGCGGAGCTTATTTGATTTCCAGCCATGGCGGGACAGAGGGCAGCGTAAAAAGAAATAGTTGAGGTTTGTAATGGAAGAAGCCGAGAAAAAGAATGACATTGCTGAACTGGCAAGGACCATCATTGAGAAACTGCTCAATTTGATGGGAATATCGGCGACAGTTGTGCCGGTAGCTGAGGCGCCGGGAAAGATAGAGGCGGGGATAGTTAATACCATCGCCTTTGACCTCAAGGGTGAAGACCTGGGTATTCTTATTGGGCGGCGGGGACAGACTCTGGCTTCGTTGCAGTACATTGTTAGGCTGATTGTCGGTCATCTGGGGAAGGTGTGGGTGCCGATAATCATTGACATTGAAGGCTATAAGAAACGTCGCTATGAGTCGCTGCAGGCGTTAGCCTGGCGTATGGCGGAGCAGGTCAAGGCACGGCGGATGCCCTTCGCTCTGGAGCCGATGCCTCCCTCTGACCGGCGAATTATCCATCTGGTTTTAGCTGACCACCCTGATGTCACCACTCAGAGTAGTGGAGAGGGCGAGGCGCGGCGGGTGGTGATTATACCTAAAGAACAGTTCAGGTAAGACCTCACTCCTCTGACTATAAGGATCCCTTAGGAAGGGGGAAATCTTTCCTTTCAAATACTTTTATATGCCACACATCTAACACTCTGCTATAATTAAACTGTGAAAAAGCCGCTTTTGGTCCTTTTTGACGGCAATGCTCTTATTCACCGCGCTTACCACGCTTTTGAGAAGAACCCTCTCACTGTCAGGAAGACCGGGGAAGTCGTCAGTGCTGTGTATGGCTTTGCTTTAATGCTCCTCAAAGCCGTCACCGAGCTTAAGCCCAGCCACTATGCCATTGCCTTTGATAAGAAGGCGCCCACTTTCCGTCATAAAATATTTGAGCAATATAAAGCCCAGCGACCCGCCGCCCCAGAAGAGCTTGTCAGCCAGATTGAGAAAGTGAGGGAACTGGTCAGAGCCTTCCACATCCCCGTCTTTGAGCTGGAAGGTTATGAAGCCGATGACATTCTCGGCGCGCTCAGCAGGCAAGCCAGTGAGCGGGACTTTGACGTTATCATCATTACTGGCGATGCTGATACGATGCAATTAGTGTCGGCAAAAGTAAAGGTTCTCTACCCCAAGCCCGGTAAAAGCTTCAGCGATACCATGCTCTATGACGAAGGGGCGGTTAACCAGAAATACGGCGTCACACCGAACCAAATCCCCGACCTCAAGGGTCTGGTGGGCGACCCCTCCGATAATATCCCCGGCGTTCCAGGCATCGGCGACAAGACCGCCGTTAAGCTTATTCAGGAGTTCGGCGGTGTTGAGAAAATCTACGAAAGCCTTGACAAGGTGACGCCACTCCGTGCCCAGACTGCCCTGCGCGGAAATGAAGAGGTTGCCCGGCGCAGTAAAGAGCTGGCAACCATTGTTATTGATGTCCCGGTAAGCCTCAATCTGGAAGAGTGCCAGATTAGCCACTACGACCATGATACTGTGGCCGAGATGTTCCGCGAGCTGGAATTTAACAGCCTCCTGCCCCGCCTCCGTGAACTTGAGGCGCTCATCCCCGCCGAGACCCACCGTCCCGCCGTCCAGACCAGACCCCCCGAAGGCAATTACCGCGTCGTCAACACTGCTGAAGCCCTGGACGAACTGGTCAACCGGCTGTCTCAAGCCAAGCCTTTTGCCTTTGACACCGAGACGGATAGCCTTAACCCGATGACCGCCAATCTGGTTGGGCTGTCTTTTTCGCCCGCCAAAGGCGAAGCGTATTATATACCTGTTGGGCACATCAATTTGCAAGAAATCCAGCAGTTGCCCCTGCCCGAGGTCATGCCGCGAGTTAAGTCGCTTTTTGAGGATGCCAGTCTGCCCAAGCTCGCTCACAACAGCAAATTTGACATGACCATCTTGGCGGAGAATGCCGTCAACGTCAATAATGTTACCTTTGACACGATGGTCGCTGCCTATCTCCTCGGCGAAAAGTCACTAAATCTTAAAAACCTCGCCTTCAGCCGACTCAATATTGAAATGGTGCCCATTACCGATATCCTTGGCACCGGGGCGAAACAGCTGGCAATGTCCCAGGTGGATATCAAAAAAGCTGCTGATTACGCCTGCGCCGATGCTGATATTACGTTGCGTCTGGCGGAGGTCCTGGGCAGCGAACTGCACAAGGAAAGGCTGTGGCAACTCTTCTCTGACGTTGAAATGCCATTGGTGCCAGTACTGCTCCAGATGGAAAGGAACGGCGTCGCCATTGACACCAAGCTCCTCAACGAAATGTCGCAGCAGCTCGGCGAACAACTGACGAAACTGGAAGGGCAAATCTATAGCTGGGTAGGTCGCGAGTTCAACATTAACTCACCTCAGCAATTGGGACCGGTTCTCTTTGAGGAATTAAAACTGCCCACGTCCCGGAAAGGCAAAGGTAAATACTCCACCGAAGCCGCCGTCTTGGAAGAACTGCGCGGCACGCACCCGGTGATTGAACGTTTAATGGAATACCGCCAGTTGAGCAAACTGAAATCAACTTATATTGATGCTCTGCCCACCCTCATCAACCCCAAGACGGGTCGGGTGCACACCAGCTTTAATCAGACACGGACTGCCACGGGTCGGCTTTCTTCCAGCGACCCCAATCTGCAGAATATCCCCATCCGCGGGGAGCTGGGGAAGGAGGTAAGGCGTGCCTTCATTGCCGCGCCCGGCTCCTGCCTCCTGGCTGGCGACTACTCTCAGATTGACCTGCGCGCTCTGGCTCACCTTTCCCAGGACCCGGGATTGTTAAACGCCTTCCGCAATGATGAGGATATTCATACTGCCACTGCCGCCCAGCTTATTGGCGTTGCGCCTTCAATGGTAACGCCAGATATGCGCCGACTGGCAAAGACAGTGAATTTCGGCATCATCTACGGCATGAGTGAGTACGGGTTGGAGCAGGCAACCGAGCTATCGCGTGAGGATGCGGCTAAGTTCATCGCGTCTTACTTTGAGAAATACCCGAAAGTAAAAGAATATCTTGAAACGACCAAAGAGCAGGCGCGGCGGATTGGCTATGTCCAGACAATTCTCGGCAGAAGAAGGTATATCCCAGAAATTAGCTCGTCCAACCGAATCGTAAGGGAAGCTGCCGAACGCATGGCAATCAATATGCCGGTCCAAGGCACCTCTGCCGATATTATCAAAGTGGCGATGGTCAGACTCCATCGGGAGATGAACGGTCAACAGCTGAAGAGCAAAATGATACTCCAGGTGCACGACGAACTTGTCTTTGAAGTGTCAGAAAATGAAATTGAAGTGATGCGGAAACTTGTCCCGGAGATAATGTCCACTGCTATCCAGCTCAGTGTGCCGCTCAAGATTGACGTCAAGGCAGGCAGTAACTGGGGGGAAATGAAGTAATGCGGGTCGCCGCCAGATGGCTTCTTCCTTACTGGCACTAAGAGTAAGGGGGCGTTAAGAGGGGCACTAGCCCCTCTTGAACAAAATCCGTCCCGTCTCCTTCCAGGAGAGGGGGGCCAGGGGGTGAGGTCAAACGGCTTCCTAGCCCTTGGAGAAATAGAATATGCCTGAGCTACCCGAAGTTGAGACCATCAAAAACGAACTGGCGTCCCACGTCATCGGCCGGCGCTTTACAGATATTGCTATCTTCTGGAAGAAACTGGTGAAACAGCCATCGCTTGACGAGTTCCGCTTGCGGCTCGTCGGCAAGAAGATTAATGGACTTTGTCGGCGGGGCAAATATCTCATCTTTGATTTAAACGGCGACGAACGGCTGATTGTCCACCTGAAGATGAGTGGGTCACTCCTGATTGACCCACCCGAAAAATATACACAAGCTATACTTTATCTTGACAATAGCACAAAACTCTTTTTTCGCGACCCGCGAAAGTTCGGCGCCATGTGGCTGACTGAAGATGAGAAGACAGCTCTCCCCCCACTTGGTCCTGAGCCCCTGGAAGCCAGCTTCACTCCAGAAGTGCTGGCTCAAAGGTTAAAGAACCATAAGGCGCCGATAAAAGCACTGCTGGTTGACCAGAGTGTGATTGCCGGCATTGGCAATATGTATGCGGACGAAGCTCTCTTTGCCGCCCGAATTCACCCGCTAAGACGGGGTAGCAGCCTCACTCAGGACGAGATTAAACGACTTCACCGGGCGATTCAGGAAGTCTTGTGGGCGGCTATCGGCAACAAAGGTGCCAGTATTGTGAATTACTACCGCCCCAGCGGCGAACTGGGCACTGCCCATTTTGAATTCAACGTTGCCCACCGGCGTGGGGAAAATTGCCCGAGATGTGGGACGCCTATTCAGCGCATCCCGGTGAGAAATCGCGGCACTTACTTTTGCCCCAAGTGTCAGGTCTTGCCCTAGTCCCAGAGCCGGAAAGGCGGGTACTTGTCCGTCAGCAACGCCGCATAAGCGCACGCCCGGTATGCCCACCGGTTCATTCCCACCACTAGTTTGAAAATTTCCTCGGGACACTTTCCCGTAAATAGCACGACTATGGCGGCGAAAATTGCTAAAATTGGTATTAAGCCGCCACCCTGCAGACTCCAATTGCCCCACTTCCAGCCCGCAACCCCACCTCCCCAGAAGAAACTGACAACAATATAATGCGGAATCGCCAGCAGCCACCACTTTACCAGAACCAGCCCGCGAGATAATTTTTCAGGATATTCCACCTGCAAATCAGCCGGATAGTCAACTGACCGCAGAGTAAAAGGCGGATACTTATCTGTCGCCAGCGCTTCATAACTATAAAAACCCACCCGCCATGTCCAGCGCAAAACGCCAACGTTGAAGTCAAATAGACCTTTGGGATATTCCCCGGTGAAGAGGATAGCAAAAAAGGCAATAATAATAACCACGACAAAAGCTATCCATAAGAAGAAAAGAATTATAAAATGTGGGATCGCCAGTAGCCATTTGATGAGCCACCACCCCCGTCCCGGCGGCAGGCTCAATTCCCCTTTAACAGTGACGGGATAGGCTGTGCTTACCTGTGCCATTCTTCGCCTCCTTTTCTAAATGTGCCCACCCCTACGTTACCGCGACATAATAACAATGTCAAGAGATTTTGCTCATGCTACCATTGGTTATCGGGGTGGTTTGGAGAGGTGGACGCCTCTTCTAAATTTTCCCCTTACCCACACCAATCTTTTTTGGGGGGAATGAAAGGGGATAAGGTACCAAAAGAAGATTGTCCCCTAGGGGAACGAGACGCTATCCTAAGATAAATCTGAGAGCCACCGTGAATGAAGACGCGGCTTTCTCAAACACGTCCGGTAGCATTGCCTGGACAAAACCAAGATTGTCTACCAGCCACGCCAGAAAGCTAGAACCCCCCAGCCACTCCGCCAGCCAGTCAAAAACGGGATAAGCAAAGACCACCAGTGTGAACACCACCATCCCGATGCTGGCATAAAGAATGCCCAAAACGCCGCCAACAAGTCGGTAGAAAATTCCCTTCCCCCAGATTTTCTGAATCAGTCGCCGGGGGATAATAAAAACCAAATGCAGTATGATGCACAGTATTGTCAAGACAATATAGAAGCCGATGAAGTTCTCCCAGTTCTCACTAGGGAGAAAGGTAAGATAACCTGCCACCAGCCCGTAGTAAAGACCGGTGAGTGGAACCGCAATTAATAGCCCAACAAGCCCAAAGAAATTTTTAACGGCGCCTTCCTTGAGTCCACCGAAAAAGCTGAGTGTGAGAATTACGACTGCCAGAATACTGATTATCATCCAATACTATCCTAAACCACCCAATCCCGCTTGGCAATAGGTATTACTGGCTAGTCCTTATGTTCAGGCTCTTTCGGTTCACACTCGGCGGGATGCAATGAGCAGAATAAGTCGTTAGGCATGCATTCTTGGCACTCAAGCTGGAGGGCGCTATGCTCAATGTCAAATTGCCGGCGCAGCACCTGCTCCACTGTTTGGCGGATGTCCGTCGCTTTGCTTAGTGGCAAATCACCGGTGAGCACGTGACAGCTCATAGCGTGTAACTCGGGCGAAATACTCCAGACATGAACGTCATGGACCCCCTTCACCCCGGGGATTTTCTTCAAAGCCGTCACCATCCGGTCCACATCAATCTGGCGGGGCGTTGCCTCCAGAAGGACTCTAAAACCCTCTCTGAGAATACCCCAGGCTGACATCAGGATAATGAAGCCAATGAGGGCACTAATAATTGGGTCAACGACAAACCAGCCGGTGAACAGGATAATAAGTGCCCCGGAGATAACGCCGATAGAAGCCAGCGCGTCACCGAGGACATGCCAGAAAGCACTGCGCACATTCAAATTACGATGTTGCTCTTCGCGCAGCCAGAAAGCAATAAAGATGTTCACTGTAAGACCGATAATGGCCGCCGCCAGCATGAGGGGGCTGTTCACTTCGGGGGGCTGGCGCCAGCGCTGATAAGCTTCATAGAAGATGACGCTGGCAATGGCAAAGATGCTCAGTGCATTGACAATGGCGATGACAACTCCTACCCGATGGTAGCCGAAGGTCATCCGACTATGTGACGGGCGCTCCGTCTGTCTTACGCCGTACCAGCTGAGGGATAGAGCGATTATATCGGCGAAGATATGTCCGGCATCGCTGAGCAGAGCCAGACTGTGAGCGAGAAATCCCCCTGCCACCTCCACCAGCAAAATGAGACTGGAGAGCAGGATACTCAGTCTAAGCTTGTTACCTATCGGTGGGGCATGAACATGTTCTGCCAATCAATTTCTCCTACTAACAATATTAAGTTAAGATAGCCCCTGCAATCAATCGGAGAGGTCTCACTTTTGTGACACCAGTTCTCGGAGTGCTGAGGCGTAAGCTTCAAAAGTGCGGGAGTCAAAGAGGACGAAGAAGACCTCCTTAATCGAGGTGGCTTCTTCTTTGAGGAACGATATAACGGCTCCCAGGGCAATCCGCGCCGCTTTATCCACCGGGTAACCATAGGCGCCGGTGCTGATTGATGGAAAAGACAGGCTGGTCAGATTCTTTTCTACCGCCAGACTCATACTTTCACGATACGCGCTCTCCAGTAGCTCGGGTTCACCGCCTCTGTCGCCGCGCCATACCGGACCAACAGTATGTATGACGTACCTGGCTTTCAGATTTCCGCCTGTAGTTATCACTGCCTTCCCCGTGGGCAAAGGACCCTGTCTGGCAACGATTCTTTTGCAGTCTTCCAGAATCGCCGGACCGCCAGTGCGATGAATTGCCCCATCAACCCCGCCACCCCCCATCAAACTGGAATTAGCCGCATTGACAATGGCATCGGTTGCCTGCCGGGTAATGTCACCCTGAATTAAGGTCAGCTTGGCTTGATTAATTGTTATCTGTATCTCATTTGCCATATCGCACCCACATTAAGTCTCAACGAGACTGGCTAAATCGCTCAGCGGCGACCACTGCCTTCAAGATAACTCATCGCCCATTTGACCGCGTCCTCACCCTCCTCTTTGAGTTGAAAATCGGGCTCTATTCCTTTCCCTTCAATGACGCGACCGTTGGGTGTCAGCCAGCGTGCCGTAGTAATGTAAATCCCTGAGCCATCTTCCAGCTGACGGAAGAGATTAACACTGCCTTTGCCGAAGGTCTTCGCGCCGGCAATCGTTGCGCGCTTATAATCCTGCAAAGCGCCTGCCAGCACCTCACTGCCACTGGCACTGTAATTATCCACCAGCACTACCATCGGCAAATCAGTGGTCACTTCGCTTGGTTTTGTACTTTTCGTGGACTGTCTGCCCTGGTTGTCCACCACCTTCACCGCTATCCCCTCCTTCAAAAAGTGAGAGAATACGTCCACCACGGTATCCAATAGACCACCGGGGTTACTGCGCAGGTCAAGGATAATCCCCTTTGCCCCGTTTCCCGCCAGTCCGGCAATTATCGGCGTCAGTTCTTGGTCAGTCCGATTGGAAAAGTAGGTAATTTTAATCAGGGCAGTGTCCCCTCTCATCTCAAAGCGGACACTGGTCAGTTCAATTTTGGCGCGGATTATCTCAATCGCCTTTGGTTGCCGTTCATCCTGGTGCTGGATGAGAAGTTTTACCGCTGTCCCGGAAGGTCCACGGATTTTCAGGACTGCCTCAGCCAGGCTCATCTCTTTTGTTGACTCGCCGTTTATCTCCAGAATTATATCGCCAGCCTTAACGCCCGCTTTGTCTGCCGGTGAATCGGCAATCGGTGCGATTACGGTTATCTTCTCCTCTCGTATGGCCACCTGCGCTCCGATGCCTTCAATTTCTCCCTCCAGACTGCTCAAGCCGAGCTGATAGGTCTCCGCATCCAGGTAAGAAGAGTAAGGATCGCCCAGAGCTTCCAGCATCCCCTTGACCGCGCCCTGTTTCAATTCGCTGGCGTCAAGCTTGTCCTTATCCACATAGTCGGTGAAAATAATATTCCACGCCTGCTCAATGATGCCGAGACTTTCGCTTTGCGGCGACCTGCCCAGGTCGTAGCCAACACCGAAGGAGAGGGCAAGGAGAGATATTGAGAAGAGGATGATTAACGTAATTTTCATGCGTTTGGACATAATTTTAATTCCTCATACTTCCATTCTTGGCTAAAATCGCCGTTTTGTCAACGATGCAAAGAGGGTGCCTTCAGGCTATAATATTGTAAAATAGAGCTAGCAGGAGGCGACAAAAGGAGGGCAAGCAAGTGGGCTACTTTTCCATTCTGGCGGCAATACCCGGTTTCTTTTTGAGTTCTTTTATTCTGATGCTGCTGTGGCGCGTGATTGCACCTAAAATCGGCATTGCCAAGGTGGACTATCCCATGGCGATGTTGATCACCATCACTATCTGGTTAACAGTTGCGCCTCTAGCAGCTGCCGGTAGAAAAAAATAGCGGAGGCTGGAATGGCTGAAAAGAAAAGGACTGAAGGAAAGCGCATTGCTGAGAGTTTTGGCGAGATGTTTGAAGCCTTTGGTAAGGCTTTGAGTGAAATCTTTAACGACCCTAATCTCAAGGATAAGGCGAAGGAACTGGGTAGAAGTGTCTCGGAGTCGGCAGAGACCTTCGCCAGTCGGTTCCGAGACGAGGATGTTAAGGCAAAATTCAGGGAATTGGGCAAAGCAGCCCAAGAGTTTGCCAAAAGTGTTGCCGAGCGCTTCAAGGAAGAGGGTACATCCCGTGGGCAACCCTGATGGTAATCGGGCAAGTGGCAACCCGCCGTTTCCAATACACCATGCTTTCAGAGTACTCACGGTATGGCGCAACTAAACGCATTACTAGAGAAGACGCTGTGCGATGTCCGTTCTCGGCACTGAAACGAAAGGAGATGCGAATGAGTGCAGAACAAAGACTCAAGGAATTGGGGTTGACTCTCCCACAACCCCCCAAGCCAGTGGCTAATTATGTGCCCGCTGTCAGGATTGGAAATTTACTCTTTGTCTCTGGGCACGGTCCTTTTAATGACGGAAAGACCAAGATATCGGGGAAAGTTGGGCAGGAGTTGACCATTGAAGAGGGGTATCAGGTAGCTCGCAATGTAGCGTTGAATTGTCTGGCAACCATCAAAAACACCATCGGTGACCTTGATAGGGTCAAGAGAGTCGTCAAGCTGCTGGGAATGGTTAACTGCACTGAGGATTTCAAAGAACAGCCCAAGGTTATGAATGGATGCTCAGACCTACTTGTGGCTATATTTGGAGAGAACGGAAGACATGCCCGTTCGGCGGTGGGCATGCAGGCTCTGCCGAATCGGATCCCGGTTGAGATTGAAATGATATTGGAAGTCACCTAGTATTGCGGCAATACTCAGGATAGTCCAGAAGGCGTACCTCTGCTTATGATTTAGTCAGTGCTCGGTTGCCCGACTCTGGAATGAATCGCACCGAAGCTGCCGTCAGCACAGCGTTTGAATTTCTACTTTGAGGACCGTGAAGGGCTTCTTCACTTGGGCGCTCAAAGCACTCGGTCCGCTGATTACAGCTTTATCTCGGTGCCAATTCCTAGCTGTAGCGCCTTATCATAAACCAGTTTAGCGGCAGCGGCATCTTGAATAGCGAGACCGTTGGATTTGAAAAGCGTGATTTCCTTGTCATTCGTTCTACCCGGTTTCTTGCCATTGATAAGCT
>Ga0315312_1002116_pt1 | contig 14180 bp, 13 predicted proteins | sample TDP7_MG_FD_203629 | JGI IMG/M metagenome (GOLD analysis project Ga0315312, IMG submission 203629) | Freshwater sediment microbial communities from Lake Towuti, South Sulawesi, Indonesia - TDP7 | ecosystem: Environmental > Aquatic > Freshwater > Lake > Sediment | place: Indonesia: South Sulawesi... | reverse complement strand
TCTACGTCGAACCCATATTGATGAATTCCCCCAATTTTACAATATTTTGAAAGCCGACATCTCTTTCGTTGGCCCACGTCCAGAGAGACCGGAGGAATTTATTGAATGTCTCAAAAAAGAAATTCCTTTTTATCATCTTCGCCAACTAATCAAACCAGGTCTTACCGGCTGGGCTCAGATTAATTATCATTATGTAGCTTCTATTGAGGAAGCGAAAGAGAGATTGCAATACGACCTTTATTATATTAAAAATCGCTCTTTCCTTTTAGATTTAGCTATTATTTTAAAAACTGTTAGAATTATTTTTAAACAATGATTATCTTTAAAATTTTAAAAGCATTTTTATTACCGAGCGTTTTTATTTTTGTTTCATTACTACTGGGTTTAATTTTATCTTTGAAAAAAAGAAAAAAACTTGGAAATATATTAATAATTTTAGGGATTATTTTTTATTACTTTTTTTCTATTACTCTAGTGGGCGATTTTCTTCTAAGACCCTTAGAGAATAAATATAGTCAACTAAAAAAAGAAGACTTTCAAAAAGCAAATATAGCTGTTTTGCTTTTGGGAAGAAGAGAAACAGACGTTTTAAGGGGTATTGAGGTGTTAAGAATATATAATAATCAAAAAATCAAAATTATTATTTCTGGAACAGATCCTCTGAGGCCAGAAATGCACGAGGCAGAAAAAGTAAGAGAATTTTTAGTAGAAAGGGGGATATTGCCAGAGGACATAATTTTAGAAGATAAGTCTAAAAACACGCGGGAAAGTGTAAAAAATGTTAAAGACATTATTAGTAGCGATTCTTTCTTTCTTGTGACTTCTGCTTCTCACATGCCAAGAGCTATGGAGACCTTTAAAAAAGCAGGGTTAAATCCAATCCCAGCCCCAACTGATTTTAAAGTAGAAAAAGATTATAATTATAATATTTTTGATTTCTTCCCCAGCGGTTTCGGAAAATCTAACCTGGCTTTTTATGAATACTTTGGCTTAGTTTTTTATAAAATTTTGGATAGAATATAGTAGTTTTGAATTTTATAAAAATTTGTTATTATGAATATATATGGAGCAGCAGAATAGATACCGAGATGAGGAAATAGAATTTATGGATTATGTTAGGTTAATCCTCAAGAAAAAGTGGCTGATTTTAGCTACTCTTTTGCTGGTAGTAACAACAACCGCTCTTTTTAATTTACTTATGCCCAAGATTTATAAAGTGGATACCGCTTTAGAAATAGGAATCATTGAAGGGCAGCCATTAGAACCTCAGTTGCAGGTAGCGGAAAAAATTAATAATGGTATTTATGGAGAATTGCCAGGAATTAAAGCTAGCAACCCTGACTGGACAAACCTAATCGGAATCGAAGCGATGTCAAAAAATCCCCAAAGAACTAAGGAAGCCATGCAAGTTATTGAAGAATTAATTATAGCTGAGCATAATAATAAAATTGATCTCCAAAAAATTATCATAGAAAAAGAAATTGAAAAATTGCAAGGAAATATTAATTATTTAATCTCTCAGGGGCAGCAAGAAGTAGCACCCCTTCAATTAGAAATAAATAACCTTCAGAGACAAAAAGAGATGATTCAACCTACAAAAATAGTAAAAGAGCCTAGTATTTCAGAAAAACCCCTAAAACCAAAAATTCTCTTAAATATAATCATTGCTGCTATTTTAGGAATTTTCCTTGGGGTGCTTTTAGCTTTTTTTAAAGAATGGTGGGATAAAAATAAAGGAAAAATACAAAGCAAAGGTTGATGAAGATTATTATCAAAACAACCAATATTAAATTAACTCAGGCACTTAGAAAATATATTGAGGAGAAGTTGAATAGTCTGGAGAAATTTGCTAAAATTTTCCAAAGCGAAAAATATTTTAATCATTTCTTTGGCAGAGGAAAACCAAGAGTTGAAGCTTGGGTAGAAATTGGAAAAACTACCCTACATCACCGAAAAGGAAAAATCTTTTGGGCTGAATGTCAAATAAGATTCCCAAAGAAAAGTTTGAGGTCTACTGCTCAGTCAAAAGATTTAAAATTAGCTATTACCGAAGTGAAAGATGAATTGCAAAGAGAACTAAAACAATATAAAGAAAAAATTATTGCCATAACAAAAAGAAGAATTAGAGCTTTTAAAAAGGAATTAGAATTATCTCCTAAAGCAAGATTTTACAAAAAAAGCGAGAGAATTAGAGAAGAGGGCATATGATACCGACAAATTTTTTTCTAACTAAAGGAGTAGGAATTCACAAAGAACAATTAAGATCTTTTGAGTTGGCTTTAGGAGGCGCGGGAATTGCCCCTTTTAATTTAGTTACTGTTTCCAGTATTTTGCCACCAGGTTGTAAAAAAATATCAGTAAACAAAGGACTGAAACTTCTAAAACCTGGAGAAATTGTCTTTGTAGTTATGTCTAGAAATGCAACCAATGAGCCGAATCGATTGATTTCAGCTTCTATTGGTTGTGCTATACCGGCTAATACCCGTGCCTATGGTTATTTATCTGAGCATCATGATTTTGGAAAAACCCAAGAAAAGGCAGGGGATTATGCTGAAGATTTAGCTGCTTCAATGTTGGCCTCAACCTTGAGATTAAAGTTTAATCCAGACGATGCTTGGGAATCGAGACGTCAGGTCTTTCATATGGATGGAAAAATCGTTCATACTTCAAACATTACTCAAACCGCCAGAGGGAACAAAAACGGTCTCTGGACTTCAGTAGTAGCAGTGGCTGTTTTTATTCCTTAGGGTTAAACTTGTGGTAAAAAAATTACCGTATTTAAAAGAGAAAGTAAGGGCAATTGAGGTTAAGAAAAAATCTCTTTCTAAACTCTTAAAAGAGATGGAAGATACCGGCTTTCAGGGTCGGAAATTAGCCGAGGTAGTTAATGTTTGGGAAAAAATAATAAAAGATAAAAACTTAACAATTATTTTGGGTTATGCCGGATCTTTGAGCACCACCGGTCAATGGAAAATAATTAATTGGCTAATTGAAAAAAGATATATTGATGTTCTGGTTTCAACCGGCGCTAATATTTCTGAAGACATTGTTGAAGCAATGGGTTATTCATATTGGAAAGGGAGCCATTTGGTTGACGACGTAAAACTTTTAAAAACAGATATTAATAGATATTACGATGTCTTTGGTTCAGAGATAGACTATATGGAAATGACCGAATTGATAGCTAAATTTATTGTTGAAAATTTAGAAGAAAATTATCCTTATTCTTCAAGAGAATTTCTGTATCTTTTTGGAAATTGGTTAAGAAAAAAAGGAATAAATAGTATTGTGGCGGCTGCGGTAAAAAATAAAATACCAGTTTTCTGTCCGGCCATTGTTGATAGTCCTTACGGAGACGCCGGCTTAATTGCCAAAAGCAGGGGCTTTAATTTAATTTTAGATAATATGAAAGATTATATTGAGTTTATGAGTTTGGCGGAAAAGATTAAAGATACTGGAGTGGTTTATATTGGCGGAGGAGTGCCAAAAGATTTTATTCAGTTGTTGGCTGTAACCGCCGATCTTCTGTATCCTGAAAGAGCAATTCCCGGCAAGAAAGCTAAAATTTGGAGAGCAAAAAGGATGAAAGGGAGAAAGGAACTGATAGAAACTTATTATCCTCATAAGCATGCAATTCAAATTACTACCGATTCCCCTCAATGGGGTGGGCTTTCGGGTTGCACTTTTGAAGAGGCAACCAGCTGGGGAAAAGAAGATATTAATGCTCCCAAAGTTCAATGTTATTGCGACGCCACCATTGCTTTGCCAATCGTTACTCATGCCTTAAATGAAAGAATTAAAACAAAAAGAAAAGGAACTGATTTTTCATTTCTTTTTGAAGAATAAAAATGAAAGATTTTTCTTATCCAACATTAGAACCTTATAATTTTGGGGGATTGGAAAAGCAAAATTATAAAAGTTCCAAAATAATAATTGTTCCGGTTCCTTATGAATCAACGACTTATTACTTATCCGGCACAAAAGAAGGGCCTTGGGCAATTATTAATGCTTCTCGGCATGTGGAACTTTATGACCAAGAATTAGAAAAAGACGCAAGCCAAGCGGGAATTTTTACTTTAAAAGAATTAGAACCTTCAAAAAATTCTCCCAAGGAAACAATTTTAAGGATTGAGAATGTAATAACTAAAATTTTAAATGATGAAAAAATTCCCGTAATGTTGGGCGGAGAGCATTCAATTACCTTAGGAGCTGTTTTCTCTTTCAAGAAAAAATATCTCCGGAATTTATCTGTTTTACAACTGGACGCTCATGCAGATTTAAGGAGTGAATTTGAAGGAACAAAATTTCATCATGGTTGCGTAATGAGAAGGATGGCAGAAGACTTAAAGATACCAATCAGCCAAGTTGGCATTAGAAGTTTAAGCAAAGAAGAAGCCGATTATTTAAAAGAGTCCAAAAAAAATAATATATTTTTTGATAAAAAATTTTCCAACGAAGAAGTAATTAACACTCTCAAAGAAAATGTTTATTTGACTCTAGATTTAGATGTTTTAGACCCTTCAATTATGCCGGCAGTCGGTACACCGGAACCGGGCGGCTTGGGCTGGTATGAAGTTCTGGATTTGATAAAGGCGGTAAGTAAAAATCGAAAAATTGTCGGTGCCGACACAGTAGAACTTTCTCCAATTCCGGGATTTATTGCGCCAGATTTTTTAGCCGCCAAATTGGCCTATAAAATCATTAGTTATATTTTAAGTTAAGATTTGAGTTTAGAAAGATGATTTTTTCAACCACAGCTGCCATCCTAATGCCGGAATCAAAGGACAAATAATTTTGGTGGCAATGCGCAATATAAAACCTGGCGAGGAAATTACTTATGATTACGCAATGACTGATTCTGACCCCGATGATTATTTTAAATGTAATTGCGGAGCAAAAAATTGCCGAAGGATTATTACAGGAAAAGATTGGAAAAGCCCCTCTTTACAAAAAAAATATCGCGGCTATTTCTCTTTTTATATCCAAGAAAAAATTAAGAAATTGAAAAGAAAATAATTTGGTTTAGACTTGTTGACTTTTGGATATAATCTGATAAAATTAAAAAGTTCATTTTAAAGAAAACAGTAAGGAGGCCGTGAGTGGAAGGAGTCGAAGTTCGGCTAATGGGGCCCAAAGAAGAAGAGTGGTTTGCCCGAGAGACAAGGGGAGAAATTTATCCTTTTCTCTCTCCAAGACGATGGTCGCAATGGGAAGGAAAAGGTTTCCCTGTCCGGTTTGTCCTGAAACGAGATGGAATCCTGGCCGGGGGTACTGCCTTCGATGTGTATGACATATTGAATACCGAAGCTGTTGTGTTAGACCTCGACATTTTCTTTGTTAGAGAGGGGTTTCAACGGCAGGGTCTTGGTCAGCATCTTCTTTTGGAAGGTCTATGCTTGGCACGGCATTACTATCGTCGACGGTATCGATGGCGAGTGGTTGGGCTTTTGATTGAAACTATCGGGGCAGCTGACTTCTATAAGAAAGTACTGTCGCGGGCTGGGTATAACTTCAGTCTGATGGAAGCCGCCTATCCTGAGATAGGAACGACGGTAACCTACTTCCACGTTATCGTTCCTGTTGAGGTGACGAAGCCAGGGTAACCCCCTGGCTCTTAGGTTTTTAAAGAGGCATTTTATTGTTTGTTTTTTTCATAAATTCATTGTATAATTTATTACTATTATGGCGATTCTCACTAAAATTTTTGGGGATGCTAATGAGAAATATTTAAAGAAATTACAGCCAATAGTTGATAAGATAAGCTCGCTCGAAGGAAAGTTCGAGAGTTTTTCTAATGAGCAACTTAGAGAGAGAACCCAAGAACTCAAAAGTAGATTGAGCGGAGGCCCGTCCTCCCCCGAGATATTACCTGAAGCTTTTGCTTTAGTTAGGGAAGCTGCTAAAAGAACATTAAGACAGCGTCATTTTGATGTTCAATTAATTGGCGGAATTGCTTTGCATCAAGGAAAAATTGCTGAAATGAAAACTGGAGAAGGAAAAACTTTAGCTGCTACTTTACCCCTTTATTTAAATGCCCTTGAAGGAAAAGGTTGCCATTTAGTTACTGTTAATGATTATTTAGCCAGAAGAGATACGGTCTGGATGGGGCAGATTTATCATCTTTTGGGATTATCTGTCGGCTGTTTAAACCATGAACAGTCTTTTTTATATGACCCTGAGTATAAAAAGCCAGCCGAGGAAAAGGAGAAAGCGAGGGATGAATTAGGTAGTTTTTACGTTGTTGAAGACTTTTTAAGGCCCTGCTCTCGAAAAGAAGCTTATTCGGCTGATATTACCTATGGCACAAATAATGAGTTTGGTTTTGATTATTTGAGGGACAATATGGTTTACCCCGTTAAATCCTCGCAAAGCGAGGTGTTCGCCAAGGGCGAACAATTTAACGGGGTGAATGATTTGCCGGTTGTTCAGCGGGGATTTCATTTTGCCATTATTGATGAGGTTGATTCGATTTTGATTGACGAAGCCAGAACTCCTTTAATTATTTCCACTCCTGATATTGAGAGTTCAAAATGGTATACTGAGTTCGCCAGAATTATTCCAAAATTGGATGAAAAAACTGATTATGAAATTGACGAAAAAATGAGAACAGTTACTTTAACTGAAAACGGAATCAATAAAATAGAGAAAATTTTAGGAATGGGGAATATTTATGAAGAGAGGGGAATAAAATATTTACATCATTTAGAGCAGGCCTTAAGAGCTGAAGCTCTTTTTAAAAGAGACAGAGATTATATTGTAAAAGATGGTCAAATTATTATTATTGATGAATTTACTGGTAGATTAATGCCTGGCCGTCGTTGGTCAGGAGGATTACATCAGGCAATTGAGGCAAAAGAAGGGGTGAGGGTCAACCCTGAGAGCTTGACTTTAGCTTCCATCACTTTTCAAAATTACTTCCGCCTTTATAAAAAATTAGCCGGTATGACCGGCACTGCTGCTACCTCGGCTGAAGAATTTTATAAAGTTTATGGATTAGAAGTGATAATTGTCCCGACCAATAAACCAATGATAAGGAAAGATTTGCCAGACAGAGTTTATAAATCAGAAATTGGAAAATTTACGGCGATAGTAAAAGAAATTAAAGAAAAAAACAAATTGGGACAGCCGCTTTTGGTAGGGACAAGGTCGGTTGAAAAAAATGAATATTTGGGGAAATTGTTAGAAAGAGAAGGAATTTCCCACCAAATTTTAAATGCCAAACATCATGAAAAAGAAGGTCAAATTATTGCTCAGGCAGGTAAATTAGGAGCAGTAACAGTAGCAACTAATATGGCAGGTAGGGGAGTGGATATAATTTTGGGAGGGAATCCGCCGGATTCAAAAGAAGCAAAAAAAATTATTGAACTTGGCGGACTCCATGTTATTGGAACAGAAAGACACGAAGCAAGGAGGATTGATAATCAACTTCGAGGAAGGTCAGGTAGACAGGGAGACCCTGGCTCTTCCCAATTTTTTCTCTCACTTGAAGATGATTTAATGCGAATTTTTGGCGGAGATAGAATAAAATCTTTAATGGGAATTTTGAAAATTCCAGAAGAGGAAGCTATTGAGGCAAATTTGATTTCTGGAGCAATTGAGGGCGCCCAATCAAAAATTGAAGGAATGAATTTTGATTTGAGAAAACACTTATTAGATTATGATGATGTTTTAAATAAGCACCGAGAAGTTATTTATAAAAAGAGGAGAGAAATGTTAGAAATTAAAGATTGGAAATTGGCAATTAGCAATTGGCTGAAAGCTTCAGAAGAAAAAAGGGCTTTTGAAGAAAAAGTTAAAGAATTGGGTGAGAATTTCAATTCTATTGCAAAGCTCTTCAGCTTAAGAACTTTAGATATATTATGGACTGACCATTTGGAAAATATGGAATATTTAAGAGATTCGGTAAGGTTACGAGCTTACGGTCAGCAAGATCCTTTAGTTGAGTATAAATCAGAGGCGCACAAAATGTTCAAGAAATTATTAGCGATGATTGAAGCAAGTATTTTAGAGACAATTTTAAAAGTTAGTTTGATAAAAAAACCTTCTTCAACTATTCAGCAATATCAACCAGTTTCTAATTTAAAGTCAAAAAACAAGGTGGGCCGAAATGATCCTTGCCCTTGCGGAGCGAAAAAGCCAGATGGCCGACCTGTGAAATACAAGCACTGCCATGGAAAATAATCAAAATTAGATTAAAATAAAATAAAATGTCAAAAAAGAAAACCTACATTATTTTATTGATAATTTTTATTTTGGCATTTTTTGCTGGAAACTTAAGTTATCCATTTCTAAAGTTACCCTATTTGCCCGAAATTCCTTTTAAATTAGGATTAGATTTACAAGGAGGAACTCATTTAGTTTACGAAGCCGATCTTTCCCAGATTGAGGAAAAAGAAAAGTCAAACTCAATGGAGGGCCTACGTGATGTTATTGAGAGAAGGGTTAATCTTTTTGGAGTGCGAGAACCCGTGGTTCAAGTTCAGGGGCAAAGATTAATCGTTGAATTGGCGGGAGTAATAGATCCAGCTGCAGCTATTCGCCAAATCGGTCAAACTCCTTTTTTGGAATTCAAAGAACCAAGAGCCACAGAAGAAACTCAAAAAATCCTTGATAAAAAAAAGGAAATTGAAGGAAAAAATTTTGAAGAAATTCAAAAAATTGAAAATTGGCAAATAGCTTTTGAGGATCCCTATTTTCAATCCACACCTCTTACTGGTAGATATCTAAAAAGGGCTGAAATAGGGTTTGACCCCAATACTCAAAAACCTTTAATTTTACTTCAATTTAATGATGAGGGAGCAAAAATTTTTGAAGAAATAACTTCAAGAAATGTTAAAAAACCTTTAGCAATTTATATTGACGAAACTCTGATTTCTGCTCCGGTCGTTCAAGAAGCTATTTCAGGAGGCAGGGCCCAAATTACTGGTGATTTCACTTATGACTCAGCCAAAGAATTGGCTCGCAATCTTAATGCTGGTGCCCTGCCAGTTCCTATAAAATTAATATCTCAACAATCAGTTGGACCAATCTTGGGTCAAATTTCCTTAGAAAAATCTTTGAAAGCTGGAATAATTGGCTTTTTGGCAGTAATTTTGTTTATGATAATTTTCTACAGATTACCCGGAATTTTAGCTTCTTTAGCCCTCTTAATTTACATTGTATTAGTTTTGTCTTTATTTAAACTTATTCCAGTGACTTTAACCTTGGCTGGTATCGCTGGTTTTATTTTATCAATAGGGATGGCAGTTGATGCCAATATTTTAATTTTTTCCAGAATGAGAGAAGAATTTGCCCAAAAGAAAAGTTTTTCCATAGTAGTTGATGAGGGATTTAAAAGGGCTTGGCCATCTATTCGAGACAGTAATTTTAATTCTCTAATTGTTTGCCTGATTTTATTTAGTTTCGCCACCAGCTTTGTTAAAGGGTTTGCCCTTACCCTGGGCATCGGTATTTTAGTTAGTATGTTCTCTGCAATTTTTATTACCAGAATTTTTTTGAGAGTTTTTATTGGTACAAAATTAGAGAAAATAAATTGGCTTTGGTAAAAAATGAATATCCTTTTTACAAAATATTCAAAAATATATTATATTTTTTCTGGAATCTTAATTTTAGTAAGTGTTGTTTCTCTTTGCCTTTTTGGCTTAAAATTCGGTATTGAATTCGCTGGCGGGAGTATTATGGAATTAGAATTTGAAAAAGAAAGACCTTCAACAGATGCTATTCAAAAAAATCTTTCTGAATTTAATTTAGGCGAATTGATCTTACAACCAATCGGTGAAAAAGAGATACAGGTAAGGTTAAGGGCTATTGATGAAGAAAGCCATCAAAAGATAATTACAAAACTAAAAGAAAATTTTGACTTCCAAGAGAAAAGCTTCACCAGTATTGGGCCTGTAATCGGTAAAGAACTGACGCGAAAAACTAAAGTAGCCATAATTTTGGCCTTATTTTCTATTACTTTTTATATTACTTTCGCTTTTAGAAAAATTTCTCGACCAGTGAGTTCATTTGAATATGGAATTGCTTCTTTAATTGCCCTCTTCCACGATATTTTAATTCCGCTTGGGGCCTTTTCGATTTTAGGAGAATTTTACAATGTTGAGATTACCATTCCAATTATCGCAGCTCTCTTAACTATCCTTGGATTTTCGGTTCACGATACCATTGTTATTTTCGATAGAATAAGAGAAAACATTCTCAAAAGAAGCTTCTTGTCATTTGAAGAAACTGTTAATTCGAGTTTAAATCAGACTCTTGGCCGGTCAATTAATACCGTTTTGACTGTTTTAATTGTCCTTTTTGCCATTTTCTTTTTCGGTGGTTATACTCTGAAATATTTTTCTTTAGCCCTGATTATTGGTATAACCTCTGGTGCCTATTCTTCAATTTTTATTGCCAGCCCCCTTTTGGTCAGCTGGCTAAAATGGAAAGAAAAGAGAAAAAGGTAGGACAGAGCCTTTGAGTTGACAAGGGGTTTAAAAAGTGCTTAAATCTATTAATAATGGAATTTAACTATTCAAAAATTTGTTCAGATTTACTCAAAGATTTGCCTCAAAGAGGAAAAGAGGTCCTCTTAAGACGTTTTGGTTTAGAAGGCGGAGAAAAAGAAACTTTAGAGAAAATCGGGGAAAGTTATGATATTACCAGAGAAAGAGTTCGCCAAATCCAAGAGGATGCCATTTCCAGAATAAAACCAAAGCTATCTAACTATCAAAAAATCGCTGATTATTTTATCGGCCAGTTTAAAAAGACAGGAAACTTAAGAAAGGAAGATATTTTCCTTGATAACTTTGGTGCGCCCAAATTTCAAAACCATCTTAATTTTTTATTAACTCTGGCCGATCCCTTTAGGAGATTTCCAGAAACTGAAGAACTTTATCCTCTTTGGACAATAGACCAAAAATCTTTAATCTTTGCCCAAAAAACTCTAAATTCTTTTTATAATCTTCTTTTAAAAACAAAGCAGCCCCAAAGCTTGAAAAATCTTTCTGCTCAACAAATTTTTGGAAAAAATATAGAAAGAGAAACTACTAATCGTCTAAGTTTAGAGGCTTTCTTATCATTCTTAGAAATTTCAAAAAAAATTCAACAAAATCAAGAAGGCCTCTTTGGCCTGAAAGATTGGCCAGAAATTAACCCCAGAGGAATAAAAGATAGGGCTTACTTAGTTTTCAAAAAAGAGGGGAAACCTCTCCATTTTGCCAAAGTAGCAAGACTAATTGGGAAATCTTGTAATGTTCAAAGTGCTCACAATGAATTGATTAGAGATTCAAGGTTTGTTTTGGTTGGCCGAGGTATTTACGCTTTAAAGGAATGGGGTTACAAACCCGGGGTAATCAAAGATGTTATTGTTGAGATTTTAAAAGAAGCGAAAAAACCTCTTTCAAAAGAAGAAATTTTGGAAAAAGTTTTAAAACAACGTTTGGTTAAAAAAAATACAATTTCTTTAAATTTAAATAATAAAAAATATTTCTCAAAAACCAGAGAAGGGAAATGCGTCCTCGCTAATAAAAAAGCTTAATTATGACATTTCTACCACCTGAATTTTTAGAAACGATAAAACCAGCTTTACCAATTTTAAGAGAGGCCTGGAAAATTTTTAAAATCTGGTGGTGGCTCTTTCCCCCTCTTTTACTTTGGCGACCGCTCTTGTATCTCTATCTTTATTGGAGACAAGAAACTTGGGACGCAACAGTAAAAAAAGTTATCCTTGAGATTAAAATACCAAAAGAGGTAATAAAACCCATTAAAGCAATGGAATATGTTTTTGCTGGTTTTCATGCTATCCACGATGTTTTTACCTGGAGAGAAAAATGGATAGAAGGACAGTTTCTGCTCGCCGTTTCTTTAGAGATTGTCAGCAAAGAAGGAGAAGTTCATTTTTATATCCGCGTCCCGGAAGCTTTCCGGAAAATCGTTGAATCAAACATCTATTCTCAATATCCAGAGGCAGAAATTTCTGAAGTCCCAGATTACACCAAAGACGTTCCCCAAGATATTCCTAACAAAGACTGGGACCTCTGGGGTATGGATTTGATTAATACTAAACCCAACCCTTATCCAATAAAAACTTATCCCAAATTTGAAACAGAAAGAGAACCCATGGAAGAAAAAAGAGTTGATCCGCTATCTGGTCTTTTAGAAGGATTATCCACTCTTTTACCAGGAGAACAGCTTTGGGTTCAGATTGTTGCCAGGCCGATTCTAGAGGAAATACCTTGGATAAAACAAGGTCTTGAAATAAGAGATAAATTAGTCAGAAGACCAGCAAAACCAGTACCAAAACCAATGATTCAAGAAGCAGCCGAGGTTTTAATAACTGGCACTCCACCAGGAGTCCCACCAGAAGAAAAAGAGTTTATCCCGCCAGAAATGAAACTTACTCCTGGAGAAAGAGAGATAGTTCAAGGAATTGAAGAAAAAATTTCAAAATTTGGTTTCAATTGTAATGTTAGATATATCTATCTTGCCAAAAGAGATGCTTTGTTTAGACCGAGAGCACGGCTTCCCTATGGTTTTTTTAAATCAATTTCTACTGCTAATCTTAATGGTTTGAAGCCTGAAAAAACCAGAATGACGAAAGTAAAATCGGTCTGGCTTTGGTTTTTAGATAAAAGACGGCTTTATATAAGAAAAAGAAGAATATTTAGATATTATACCAAAAGATGGACTCCTTTATTTCCTCGGCCAGGCGGAACCTATATTCTTAATACTGAAGAGTTAGCCACCCTGTATCATTTCCCAGGCAGAATTGTTGCTCCTGCTCCTGCCCTGCCTCGGATTGAGGCAAAAAAAGGCGAGGCACCCCCAGGATTACCGGTTGAATAGTCGCTCGGCAGGCTGATTCGGGGAGCACGGCGTCGGCTAAAGAGGTAGTACAAAAATCATCTCCAGCCGCGCCTATTGCTCGCCAATTCTTAAAAGCCTTTTGCCGAAATTGATAATTCTTCTGGGAATTGGCTGCGCAATGCTCCACCTCACAGCCCGCCTCGCTTTAAAACTTATTTGTAATTCGTAGAGAATATGAATAACAATCAAGTAAATTTTTTTGCTGAGACTACTTTCCGTAATGCCCGGAGAAAATTCGGTATTAAACTCGATGATATGAGGAGGCACGTTTATCTTGTCGGAAAAACCGGGATGGGAAAGACCGTCATGATGGAGAATATGGCTATTCAAGATATTCAAGAAGGCCATGGTCTTGCTTTTGTCGATCCTCATGGAGAGGCAGCCGAGAGATTGTTAGATTTTGTTCCTCCAAAAAGAATTAATGATGTTATCTATTTTAATCCGGCTGATTTGGAATATCCTATTGCTTTTAATGTTATGGAAAAGGTTGATTTAGAACACAGACATTTGGTAGCTTCAGGTTTAATGGGCGTTTTCAAGAAAATCTGGCCAGATGTCTGGTCAGCCAGAATGGAATATATTTTAAATAATTCCATTTTAGCTCTACTTGAATATCCTGGTTCTACCCTTTTGGGAATAAACAGAATGTTAGCTGACCCCGATTATCGAAAACAAGTGATTGATAAAATGACCGACCCGGTAGTTAAATCTTTTTGGGTTAATGAATTCGCTCGTTATACTCAAAGATATGAAGTAGAAGCCACAGCCGCCATCCAAAATAAGGTTGGTCAGTTTATTTCAGCTCCTTTAATCCGGAATATTATTGGTCAGACAAAATCAACTATTGATATGCGAGAGGTAATGGATAAAGGAAAAATTTTGATTCTAAACCTATCTAAAGGCAGAATTGGCGAAGATAATTCTCTGCTTTTGGGCGCCCTTTTGATAACCAAATTACAGTTAGGGGCAATGTCGAGAGTAGATATACCAGAAGAAAAACGACGGGACTTCTTTCTCTATGTTGATGAATTTCAGAATTTTGCTACGAGATCTTTCGTTAGTATTATGTCTGAAGCAAGGAAATACAGGTTATCTCTAATTTTAGGCCATCAATACATTGCCCAGATGGAAGAAGAGGTCAGAGATGCAATTTTTGGTAATGTCGGGACAATAGTTTCTTTTCGGGTTGGAGCAGAAGATGCTGAATATTTAGAAAAAGAATTTATCCCTGAGTTTACAGCTGCTGACCTTGTCAATTTAGCAAAATATAATATCTATCTAAAACTAATGATTGATGGGATAGCCGGTCGCCCCTTTTCAGCTGAAACCTT
>Ga0315312_1002115_pt1 | contig 14180 bp, 7 predicted proteins | sample TDP7_MG_FD_203629 | JGI IMG/M metagenome (GOLD analysis project Ga0315312, IMG submission 203629) | Freshwater sediment microbial communities from Lake Towuti, South Sulawesi, Indonesia - TDP7 | ecosystem: Environmental > Aquatic > Freshwater > Lake > Sediment | place: Indonesia: South Sulawesi... | reverse complement strand
GCGAAGCTTTGTCAGGGTATGAAAAAATGTTTCAAGAGAAGTTTGAACTTGAAATCTCTAAGATTGTGAGAAGCCTTGCAACAGGTTTCGGTGGATGCTCGGCTGGCTTAACTTACGCAGGGCTCACAGCTTCTGGAGACTTGCTTCCGTGTGTTCCAGCGCCGATAAAATTGGGCAACCTTCTCAAACAGGACCTAGAAGAAATTTGGATTCACAACGGACTACTAAATTACATCAGAAACCGAAAAGCGCTAAACGGTTCTTGCAAAACATGCGCATACGGCCGCCTATGCGGCGGTTGCAGATACACAGCATACGTAACTCAGGGAGACTGGCTGGGACCCGATGCTTCTTGTCCTTTCGGCCCAAAAATCATGAATGATTAAGATTTCCTGCCTCGTGGACTTGCACGTCATGGCCTTTTCGGGCGTAAGAAAAGCGATAACACCCTACTCCACATTCAGCTAGGCGAAAACTTACTCAAAGAGACTGGCGACGAATACACTTGCAAAGTAACAAAAACCTTAATGGAGGCCACCCAGCTAATAGAGACCGGCTTTGAATATATAGCAAAAATGCCCAACTCTTCGCATTATCACAGTTAGAATAGACGAACTATTATACAGGGCTTCGTAGTAGAAACGTCAAGATGTCTCTCTGAAAAAACGTCAGAGTATATAGAACAAGTTCAAGTTCTGGGACCGCTCAAATTCTATTATAGATCAAGTATTTTTTCAAGAGAATAGTTAACGAGTTTCAGATGTGTTCGGAATACCCTAAGAATATCATAGTTAACAAGTATCAGAAGCCTAAACAAGATTGACCAACGATATGGCATGAAAAAGCACTGTTGAATCGTGCAGCATTGCCGACGCCGTGATAGAGTCTGACGATATTTCTTCAATTTCGATTTCTCAAGTTCCCTTTTACTGGGATTTTACTCTAAAAACCAGGTTTGCTAAGTAAGGATCACCCTTCGTTCTTCAGGGTGTATCTAAAATCTTTAAATTTGCATAGATAGCAAGGACTATCTGTCGATTTTGAGTGCCTCTTAGGTGACCGTATTGGGAAAAGTCAAACTTGCGGCAGTAATGATAATGATGTTGGTTGCGATAGCCGTGATAGTTACATTCTCATATCTTTATATCTGCAAATGGAGTCCCTCGACGATGCCTGAACGAAAGGTCGGTGAGTCTGGGATAGTTGTCGGGAAGGTAGAATCGGTCGAGCGTGGGCCATACCGGATCAAGGTAACTCTTAGAACCCTTTCAGCGGAAATAAGAAGCCCACGCTTTCAGGTGGGCGATGTAATAGAAATAACGATCGCTGGGATAGGAGAACTTTCAAGTTGGCGAGCGTACTCCTTGAAAGAAGGTGATGTCATACGATGCCAGATCCGCTGGGTTGAAGACGTATTTTGGGAGTGTTTCGACGACGAGTGGAACTACGCATGATAAAACTCTAGTCCTTATGGTGAGGCCCCTTGAGAATGAGACTTGCCCTCTTTTTGATAATAATCGTTCCGGCATCTCTGATTTTTCTGAGCGACGCATGCTTAGTTTTCTCATCCGATCAGTCTTTCACAAACGAATCTAAAAGCAATCTCGTTGCAGCGACATCGGAAGGCGCGGAAGAAGCTCTGATAATTCTAAGCACTGAGGATGGAACATCAATGAGGGATTCCATAGATTATATTTGCGCTAACGGAGGAAGAGTCACTCACATATATCCTGCCCATATACTCATCGGGAATGTGCCTAGAGCAATCTCCCAGCAACTAGTTGGACAGAAAGGCATAGAAGGAATCTACTACTCGATAGTGGATTCTAGCCAAGTTAAGAAATATGGTGATGTAGCTGTATTTGCCGTTGAAGCATGGAACAACAATTTCATGGGGCAGGCAAATCTCAAGGGGCTGACTCCTGATCCTGAAGCACCGGAACCTGCGCCAATAAAAGCAGATGTGAAAATCTCTCCTTCACGTAATGAATCAAAAGATTTGCAGATAGCAAACGCTCCCTATGGAGCGGGGTACTATGATACAAGCGAATACATGATCGGCAAGATATCGGTAGCGATAATTCTGCCCGAAAGCAACGGAGCCATTGATAGGAACCAAGAGAACTGGGCGTCATCAGATATATCTAATGTTGTCAGTAAAGTACAAGCTGGGCTAAATTGGTGGGCTGCAAGAGAATGGAAGGCTAACCTACAATTTACGTATAACCTCTATGTTGTAGCAACAGGCTATGAACCGATCAGCCGACCGTCTACCGATGACAATCTATGGATCGGAGAAGTTATGTCTAATATCGGATATACAAGTGGCTATTACGTCGATAGGGTCCGCGCATATTTGAATGATCGTCGTAACTGGGATGGCACGGACTGGGCTTTCGCCATCTTCGTTGCTCATAGCTGGTGGGACTTAGATGGCATGTTTGCTGATCGGAAGTATTTTGCATATACCTATACCTACGGCGGTCCTTTCATGGTAATGACGTATGACAACGATAACTATGGAATTGCTAACATGGATGCTGTAACGGCTCATGAAACAGGGCACATCTTCTATGCGCTTGACGAATACTACGACGCAAAAGTACCTCCTACATCTAGATCGGGCTATTTGAATGTGGAGAATCAGAATACTGAATATGGAGGCTCAAGTAACGTTCCATGCATAATGAGAGGGGGAACTCCTCCATACACGCAGGGCGCCGTGTGCTATTATACGCGAGGTCAAATTGGTTGGCGTGATACCGATGGTGACGGTATTCTTGACATAATCGACTTTGAGCCTGACACGGTTTTGACATCCTACTCACCCGATCCAACGCAAGACAACACTCCAACATACAGCGGAACAGCTTATACTACGGCAACCTATCCTAACATGAACCCGTACAGCTCAGGGAATTATATAACGATAAACATCATCACGCGAGTTCAATACAGGGTTGATGGCGGAGCATGGATAGACGCAACGCCAAGCGACGGCGCCTTCAATCAAGTAGTAGAAAATTTCATCTTCACGACTTCTCCGCTTGCAACTGGTACTTACACTTTCCAAGTTAGGGCCTTGAATAGGGCAGGCAACTGGGAAACGTCGTATGCTAGCGACGTACTGACAATTGATGTGACTCCTCCAAACGCCCCATCCGTAAGTGAGAGCCATTGCGGTTCTGGTTGGACCACGCATAATTCGCCATACTTTACGTGGAGCAATCCAGGCGATACAGGGACTGGTGTCTGGTACTATGAGGGCAGCCTGAATGATGGAGCACCATTCACCGTGTCAAGCCCCTACCATCCAACTTGGACCGAAGGAACCTATACATTCAAGGTAAGAGCTGTAGATAGAGTAGGTCTTCAAGGCGGCTGGTCAAACGTTGTCACAATTAGAATAGATACGACGCCTCCATCTGGCTCTATCTCGATCAACGCTGGAGCCACATATGCAACTTTAACTTCAGTCACGTTGACCCTATCGGCAAATGACGCGGGGTCAGGTGTTGCTCAGATGAGCTTCTCAAACGATGGCTATTCATGGACAAGCTGGCAGACATATGTCGCAACTGCGTCTTGGACATTGGCTTCAGGCGACGGCGTAAAGACTGTTTATGTACTGTTCAAGGATAATGCTGGAATTGTTTCCTCTCCCTATTCAGACACGATAATCTTAGACACAACTCCTCCAACAGGCTCAATCATCATAGCTGCTGGAGCAACCTACACAACTTCAATAGGTGTGACCCTCACGCTATCCGCAAGCGATGCCAATGGCGTTGCTCAGATGCATTTTAGCAATGATGGTTCAGTATGGAGCAGTTGGGAGCCATATGCAACTTCAAGGTCAAGGACGTTGACAACAGGAGACGAGACGAAGACTGTCTACGTACAATTCAAAGACAATGCGGAATTGATTTCAACGCCATACAGTGACTCAATAGTTTTGGACACAGTGCTTCCTTCGACGCCTGTGCTTTTATCTCCTCCTGACGGAGGCACTGTGAGCAGACCTACGTTTGAATGGAGTCCAGCATCGGATGCCACAAGTGGAGTGGCCTCATACACTCTTCAGATAGACAGCTCCCAGCAATTTGACTCGACAAATCTCAGAACAATCAGCGGGATTACCACGACGAGCTATAGGGTTATTCTACGAGATGGAACATGGTACTGGCGCGTTATGGCTATTGACAACGCTGGCAATACGGGATCTTTTTCTGCGCACTGGTCGGTAAATGTTGAAAACGCGCAGTTCACTCTCTTCCACCCGCATACTGAGTTCTGGTTCACATGGTATGACAACGTGGATACGGAGATCTGTAACATCCATTTCGTCAACACGGGAACGTCGACGGCGACTATAACAGTCTACATCACGGGTAGCCCAGTAGATTCTTTCACTCTTGGCGCCGGGCTTTCGACCTACCGGAACTATGCAGTGAATAATGGGCCGGTTCATGTCGTTGGCACTCAAGCTCTCTGGGTTACGAAACGCGTTGTCGGCTGGGGCGGCTTCAAAGAGGTTTATGGGTTTCCAAGCGATGCAGCTAGCACAGACATCTATTATACATGGTACGACTATGCTTCGCCAGGGGTTTCGACCGACAGGATATATTTGACGAATCCAAGCGCTTCATCGACAGCGACCGCCCAGATCTATATAGGCGGAATCTTCATGAAGACCGTTACATTAAGTGCAGGTGAGTCGAAGTATGAAGTGTTCCTTGGCGTGATCAACGGTCCAGTCCGCATCACAAGCGATATACCCATCTTTTCGACGCAGCTTGTGATAGGCTGGGGGGACTTCGACGAGATCGTGGGTACACCTTCCTGGTACGTGTCCAATGAGCATTACTTCACATGGTACGACTTGGCAGGCGCATCAATCGACAATATCCACATAATTAATCTGGGCGCTTCCACAGCTCAGATAAACATCTGGATCGCCGGCGTGCTGAGGACCGCTACTCCGATATCGTTACCAAGCGGAGGTCAAACCTACGTCAATTATCCCGGCGTGATAGGCGGCCCTGTACGCATAGTAAGCGACCAGCCGATTAGGGTTACGCAACGGATAGTCGGTTGGGGCGGCTTCAAGGAGGTCTTCTCCGTTCCATCTGAGCTGTTGGCCAGCAGCTACTACTTCACATGGTATGATTGGGCAAGCCCACCCGTCAATTGGGATGCATTACACTTCATGAATCCAAGCGCAACGCAGACAGCTCACATAACCGTGAGGATTGGGGGAAACGTAATGACGACGTTGACGTTAGCTCCAGGTCAAGCGAATTATGCCACATTCCAAGGCACGATAAACGGCCCAATCCTAATCACAAGCGACATACCGATCATGGCGACTCAGCGGATACTAGGCTGGAGCAGCTTCGAAGAAACCATAGGCATACAATGGACAATAGATTGAATCAAGGATATGGACTAATGAGACTTTGGTTTAGAAAGCTCGTATTAGTTGTAGTTCTTCTATCCCTGTTTCTCTTCCCTTTTCCGCTTGCCCTTGCAACGGAGCAGCCTCCATACGCCAACATCGCTGATGTCAATTACCCATCCAGTGTAAACGCGGGAGAAACTTTCAAGGTAAGCGTTACAGTTGAATACTGGGTTGTTACTATTACTGGTCCGTATACAGACTTCTTGGTATCCATCAACGAAGCAGGTAACCGCACCAAGGGAAGCGAATATCTAGATCGAGATCTTGCTCATGTAAGAGATCAATTGAGACAAGGCAGAGGAACTAAAACATACAATCTCACCCTAACAGCGCCAAAGGCCGGAAAGATCTGGCACTTGGTAGCTGAAACCTACATTTGGGGAGTGCCTCATCGTGGGCTCCGTCTTTTCGGTAAGAGAAACTTTGACATAACAATTTTGAAGGCTCCAATTCCAATTCCTACAGGTCCGGACGTTCTAGTGAACGGAGGTTTTGAGTCGGACTTTGACGGATGGGAAAAATATACCTACGGCGTTGGCGAAGTTAACCTGTCTGCTATTGCGGTTCATCAGGGCAATTATTCGCTAGCAACAAGTAGCAGGTTCTCACCCACACACCCGGACAGGCCGAATGGCGGAGGAGTATATCAGGTCATTGAGCGCCCCGATCTAACTTTTGACATGAACTTCAGTTTCTGGGTCTATCCGATGTACGTCACACGACAATCTACCACCGACGTTCGAGCTTGTGTCATCTTCCAGACCAATGAAAAAACTTTCAAAATCTACTACTACGTCTCTTGGCACAACAAGTTGGCTCTTCTGAATGGGTCTGACGTCACCTTTTTCTTGTTGGAGAACTGCGGCCTAGGTGTGTGGAACTTCGTTAGACGGGATCTCAAGCCTGATTTTGAAGCTGGTTTTGGGTCCTCTTCTCAATATCGCCTATTGAAGATTGAAGCGTACTTGGATTTGGCGCTCCATTTCTTTTCGATGCTCTGTCCCTTTGCCTATTGGGATGACGTTGCTATAACAAGCACACTAGTCCCGCCTTCCCCTTCCACTTACACGGTCAGCGTCTCGGTTTCTGGTTTACCATCGGACTACTCTACACATGTTATGGTTGACGGAGCTTCTGTCGGTTCGATCGTGTATGGAGAATCAAAGTCACTTGAATTTAAGGTTGGAACATTTCATACTTTGACTGTAGACACCTATGTTAGTGGCCCTCCAGAGGTAAGATACTATTGCCCATCTAGTTCTTCGACATTTTCCTCATCGGGCTCTCATGCATTCGAGTATAGAACACAATACTATCTTACAGTCATCTCGAAACATGGTGAGACTAAAGGTTCAGGGTGGTATGATTCGGGTTCGACAGCTCTTTTCTCTGTTGCTCCCTCATCTCTTGAAATGAGCGGGATTGAAGGTGCGCTAGGAGGCAGATACGTCTTCGATCGGTGGACTGGTGATTCGGCCGCAATCACAGCTCAGGCAAAAATCCTAATGGATGCTCCCAAGAGCGCGGAGGCGGTTTGGAGGACAGATACTACTTCAGTGTACCTACTAATTGTAGCTATGATCTGCACATTAGGAATCATCGCCATTATAGGCGCTATGGTCATGCGAAGGAGATCTGCGGGGGTCCTAAGAGTAAAGCCGATCAGTTTCAGAGAGCCTTCTCGCGTATTCAATATGGATAGCAAAGTCTACGACTACATTGTTGATCACGGCGACGAGATCTCTTGGAGTCAAGCATCGAGTGACCTTGGTGTTTCGATTGAAGAATTGAAAGCCGCCGTTGAAAGGTTGAAGCAAGCCAAAAGGATTGAGTAACGACCAAGCGGTACGGTGGATACTTGTATTCTTGAATGCGGGTTTTTCCAGTAAGACATCGGCTCTAAGCAAGCGTATATGCGTCAAATAATCCTGATCCCGCAAGCGGAAGATTTCTGAACTCGGCGTATTCGAAGTCAGCTCGAATGCTCTGTTGTCGCGCGACAACGGTTCTCCTAGAGAACTTTCAGCGTTTGTAGCTTTATATAGGATTCTCTCTCGTTTAGTAACCATGAGCTCACATCCTCTGCTCTGAAACTTTCTTAGCTCAGTTAGTAATAGTATTGATTGAGGTAGCACATGAAACCGAGAGGGACAGAAAATTTGGAGTACGTAGGAGTTGACACAATAGTCTTAAAGAGACGTGCAGTCAGACCTACCGAGGCTCCTCCACAGGAGGGTCTTGGCTTCTTTGAAGCGCTGTTAGGAGTGTCGATTACTACCGAAGACCGCGAGGGATTCAAAGCAAAATACGATGCTGCTTTAACCGATGTTTTCAAAAGCAACGGTCTTCGAAGAAAGAAGAAGTGCTACAAGGCAGCGCACCTAGTTAAGCAGGTCAGTGACAAAGCTCCGAGCATAATAGAAGGAATCCTTGCAAAACTCGATGAACTGGTATCTAGAATTGACATTTATTGTGCTTACTATGGACAGGACTTCATTTCCATATATGGGAGGGCACGAGGGGAAAGACTTGAACCGATCGCCTTCATCAATAAGGTTCAGAACGCCTTTCCGCATGTTTGCGCTTGGAAATACCTGTCGCGAGTACTTGGTCTTGCAAATGGCTCCTTCGAGCTCGATCATTTTGAGGGAAAATCAACTCCGGCTTGGCGAGATCTGAGTAAGTCCACAAGTTCAATAAAGGTATTCCATAGCGGCAACGAATGCAACGCTCTGATTTCTGTTTCAGATCTTGTGTTAAAATACGTTGACACATTTCATAGGGGCAAGGTGTCGGGGAAATCGCTCGTCGAGACGCTTACATCTAGGTTACCAACTTTTGAAAACCGCACCTACTACCATAACCTAGGAGCGCGAACTGAGGATTTGAATTACAGTGCACCTGATCTTCCATTTGACATTGATACTTCTCCCTTTTTCAAGCATCCACTCTATTTCTTGGTCTGGAATCCGCAGGCTCCGCGTGATATAGTGAAGCCGAGCTTTGAGTGGAGCAGCGTTTACAATCGGGTCATGGAGCGAGCTTTCATTGAGGATGGCAGTGTGAAATTTTTGAGCTTCGACAGAGATCCAATTTTCTGGGACCCACAAACCGATTTCTTGGTTCCTTGGAGCGACGTAGACTTGGATCATGTGAGGATGTTGGAAGAAATGGGACACGAGCTGCCTCGCATACTCTCGAAGGAGGAGTTAGGCGCAAAGAAGTGAATTTAAAGGTAATGCGCTTCATGCGCGAGTGACATACCCTTTGGACTTAGGATACGCCGTTTAATGCCTCTTTCGTTCCAGATATTTAGCCTTTTCGTTCTGCCAGGCTCTGTTTCAGAACTCGGACTTTAATGGATTTTATTCCGGTCTCGTTATTAGAGGACAGTTCTGAGGCTCGCAACGCTTCTTCGCGGGCTTGCAGAAGCGTCCTTTCTCATATCTGCAGATCTGTATGAGCTTCTGGAACCGGATTGCGACAGTCTCGTGAGACACGTTTGATGGCTGGATCTGTCCCGTGGCGGTAGCTATGAAAAGCATTATATATCACCGTATCTGCCTCTAACCACGAGAAGAAGAAAGAGCTTGATTCATCTATCGAACTCCAAATTTCTGATAGCTTCAGCGATTATGGTAACAGTCCTGCTATCCTCAGTCGCCCCGGCAGCGGCTCTTCCAGGACCATTCTCATTCAACTTCTCTAGGAACGTCGGAGCCGGTTCAGTCCTCGTGTTCGGATACTACTTTCCATCAATAACTTCAGGTGCACTCATACTCTACTGGAAGAGCCAGGCAGTCTTATCGCTCAGGTTCGACTACTATCCAAGTCCCAAACCGTTCGGAAGCCTTTACGTGAAGGTCGTAACATGCGCCGTCAAATCCTACAAGGACTACTACAGGATAGCTAAAACCATCTGGGACATCTACGGTGCAATCCAAGACATGAAGAAGATGATCCAATCGGTTCTAGACTACGTTAAAGCTCTCTATCTCATGAAACAGTTCTGGGCAGCAATCAACGCTGCTTGGCAGAACGCTCTAAATACATTAACACGAAATCTCGGCACACTTCAAGGCTACCTCACATCGTTCGCCGAAGCAATAGCCTCAGGCAGCTTCTCGCGTGCATGGGGTATCTTCCCGAATCTCCTGTACGCTACAGTCGGTGTTGGCATCGCATGTGTTGGCATCGTTGAGATAGCATCAATGGTCGGCCTCGTGGCAATCGCATAGGTCCATGTCCTGGCCTCCCCAAAGACAAGCATTTTGAATCCCAATTCACCAGTGTAGGCAAATCATCTACACGGTTTTATGCATTTCGATCTGTGGTTCTGCCATCTAACTATATTTACGAGCGCTCCGTCAAGAGGAAATAGTCCAAGTCTCGGAAGAATCTCCGTTGAAAGAGGGCTACTTGAGCTATGATACCTAACACGCCTAACGGTCCCAATATGACATATCCGATCACAGAGAAGACTAGAGAGATGGATGCGGAATACAGAGTCCTTAGTATGAAGGCCCTCTCCGCTTCTTTCAATCGCTACCACTCCTCACCGCTTTCAACGATTCTTTTCCAGCATGCTTGGCAGACAAGGTTTCTCGTCCGTGATGTACGCGGCGATCGGTCCCGGCTTTCCACAGCGTGAACATGTTTCAGTCATGCTGAGGCCCTCTTTGGCCTGCGTGAGTGCGGGTAGTGGGGTCCTGCGCGAAGCTTGCTACCGCAAAACGGACAGATCTTCCAACCGTTCCTAGCCTCCGCTCTGAGCCACGCCTTACTGGAACCCCGCGGTTACCGCAGTAGAAGTCGTTCTTGTAGTTCACTCTCAAGCTGCGACCCGGATTGCGACTTGTGAGATGTAGTTTTTGCGGAGTTTTTACAGATTACAGTAATGTTTCTCAATCTCTGAAGGAAGCTCTTAAGAAAAACAAGATCTACGTAGTCTGGAGAAAGCCTGATAGAAAACTATTGTTTTCAAGAAGGAAAAAAGGAGATCGGCGGAGATTATATGTTTGCAATGATTGCACTAAAGAGTTATGGAGAGAGCTAATCCTCGAAAAACAACAAGGCTAGGTTGCAATGGGTTTGAATCACGCTAGTAGGTCTAAGAAATGAGATGTTATTTTGCGACACGAGGCAATCCATGAAAAGGCCCTGTTGATTGATAAATTCGCGGAGATGTACATGAGAGCCAAGAAGAGAACCGCCTTTCCTCACAAGGAGGTAGGGCAAATAATACGTTGGCTATTTCCCAACTCTAGGAGAGGAGGGAGAGGTGCTTTCAAGACGGTCTATCAAATTTCTTCACGCGAGCGAGATCTTGTTTTAAAGATCAGGTAAGGAAAAGGGTATCAGAAGTGACGTAGAGGCTTATTACAAGCTTCCAGGGACCATTAGAAACCGATATTTTGCTAAGATCTACTGGAATACAAAATACTGTCTCCTTCAGAAGTACGGCAAGGCGGTAAACGTTTCGTCCGAGGTCGTACAATCGTTAAAGAAAAAGGTTAAGCCCTACGGTTTACGCGATGTGAGAGGAGATAATATAAGAAAAGTGGATGACCGATTCAAAATCGTCGATGCCGCTGCAAAGTAAGGCTGGACTCAGTTCGTCTGAATGCCTCTCGTTCGTCCTAACGATATATCGAAAGATAGTTGGAAAACCAATAGCCAAAGCAAATCAACCTGGCTAAAACCCCGGGGGGGAATATGCATCAGCAAGAACATTCCACATTAAGAGCGAAAATCCTAATTGCAGAGGAATACCACTATCTTATGAACATCGGACGTGAATCCTTGCATTCTCATGAGTTTCTGAAAGTTGCATTTATGGTGGCTATCGTCGCAGTCGGACTCATCGTTCGGGTCAGGGCTACTGGAGGTTATGATATCATTCAGATAAATGACGCTGCTTACTATTTTGCCACAGCAAATCAAATTCAGGATCAGACCGTTGTTGCTGCTCGTTTCTATTTTGTCAGTATTTGGAACTACGGGGGAGCGAATTCAGCGAAGGTTACGATTATGACCGAAAAGGAAACGTGGAAAGCCGAGCCGGAACCTGAGGTATCGAGCCCCCCGACCTATCAGTGGAGTTTGGACAACATTCCAATCGACTCCTACCTTCAGATCATGATAACAACAAATGAATCCTTGCCAACTAGCCTCGGGTTCAATGCGGAGAGGATGGTCAGCAAAGAAGATTTTACGTATGAAGATTATCAGGAAACGATTGTAACTGTTTCATTAACGAAAACGTTTACCGGGTTCGGAGTAAACATCCATACACCGTTCGAGTCAGCAAGTCTGTCCGCTCGCATTCTAAACTACAGTTCGGGTGCGCAGATATTACAACCAAGCGAAGGCTTGCCACTTCGAGTCAGATGGTATGTCGAAAATCCTTCAGTAGGCGTTCCTTACACTTTCAGACTCTTGATGAAGGTTACGCCCAATGTTGATGGCAAAGTCAGATTCCTCCCAAGTGTTTTGATATATCCCTCGGAAGGAAAAAGAATTGCCAAAGGTTTCGGAACCTTAGCAACTTCATCTTTGTTCGGGCTAGGCAAGCTTCAGGTGAAATTTGCGGAGGCCTGCACATGGTACGTGGATTCCTACAAATATCCAGCGTATTTCTGGTTCAAAGAGACACATGAAGTATCTAGGCGAACTGAGACTTCAACCACCGCACCAAGCCAAACGATAAGCACAGTTGCTACGGCAACAACATCTGAGAAGGCTTCTCCATTTTCGGAGCAATATGGCCTCTACACCGCAGTCGCTTTGTCGGCTCTCGGAATATTCTCTGCGCTTTATGTCTGGAAGAGACGCGTCGGTAGAACCATTGCCAAGAGATTTTGCGTGCGTTGCGGGCGGGATATTTCAAAGATCCCCCCAGATGCGCGTCGCTGCCGTATTGCGCCAACGAGTTACTTTGAGAGAAGAACCAAGATAAACCCACGTTACCAACAACCACGGATCTTCTAACAAGAATTTTTTCAAGACTAGTTGGAACCTAAATCGAGATTCGTGCTTTCTTGGAATCCTATTATCGATTTTTTTCTAGCCCATTTTTGGTAGACCGTGAACTTGAAAAATGCGGGAAAAATCTATTTAAGGTAAAATCCGTAGACACTCCGATCCACTATAAAGTCCGTTCTACCATCTCCGTTTATGTCTACAATCCATTGGTTGATCGTCCATGATCCAGGCGGGTAGAAGTCCCATCTTGACACATAAGAGCCTAATCTATAGTTCCTGTAGACAAACCTAGGATTGAAAGGATTTGCATTAGGACTTGCATCTGCGCCAATCCTGAAAGTCGTAGACCACCAATTCCATCCCTTCTTGAGCCATTGCTTAATTATGTCTATGACTTTGTCTCGTAACTTTCCCTTGATATAATCAAGTAACCTCTGAAAATCGCTCTTTGAATCCGTCGATATCACGTACTTATCGGGTCTTAGTCCAGTCAACTTCCAAAACTTTTCGAGCTGGTCCGAGGCCAGTGGATAGATAGAGGAAAGGGCGTAAGCTGATATGTATGCGGCGGTCCAGCTGGTTGCAACAACGAAGACAATACCTACGATCTGGATCGGTGCATGCACAACTTGAACGTAGGTAGACGAAATCAATATACTCACAAAGAGCAGACCGACCAACACAGTTGTAAATTTTTTCATCCTTGGCTCCTCGAATTGAGTCTTTCGATATATTGCGTATTTAAGGATTTTTCGCGCTTCCCCAGGAGTGAAGAAGCTTCCTGAAAGCGCTCCAAGAGAGCGCAATTTACCCAGGCGAACCTTATATGTTCACAGAGAACGCTACTAGAGAGCTTCATAAGGTCCTAAGAAGATGTTTAGGGTTCGTCTGCCAAGACTAGGCTCACATAGGCCTTTCATAAAGGAAGAGAAGATCTAGGCTTGCTCCTCCGATTTGAAACTCTCAATCTTCAAGTGAGAAAGGTTTCTCGATTCAACAATAGATTTCATCCATCCACGCGGCACACTTGCAAACTTGACGTTAAGGTCATTTTTATTGAAAATAGGATATAGATGTGTTAAACCTGATAGACCGAAAAACAGAAGAATATCGGCCGCTCATACTATTGTTGACCATTAGAAGAACAGATATCTCTCGCATCATTCCACAGATATTCAAAGTGAACCCGCGAAGAAAGGGGTTTAAATATTATGATAGGATACGAGAAAAAGCCATGGGGTCGTCGTCTAGGGTATGAGAAGCGTCTAGAACCGACGCAAACATACGGATAGCTTGGTCTAGGATACCAGCCTGGGGAGATAAGCCCAGATCGCTGGCGGTCGCGGGTTCGAATTGAGGATCAAATCACGAAAGTCCCGCCGACCCCATCATTAGCAGTCTAGATGCTTCTAGAACTCTCTTGAATCGTTCTTCTGACATCTCTCGCTTGTATTCTCTCAATGCTTCAATCAGAACTCTGACGTCGATTTCTCCAACTATCTTTCTCACGCGTTTCGATACCTCACTTCCAATGAACAGGTATTGGCAAATTGAAGTCAAATTAGAAGGTCTTCTTTTGATGCTTGCGGTTTCAAAATCTACCAGTACTGGCTTTCCTTCAGCTGTGACAATTATATGTTTAGGCGCTCTGCTCAATTCCCCATGGTCTAATCCGACTTTGTCGAGTTTGAAGCAGATCTCAAGAATTTTGAGAATTGCACTCTGCAGCGACCTT
>Ga0315312_1002114_pt1 | contig 14182 bp, 17 predicted proteins | sample TDP7_MG_FD_203629 | JGI IMG/M metagenome (GOLD analysis project Ga0315312, IMG submission 203629) | Freshwater sediment microbial communities from Lake Towuti, South Sulawesi, Indonesia - TDP7 | ecosystem: Environmental > Aquatic > Freshwater > Lake > Sediment | place: Indonesia: South Sulawesi... | reverse complement strand
CCATCGCGACCGATCAACGGAAAAACCCCCACCTCAATCGGCGCCATGTCATTTTTCAATCGAAGGTACGCGCGATCTTTTTCCTGGACGAAGGCGTGCTCCAATACACAATACAGCGGGCGATCGATACCGTAGGATGGCTCCACCACATGGCACATCACTTTCCGTTTCTTATCTGCCGAGAATACGGTGAGGTCCTCCCCGCTCGATTTGGCATGGCGAGATAGGTCATAATCGGTACGGTAGGCAAGCCCGGCCACCTCAACCCAACCGAATCGCTCGGTCGACACCTCCGCGTCCCATGTTTCGGCGGAATAGTGGGCCCGCTGTCCGGGTGTTTGTTGTCTAAATCGAATCGCCTCATTCGGGATGCCGAGGTCGGCCAAAAAGCGCTTGGTGAGTGCGAGGTAATACGCCATCAAATCATTGCACACCAGCTTTTTCTTAACTGCCTGCTCGGCGGTAACTTCGTTCAACTGCTTCTTACCCTTCTCCTGATCACCCGCAAGCCATAACCTGAGCCCCTCGCTGGCCACATCGGAAAACCTCGGGTGATGAGGATCGTCCGGATCGAAGAAAACCTCGGCTTCAGCCATCATGAACTCCCTTAACCTGATGATGCCCTGCCTCGGGGAGATCTCGTTTCGATAGCCCTTGCCTATCTGCACCACGCCGAACGGCAGCTTGCCGCGAGCATGGCGCTGAAGCCTTTTGAAATCGATGAACATCGCCTGCGCGGTCTCAGGCCGAAGGTAAGCCACCCTTTGAGCCCCAGGCCCGATCGTGGTGCGGAACATCGCATTAAAATCGAAAACTGAGCCCAACTCGCCCCCACAATCCGGACAGCGCACCTTATATTTCTCCATGAATTGCTCCATCTCGCCCTTCGACATCCCCTCGATATCCTTGCCGGTGGCCTCGCGCACGACATCTGTAACTCTAAACGCCGCCCTGCACTTCTTACATTCGGTCATCGCATCGAGGAAATGATCGACGTGGCCGCTTGCCTTCAAGACTTCCTCGGGTGTGACGCTGGGCGAATCTATCTCGAAAAAGCCTTCCCTGAGCACGTAGTACTCGCGCCACTTCTGGATTATCTTGTTCTTCAAAAGGGTCCCGAGGGGCCCAAAATCGTAGAACCCGCCGACGCCACCGTAGATCTCAAACGATGGCCAGATGAAACCACGTCGACGAGCGATATCCATGACCTTCTCATGCCTAGTTTGTCCCACTAGCTCACCGAATTTTAACAGCCTTTGAACCCTAAAAAACTTCTAGCAAACTATTAGATCAATGCTTGGAGCAGGTCTGTATCACGGACTATTCCGATGAGCCCACCATCTGCCGCTATCACCGGGGCCTGTTCTATCCTGTGCTGTTTCATGAGCTCCGCGCACCTGCTCACTGGCGTACGCCTGGTGATGGTGACGAGTTCCTTCGCCATCGCATCTTTGACCGACTTATCTGGGACCTTCAGGTGCCTCTTTGTGATATAGATCCGGTCCTCGCTGTCCCAAGTCCAGCTATCGCCCTCCGTGCGGCCCGCCATCTGGCTCATCCTCGACTCGGTCTCGACCTCGCTGATTTTGATTATGTCAGCATCGTCGATAATTCCCGTCAAGCTACCCTTCTCATCTATCACCGGCAGCGCCCTGAAGCCGGAGAGCGCCATTATCTCCATCGCCGCTTTTATCGGCGTCCCCCCCCAGACCGCGATGACATGGGGGCGCATGTAATCAGAGGCTGGTTTCTCGATATTCATCGCTGCGATTGCTCGATAGACGATGTCCCTGACTGTTATGATCCCAGCGAGCTTGCCGTTCTTCAAAACGGGCAACCTCCTCACGCGGGAGGCCAACAGACGCTTTGCGGCTTCCCCCAGTGAATCCTCTGGGGTAACAGTTGGAACATCCCGATCGACGAGCATGGCCAGCTGGTCCTCATCCGGATGCTCGAATAATTTGCGCAACGTCGCCATCCCGACAAGCTCATCCGTACCCCGCTTCACCACGGGCACGGCGCTCGCTTCGAGCTTCCTGAGCAGCTCTAGCGCCTCCGCACGGGTGCCAGGTACCTCTACCCACTTCACTTCCTTAGTCATTACATCTTTGACCTGCATGTTTTTCCTCCTTACCCACTCTCCGCTATGCTGGTTAGGACGCGAAGAATCCAATTTTTCCTTTGGAGCTTTAGCTTATAAAATTTTGCCGTTGAGGTAAATTTCCCTGATATTGTCCGCCCGAGCCCTGTTGACGATACCAGCGTGTACGTCTGTCAAATTGACGAGGTTCTGTCCCCTCGCGAGCACCATGAAGGTCGCTGGGCTGCCATCCCGGATCGGGCCCCAAGGCAAGTCGAAAAGCGTTCGCGGCTCAACCGTGACAGCGCGGAGGAGCTCACGCGCCTCTTCGCCAGCCGCACCGCTGCTCGCGCGACGTAAACATGCCCACGCAAATGCGAGCTCCTCAAACATATTTGGTTGGCAGACGGTCACGTTATCCGTGCCCAGGCAAAATCTGGCACCCGTTGCAAGCGCGAGGTGTATCGGGGGCACGCCAACCCCGAGCAGGCTGTTAGCCCTTGCGCAGAACACCACATGCACGTTAGCTCGACGGAGGGCATCAAAATCTTCCTTGGTCACCCAAGTACAGTGTACGACGAATGATGGATCCAACTCAAGCGCGCGCCTGACCTCGCTCTTGCCAGTTGCGCTGGTCGAGGCCCTTTGCGCATCAGCAGTCTCTGCGACATGGACCGCGAAAATTTTCTTAACTGCACAGACCCTCTGAGCAATGCGCTTGAGCACGGTTGGCTCAAACTCTTCCAGCGATGGCAACCCAACTCCGTCCGAGGCCTTTAAAATTTCACCCAGCTCACCGGCAGTTGAAGGACGTCCAAGGATAATTGAGTTAACAGATGGATTTGATGCCCGATGCAGGAGTTCTATACCAGCCAATCCGCCCTCCCGGAAATCGCAATGCGCGAGCGTGCCGGTGTGTAACATGTCCCTAAGCGTCGCGCGAATCGCGGCGATGACCTCACTTTCAGCCTTTGAACGAAGTTCTCTAAATTTGACGCCCACCGGTCCGACCACTTCTGGTTGAGTTTTCCCAAGATAGATGTCCTTGGCTACGGAGTCTGCGATGTGGGTATGAGCATTGACGAAGGGCGGCAAAATAAATCCGCGTTTGAGATCTTTCGCACGCCTAGGGGGCGCCCCTTCGCCGATCTCCTCGATTACACCATCACGGATGACGAGATAACCATGGGTGACCTCTAACTCATCCTCCTCAAGTAAAACCGCATTGGAGAGTATCTGTCTAGCCATGTTACCCCCATATCCAATGTAGTTTAATGTTTATCAAACCCAATGATTTTTGATTATTTATGCGACTCATCGTGTACAACGCGCGCGAATGCGACCCCAAGAGATGTACTGCGATGCGCTTGCACAGGGCGGGCAAGATCCAGATGGTTTATAAGCTAGGTGACCTGCCGCTTGGCGCGATCCTGCTCAACCCACTCGCACAAAAGGCGCTTTCCAAGGCCGACGTCGCAATTGCAAGGGAGCGAGGGATAGTGGCGCTTGACTGCTCTTGGAAGCAAATTGAACAAATCGCCCGCCTTCGGAGGAGGATGGTGTCGCGAAGTCTGCCGTATTTAGTCGCAGCAAATCCCACATACTACGGGCGGCCAACCATATTGAGCACGGCCGAGGCCATTTCAGCCGCACTGTTCATACTCGGCGATCCTGCGCGCGCCAACGAGATGCTCAGCATATTCAAGTGGGGGCCCACCTTTCTCGAGTTAAATCGCGAACCCCTTGAAGCCTATGCCCGTGCGGCCGACAGCAAGGAAGTGGTGGCCATACAACAACAATTCATGCCGACCTAACTTTGCACAACCAAATCCACAAGTTTGAATTTTTCAACATCCACCAGACCTTTGTCTGTTATTCTTAATTTCGGTATAACTGCAAGTGGTAAGAAGGACAAGCGCATGAAGGGCGACTTAAGCTTGATGCCGAGACGCTTTGCAGCTTTATGTAGTACTTCGAGCTCAGAGCTAACCTCCTCTACTGGTTTATCCGACATCAGGCCTGCGATTGAAAGCTCCACCCTCGCCAGAACCTTACCTTTATTCACGACGACTTGACCGCCGCCCATCCGCACGACCTCTTTTAACGCAACCGCCATGTCCCGCCCATTCGTCCCGACCACTGTTATGTTGTGAGCATCGTGGCCGACGCTAGAAGCTATGGCACCCCTCTTCATCCCGAACCCGCGGACGAACCCACGGCCGATGTTGCCAGTCGCCCTGTGCCTCTCGACGACAGCCACCTTCACGATATCGTTGACGGGGTCTGGTTTCACGAGTCCATCTTCGACTTTGAGGGGGGCTATCTCGTGCTCCGTGAAAACTTGCCCCTCGACTAGGCCTATCATCCTGACTTTTACTTCGCCTTTTCTAACCGGGGCCCTCACATCGAAATCCTCAGGGGTTACCTGTTTTAGGTTCATCGTCCGCTTGGCAAATTTTGGATACCTTGGAGCTGGGAATTTTATCACGAGCCTTCCACCCTCAGCCACGAGCCTTCCGTCGGCTATGACCTTCTCAACGGAAAATTTTTCTATATCATTGACGATGAGGATGTCCGCGAGCTTGCCCGGCGAGATGCTTCCCAGTTCGCCGTCCATCCCAAAATGCTCCGCAGTATTTATCGTCGCCATTTGAATTGCCCTAACCGGGTCGATCCCCTCCTCGATCGCGCGCCTGATCACGTGATCCATATGGCCCTCCTTTGCCAAATCCGCGGGATGTCTATCGTCCGTGGCAAGCAGGCAGTGTCTAGTGTCGAGCTTTAGCTCAAGGATCGGCTTAACGAGCAACTTCAAGTTCTTGGCAGCCGACCCCTCCCTGATCTCAAGTTTCATGCCAAGCCTGAGCTTCTCGATCGCTTCCTCGCGAGTAGAGGACTCATGGTCGGACCTCATTCCGGCAGCCACGTACGCAGAGAGCCTCTTGCCGAGCAGCCCAGGGGCATGACCCTCGACCACTCTATGTCTATCCAATGCTGCCTGAATTTCGCCATGCATCTTTTTATCCCCAGCCAACACGCCCGGAAAGTTCATGACCTCACCGAGGCCAACCACCCATTCCCACTTCAGCCCTTCGGCAATATCGGCCGGACCTATTTCAGCGCCAGTCGTCTCCAGCCCGGGGGCGGATGGAACGCACGAAGGGAGGGTGGTGAAGACCTTTAGGGGTAAATCCGCGCCTTCGTCCAACATCATCTTGACGCCAAGCATCCCGAGCACGTTCGCGATCTCGTGCGGGTCGATGAAGACCCCCGTCGTCCCGTGGGGGAGTACGGCCCTGGCGAACTGGGTAACAGTGACCATCGAACTTTCGACATGGACGTGAGCGTCGAGTAAGCCCGGGGCGACATATTTACCTTCAGCTTTGACCACAGCGGTACCCTTACCGATACAATGCCTTCCATCGCCCACCAGTGTTATCCTTTTGCCCTTGAGTACGACATCGACCCCATCCTCGATCTCGGCTGTATCGACGTTTACGAGGCACCCGCCTTTTATCACGATATTCGCCGGCTCCCTTCCAAGAGCCACCCGAATGAGTTCGGTTCGATCCATACTAGACCCCCATGATCATCAAAATTGAGTTATATGCGCTATGGCTGATGATAGCACCCCCCAAACCGACGAGCAAATAACACGCCCCCAATAGGATGCCTCCTGCCACCAGAGGTATAGCATAGGCGGGATATGTGCCTGGGTTCGATAGGTGGAAAAGCGCAAATGCCAGGGCTGAGATCAGGACCCCGAGCGACCGGGAGCGGGAGCGGCGCGAGGCCTCCTCGAGCAAGATCCCCCTGAAAACCCATTCCTCAAAAATTGGCAGGAGATTTACGGTTAAAAAAAGGAGGGGCAGTGGGATCTTCTCCTTGGTAAAGATAAATTCTTCAGAATAAAGTTCCCATCCCATCTTATCCTGGACCACCCACCCTATGGCCAATGCCGAAAAGAGCGCCAGAGTTGCGAACGCGAGCGAGATGGCAAGCAACCTCGACCATTCCAGCTGGCGCATTTTTCTGGTAATCGGCAACCAGAAGCTCGGACGAAGCCGCTCGAGGTAGTAGGGCCTGCGAACTACAAGTTTACCTACGATTCCCCCTAGCAGACCGCCAGCTATACATATCTTGGCGACATCGAGCCAGACCAACGAAATCACGGCACGTACTTTTTGGAAAGTTTCTCGTAGCGCTCCTCGATCGGCACGCCGACCTTGAGCGCCCAGGTCAACTCGTTACCCCTCTGCCTGCGCTCGACCTTGCCCTCACCCATCAGGCGGAACAGGTCGACCCGCAAGCGCGCCACATCGATACCGGTTCGCTGGGATAGCTCATCCACCGTGAGCGACTTTTCAGCGTTCCTCAGCGTTTCCAAGATTTTCTCCCTACGCAATTTTTCACCTCGCCCTCAATTTTTCAAGCACCTCAAGGGTTGACTTCATGAGCTCGAGTAGTTCCGCGGCAGCATGCCGATCCGTTTCCCCCTTGAGCTCCGCTGCAAGCTGATCGAATTTCTTGAGCAGGATACGTTCGACCTCGCCGGCTGGCTTTGCCACGGGTTTCGCTGCTTCAGCTTTCTCGCCACAAACCGGACACACTATCTTTCCCTCGTACTCAAATAGTGGACTTTGGCACGTTGCGCAGTGCAGGGAAAGCATCTTGCCCCCCGCGAGTAGCATCTCGGCTATCTTCGACACATCTTTCTCTCGCATGCCAGCCCCAAATCTTTATGAGGCCCCCTTCCTTAAATTCAGCTGGATGGGCTATGAACGCTGGTGGTAACGATGCCCTCGGACGCGAAACTAAGGCAGGTAGCGGAAATCATGGCGCGCGTGGCAGAGGATACATCGGTGCCCCGAAATATTCGAAGGGCTGCAAGCGAGGCGAGGGAGGCCTTGCTCAAGGAGAAGGAGGATCAGGTCGTCAGGGCGGCCTCCGCGATAATGATCTTGGATGAGATAAGCAATGACCCTAACATGCCCGTCCACACCAGGACGACGATTTGGAATGCCGTCAGCATCTTGGAAACTGTGCGCGGATGAGTTATCTTGTGGTTCCCCTCGATCGCCTCTGCCACACAAAAGGCGTCGTGCGGCTTTTAGTTAGAGGATATTAGTTATGTTTTTCTTAAGGAGAAGCTTATCTTTTCGACATCGGAAGCCATATTAGCTCGCAAGATTTGTTAGGTTACGAAGTTTCGGTGGTGACGACATGAAACTTGATCTAAAGCCATTCGTGGGAGCAGTACGTGAGAAGGACATCAAGATGGCAAGGGAAAAGCTCGAGGAAATAAACCGAGGGCTAGACCCCAATGATGAATTTTGGAAGGGTTATCGCCTGGCATTACACGGCATGATCGTTGCCCTAGAAGCTGGTGACGAGCTGACGGTCATTCGGCGCATCGTCAACGGTGGATACGCGCGCCAGCATATCCAGGAACTTCTGAATCAGGCAAACGCTAGGCTCTCTGAAGCTTTCAGGCCGAATGATGAGCGTGGATTCGACACTGCGTGGGTGGATGTGCTCAAAATATTTTTGAGTGAAATGCGGGGCACTTAAATCCCCCGCTCAGTAAGATGGATGGTGAATCGATTGAAGGTCGGCAAACTCCTAGCGGTGATTTTACTCGCCTCCGCACTTTGCATTCCCGCGTTGAGCGTGCAGTTGGCCAAGGCGTCGTCGTCAGAACAGGAGGGGCCGAGCAGGGTGAAGGTGGGCGTTTGGCTCAACTCGATCGAGAAGGTCGACGTCCCAGCTGGAACCTTCACCGTCGATTTCTACCTCTGGTTCAAATATCATGACGTGAAACCAAACATCGAATTTTTGAAAGGCAGCCCTTCGACCATCGACCTCATAACCGAGGAGGAACGCCCGCTCGAGAACTACCTCGAGTACCGCGTCAAGGGGGTGTTCATAGGCTCCCTAGATTTCAGGGGCTTCCCGTTCGACGAACACTTCCTGACCGTCGAGCTCGAGGACAAGGAGCGCAATGCCTCGGAGCTCGTTTTCGAGCCCGATGAGGAGGAAAGCGGCATCGACCCGAAGTTGGAAATCATAGGATGGGACGTGAAGGGCTTTAAACTATATGAGGAAAGACATGCCTACCCGGACGAAAATTACTCAAGGTTCATATTTGGGGTGACGATCTATCGTTCAAAAATCTCCGTCGCATTCAAGAACCTCCTCCCGATCATCGTCATCACATTGATATCCCTGCTCACCTTTTCCATCTCCGTCAAGAACTTCGGGCTGAGGGTCAGCATATGTGTGATGACCCTGATGTCAGCCGTCGTCTACCACTTGGCTGCCCTGGGCGCGCTGCCTCCGCTTGGTTACCTCACATTATTCGATAGGATCATGCTGGTGATCTACACACTCTTCCTCTACAACCTTGCTGTCTCGGTCCAGGCGATGAGGCTCGTGGAGGCAGGGAAGGTGAAACTCGCTGAAAAATTTGAGACGAGGATGCAGAACTTGCTCCCCGCGGTGGTCATCGCCCTAAGTTTGATCTACATCGCGCTGCTTGGCTTTGTCACATAGCTTGCTCCGATAGTGTGATGCCACAAATGTGACAATGTCAAGGTATTTCTATCTAAAATGAGGGGTGTTTTTTCTTTCACGGCAATGGACATCTTGGCTCATTCCCCGAAGTTTTTCATCCTTAACGCCGTCCTATATATCTGGACAACCATGTTCTCAACCCTCGCCCAGCTCTTTGCTTGAATTTCCGCCTTGAGATTCGCATCTATTTTGTGAAACAACGTCGGATTGGATAATAGTTCAATTACCGCATCGGCTAGGCCATCTGAGCTTGATACGAGGAGGCCTGTCTTCCCATCTTGGACATCTTCAACAAACCTCCAAATTTCGGTTGCCACTACCGGAACATGCGCGCCCATGGCTCTACATAAAGCACCGCTTGAGCTTAAAGAACTCTTTATCTGGCCTTGCCAGACGCTTCAAATCTTCGATGTAGGGGACACATTCCTTTAGTAGAGATGGATGTACTCCTCCAGCGATCATCAATATCGCATTAGGACAGTGCTCCAAGATCTTGGGCATTGCACTAATCGCGTGCTCCACTCCCTTCCCCCGACGGAGAAATCCCGACAGCAATAGCACCTTTCTGTCCTCTAATCTCAAAATTCTCTTCGCCTCACTCTTCAACAATTGCCTATGCGGCCTAGTTATTCCATGAGGGATCACATACGCTTTCTTTGGATTAAATCCGTAATCCTCGATCAAGACCCTTCGCATCGCCTCTTTATGGACAATTACAATATGCGAGAATATCCCGATCAGCAAAGTATAGAATGTGATGTATGCGGCCTTAGCTTGGGCAAACCGACCGATGATTCCATGTCTTTTGTAAAGGTAGTCGGTCAACTTACCGGACGGGATTGTGGTATGCATCGTTACTACGATCGGCTTCCTAAATAACCGCAAGAAGAGGAGCAAGAACACGAATAGCGAACTTTTTAACAATAATCTTCCGTACAACAGATACTCGTACTGCAGGTGAATCAGGTTTGGACGAGTTGATAAGACCCATCTGAGAATGTCAAGCGGATAAGTGAAGGAATCCCTCTTCCAAGCCCTAATTATCGTGATACCATCATGACTTCCACGCTTCGGCGCATCGATCTCTTGAGCCGCAATTATAGTCACTTGATAATTTTGCGCATTTACGAGCGCCCCCATTAGCTCGGATGTATACATTCCAACCCCACATTTTGTGGGAGGATAAGTAGAAACAGCACAGATTCTCGTGTGCGCATCGGTTGCTTGAAACTCTCCTGCACACCCCGATGGCATGTCACTCATCTCATTGTATACAATGCATCGACGCCTCAAAAACAATCATTACTCACGTCCGAAGCCAAGATTTAACGACAATGATTTAAACGATCGGCCTAAAATATTTTCGATGGAAATGCGGGCCACTGTAATCATCCCAGCTAAAGATGAGGGCCCCACCATCGCTAAAGTTATTGAGGCTGCAAAACAAGCTAGAGGGGTTCACAAAGTAATAGTCGTTGATGGTCACTCGACTGACAACACCGTCGAGGAAGCTAGGAAAGCCGGGGCAAAAGTCGTTTATCAATCTAGGGGCGGCTACCCGGGCAAGGGAATAGCAATGAGCGATGGGGTCGGGGCAGCAGAGGACGAGGTAATCGCATTCATCGACGCGGACATCGTAAACATTACTCCCGAGATGATCGAGCAGCTGATAGGGCCGATCCTAAAATGGGAGGCGGACTTCGTCAAGGGAACATTCGAACGAGCTGAGGGAAGGGTTACCGAGCTCGTGGCAAAGCCTCTCCTGAAGATGTTCTTCCCTGAGGCATCCGGCTTCTCCCAACCCCTCAGCGGGGAAATTGCCGGCAGAAAGTGGGTGTTCGAACAGCTAAAGTTCGAGGAAAACTGGGGGGTCGATGTGGGTATCCTAATAGATGTTGTGAGGATGGGCGCCAGGATCAAGGAGGTCCATATAGGCTTTAAAGATCACATAATGAAGCCCTTGCTCGACCTCACGGAGATGGCATACCAAGTAGGTGAGGCGATAATAAAAAGAGCTGAGGCTGAGAGGGTTCTGAAAGGGATCAACTGGGTCTCCCCACCACCTGTAAGGATAATACATTATGAAGGGAAAAAACCGGAGGAACGACAGGGTTGAAATTAATCGTTTTCGATTTTGATGGGACGCTAATAGATGGGAGGTTGATCGATGCCCTTGCTCGGCAGTTTAATTTTGAGGAGAGACTAAGGTCTGTGCTCGATACGACCGGTCCAGGACATATACAATCGCTGAAGGTCGCTGAGCTGTTAAAAAACATCCCGCTTGAGGAGGTGCTCAAAGCATCTAGAGGCTTAGTTTTTATGCCCAGCGCTAAGGAGACGCTCAGGATTCTCAAGGAAAGGGGCTATACCATAGGCGTAATAAGCGACAGCTACAGGCAGACGATCGAGGCGGCTTTGGAGGGTTTACCGGTGGACTTCGTGGAAGCAAATGAGCTCATTGATAACGATGGGGTGCTGACGGGTGGGATCCGGATGCCTTTAGGTTGGATGAAGGGCGAGGGCTGCATCAGACATTCAGTCTGCAAGCTCAAAGCTTTGCAGCAGGTTGCAAGGCGCTTCGGCGTTAGCATGGGAGAAACAGTTGCGGTAGGAAATGGCGAGGTTGATATCTGCATGGTGGAAGCTGCTGGCCTCGGGATAGCTTTCAACCCCATTTCCCCGGGCTTGAGAAGGGCTGCTGACATCGTGATCGAAAAGAAGGACTTGAGGGAGATATTGAAACACGTTTGAGCGAAAAAGAGAGTCACTCAATTGTAGCATGGCGCGCGCGGAGGTCCTCTTCCCTCTTCCCGAGGGCGGTCATCAGGCCAGCCACCACGCCGTCGAGGAACACGAGCGCGGCGATTTCAAACATGGTTCCAAGGGGAGCGAACGACGGATGTTCACCCAGTAGCTCCCGGTGCAGGAAATCTGTCGTGGACTCGGTCTTGGTTCGGCCTGGGAGTATGACAATATAATCAGAGGTCTTGGCCAAAGCCGACTTTGGATAGGATGTCACAGTCGCTATTTTCACCCCAATTTTTTTAGCTATCTCGGCGGCACTTACGGTTAGGCTCGTTTCACCCGACCCTGATACCGCCACGAGCAAGTCGCCCTCGCGTAGCGATGGTGTGATGGTCTCTCCGACGACATGTGTATCGAGGCCGAGGTGCATCATGCGCATGGCAAATGCCCTCGCCACTAGGCCAGAGCGACCCGCACCGACGACGAATATCCTCTTCGCGCCTAGCAACGCTTGAATGAAGCTGTCGACCTGTTTACTATCCAACGCCCCAGAAACATCTAGGACCTGCTCGGCTGTCTCCCGCATAGCGTGTTGGACATCGCGCATGGGTTCACACACTAGATTATGAACCGGGGTTTAAAAGGGTGGAGCTAGCAAATGCTTTACGATGGGGTCAGGGGCTGAATTAAACAAAAAATTCAAATGACCTCTTCCGGCTGCGTTATTGGAAGGGCCATGGCACTATTTTCTCCTTTTCCTTTCGGATACGCCTAAGGGAAAATGCTACAAAAATCGCTGCTGCCACGAAGGCGACGCTAAGTGCGACGAGGAGTAAACTTGGCGACCTGTCCAATTCCCGCCCTGCTGCCACCACGGTAAAGTTGTCCGCATGTATGTCTAGGTCGCCTCCATGCTCAGGGCACACCATGTGAAAAGTTCCAACCACCTCCACCGTGTCCCCTACATGTCTATAATCGCCGATGACGGAAACTTTTCTAGCATCCTCCGCACGACACCAAATCCCTATTGCAACACCGTTGTCGAGGACGTTGACCCATGCGTTATCACTCTTTACTACTACCCCGATGACTTCCCCTCCAAAAGTCACGGCCTTATCATTGAAGCCAGCGGAGTTTTCGATCAGCGCCTTACCAGACTCGGCCTCCGCCAGTGGCGCCATGAGCAGGAGCAACAGGGGCGCCAGAAAGCAAACTTTCCAGCTCATTTTTTAATCCCCCTTCTGAGCCCCAAGATGGCGAACCCCATCAGCGCGAGCACGGCCATTATTTCGAGCCTTCCGGCCCACATCAAGAAGATATACGTGATCTTGAGCAATGCAGGCATAGCTGGCGAGGTTATCCCGCTGCTCAACCCGACATTGCCAACGGCGGACGCAGTTTCGTACATTGAGTCAGAGGTGTTGTACCCGTGAAGCACCGTGACCGTTGTGCCAACGACAAACAAGAAAATATAGCTCACAGCGATGAGCATGGCTCCCCTAGCGATGGTGTCGGTGAGTGGGGTAGTCTCTATGTGGTGGAATTTCTCCGTCACCCATGCCGTTTTTGGCATGAGGGCCTTTTTTATCTCCCTGAAAAAAGACTTCGCTATTACCCCCACTCTAATCGCTTTGATTCCTCCACCAGTGGAGTTTGCACATGCGCCAAGCACCATGATCAACGACATTATGAACATCACTGCGCTTCCCCAAAGGCTGGGTATCTGGGCGGGGTAAACGGTTCCAAAGCCGGTAGTTGTGTGGGCTGAGGCTGCTTGGAAAAACGCCTTCCTGAAAAGCATGGCTGAGGAAGAATATACATTGGAGAACAAGAGCAGTCCCGAGATCACGAGCGTCGAGAGAGTTAATGTGATGAACATCGTCCTTATCTCGATATTCTTAAAAATTTCTCTGCGCTTGCCGCCCAGCACTGCATAATGGAATGTGAAGTTAAATGATCCGATCAGAAAGATCACCAGCGCCACCACTTCATACAGGGTGCTGTGGTAGAAGAGCATATTCTGTGAATGTGGGGCAAAACCACCAGTGCTGTATGCTGCCATGGAGTAGTTGACCCCGTCGAAGATCGAAGTGCCAACACCCGCGCCCTCACTGATGCCGACGGCTGTGAAGAGAACGGCACCGAGCACCATAAAAGTGATGGCTATGCCTAAGATTATGCGCGATGTCCGCACAATGCTAGGCCTAATCCCCAGCTCCCGCGCCTCGCCCTTGAAAGCGAGAACGGAGCTCATTTCACTCCTCGCCAAAATCGTCAACGAAAAGACGATGATGCCAACACCGCCAACGAACTGAAGGAAATGGCGGTAGAAATTGATGCTGTACGGTAAATGGTCTATATCTCGCACAAGTGAGAGGCCAGTCGTAGTGAAGCCGCTCATGGCATCAAAATTTGCGTCTAAGTAAGAGCCGGTGCTCCCAGTTGACCAAAATGGGATCGCCGCCAACAACATGCAAAAAATCCATGTCAGAGCCGCGAAACAAAGCGCGTGCTTCAGATCCATCTCTTTTTTTGTGTGTAAAAAGTGAATACCGACGTTACACAGGATAAACGTCGCCGAAGAAGCTATGAGGAAATGCGGTATTATGTCGAATTCCTTGTAAACCACGGCCACGATGATGGGCACGAGGAGCAACGCGCCAATTATGTTGCCAAACTTACACAGATTGAACCCGATAACCTTCAAGTCTTCTCTCGTCAGCTCTGGTATCACAGTCGCACCTTAGAACACTGACTTGATGAACACGAGCAGCAAGCAGATCG
>Ga0315312_1002113_pt1 | contig 14191 bp, 11 predicted proteins | sample TDP7_MG_FD_203629 | JGI IMG/M metagenome (GOLD analysis project Ga0315312, IMG submission 203629) | Freshwater sediment microbial communities from Lake Towuti, South Sulawesi, Indonesia - TDP7 | ecosystem: Environmental > Aquatic > Freshwater > Lake > Sediment | place: Indonesia: South Sulawesi... | reverse complement strand
CTGCGATGCAGACAGCGAGCTCAGGGTTGAAGTTGAACGCTGCGTATGCGCTCGCTGAGAGGTGCAGTATTCCGACTAGAGGGTAAAGCAGGATCTTCATCGCGCCTCTGACTGTCGGATTGTTTGGGATGAAGTCCGCGACGCTCGGGCTGAAGGAGTAGTACCATGCATTGAAGGCTTTCATGAACCCACTTCCGGCGAAGGTTGATAGGACCTGCTGGTCTCTGAACCCACGTAGGAACTGAACCTCAGGCGATAATTCTGATCCGTAAGTCGCTGTCGCTACGAGGCATCCACCTGGCGGTGGGGTGGCCGTAGGGCTGGGTGTCGTTGTTGTCGTAGGCGTGGTCGTGGCTGTAGTCGTCGGAGTCGTTGTAGTAGTTGTTGGGGTCGTGGTTGTGGTGGTCGTGGTCGCCGCAGCTGATATTGAGACAGATACATCTGCGGTGTGCGTCAATGTTCCGCTGACTCCTGTTACTTTTAGAGTGTAGTCACCTATTGTTGCAGTAGCGGCCGTAGTGACTGTAAGCGTCGCTGTACCGATTCCATCAGCGGGAGGTGTCAAAGAGCTTGGGAGATCGATTGTCGCATCTGACGGGGCCGCCCCGAACCATGACCATGAGAGCGTTACAGCGCTGCTGAAGCCGTTGAGAGACTGTACTTTTATCGTCGATGAACTGGAGCCTCCCTGCGCTACCGATATAGACGCTGGATCTGAGGTTATTTGAAAGTCTGGTTCAGGCGCTGGAGCTGAGGCGACGGACGCATGGGCCCAGCTCTTAATGTTTAGGGAAGGCCAATCTCCATAGTACCCTGATGCCTCCTCCCAGTACTCCACGAGGAACCCGACGGTATCTCCAGCCGATAAGCTGAAGTCGTGAGCATTATCAGTGGAGTCAAGTGGATGCTTTAGCTCGAAGTAGTTGAAACCGGCTGAGCCAGAGGCCCCTCCTTCACCCTCAGAAGTCCCTCCCTCAGCAGTGTCAAACTTTGTGATAGGGCTATGAAACAGATCCATGAAGTAGGAGTCTCCCTGCACGCCAAGTATGTCGTCCCCCACTGCGCGAGTTCCATCATTATTGCTGTCGAAGGCAACATAGAAACGGTCCAAGGCTGTCAGAGAGCTGTCTGCAATCTTGACAGCTAGATACAGATTTTCGCCGTCATTCATAACCCATAGATCCCCTACGAAGGTCCATCCGATCGCAAAGGTCGTATGGGCAGCATTTTGCCACTCCGTAGCTCCGACCGTCCCATCTATGGTTGGAGCTGCTGAACACCAAGCTGACAGAGTAGGCGGGGCAGAGGCTACCACAATGTCGCCCCACTGTGTTGCGTCTTGTGTAGCGGTCACCGGCCAGTACCCTCTACCCAAGCCGTCTACTCCATCCCTGTACACTATATCGAATCCTACAGTATCCAATGAGCTTAGGCTGAAGTCATGTGGATCATCAGCTGAATTCAGAGGATGGGATAACTCAAAGTGGTTATAGCTTCCGTGTCGGGCGCAAGCTCCCAATCCATCATTTGTGCCTCCAGCGTCTGTATCGTTTTTCATATTCGGGTATGACTCTAGAAACCTATCTCTGAATCCGAGAGCTCCCGCAAACTGCGCAATGGAATCTTCATTCGATTCGAATGTCCCATCATTGTCGTTGTCGAAGTAAATCGCGAACGCGTCGACTTCTGCATAGAAATCGTCATCGGTTATCTTGATAGCAACGTATAGGTTTGCAGCATCGTTCATTACGTAGAACGTGCCAGTATACGAATTCGCTCCAATGGTCATAGAGAATGAGGACGAGGCAGCGTTCTGCCATTCAGAGTCAACCACTTCTCCATTAATTGTTGGCGGTGTCGGCGCCCATGCTTGGAGAGTTTTGCCAGCCGCATGTCCAAACGCTACGTAGAGTTGATTGCCGCTACTAGCGATTAGTAGAACGAGAACTAGTATTGAGACCGTAGCTAATCTTTTCAGTGCCACAAATATCCCTCACATTGATTTGACTCTATTTTCAACATTAATACAAGAATTGCTTATTATAATTTGGCGTAAGACAGCAATACATCGCGCTCCGCGCACTAGTTTGTGAAAGGCAGAAATATGAATCACGAAGTTGATATAATTTCAAGACGATGCACGCAGGTGCGTAAAGATGGAAGGAAAGATTGACGTTGGCCAGAAAGCGCCGGATTTCACTTTGCCTGACACTGAGCTGAAACCTCGAAAGCTTAGGGTTTTCCTTGACAGGAAAGTGGTTTTGGCATTCTATCCTGGGGCTTTCACAAGTGTTTGTACGAAGGAGATGTGCACCTTCAGGGATTCTATCGTAAAGCTTAACGACTTGAGGGCTCAGGTCGTTGGAATTAGCGTCAACGACCCTTTCTCGAACAAGGCTTTCGCTGAACATAACGTGCTGAACTTCCCTCTATTGAGCGATTACAATCGAGAAGTTGTAGAACTTTACGGTGTTGCGGCGAAAGACTTTGCTGGACTCAAAGGATACACAGCTGCCAAACGATCCATATTCATTGTGGATAAGGACGGAATCGTCCGTTACGTATGGATTTCAGAGGACCCCAGAATAGAGCCGAATTATGAGGAGATAGAAAGAGCGCTGGGAAAAATTAGCTAGGGCTACGGTTTCGGAGTATATATGGTTATGACTTCTTCATTCAACCTGAAAACTGTCGGATTCGGTTGAGAGAGTTAGTCCACAGATGCGCAGTATTAACGCGGAGATGAAAAAATCGTGATGCGAACGGCGAAGGTTGCTATTGTGAAAGGCCAGAGTCCTAAGTTGATGGTCAAGAGAAGCTTGCAGTTGATAGGTGCAAATAAGGTGGTGACTCCTGCGGATAGGGTCTTGATAAAGCCCAACTATATCTGCGCGAAACATCCTTCAACAGGCGTGACCGCGGACTCCCGAGTAGTTGAGGCTTTGATCGAGTTCGTCAAGGAATCCGGGTGTAGAGAGATCACAGTTGGAGACGGCGGGTCTGGAGATACCGACAGGGTATTTGATGTTGTCGGCATTAGGCAAGTTGCTGCACGACATGGCGTGCGGCTTATCGACTTGAATGATGATGAGAGGGTCGAGGTCTCCGTTCCAAATGCTTTGGCCTTGCCCAGGGTAAGCATAGCCAAGACGGTGCTGGAGAGCACATGCATAATCAACGTTGCTAAACTTAAGGTACACCACATGGCTCTGGTTACATTATGCATAAAGAACCTCATGGGGGCAGTCCTTCCGAAGAGTATCATTCACGGTCAATTGAATGAGAGGCTTGCCGACCTAGCGTCTTTGATAAGGCCGAGGATCAACATTATCGAGGGCATCGTCGGTTCAGAACTTCATGAGGAGGACGGCAAACCTGTGCGTATCGACTTGCTAATATCCGGCAGAGACATAGTCGCTACAGACGCCGTGGGTTCGGCTGTGATGGATATAGATCCTAGAAGAGTCAAATATCTTTCAATGGCCGAGGGGAAAGGTATCGGAACCGCAGACCTAGCCAAGATCGAGATTCTCGGCGAACCTATAGAGAAGGTTAAAAGGAGGTTTAGGCTGCCAGGCGCATTTGAATGATAGAGCACTTTATGGATAGAGTTGCTACATGCTATCCACTAATGGTGGGCACACGCGACACCTTCCTTGAGAGAAGCAGGTATTTTCTTACGTGTGCCCTGTATGGCGTGCGCACACACAAGAGACTGAAGTGCCCTAGCTTCAAGTTCAATTCTCAAAAGAGGCCTGGAAAGAAAGGCAATGGAACGGAACCAAAGCAGCTTGACTAGCGGAAGGACCTTGTGTTCTCAGATGCAAAGGCTTATAATGATACTTCTCGCAACCTATACAATGTTCTCGACACGATGATATTTCTCACAATATGTGGATGGTAAACATGAGCAAGAGGAGATGTATCCTCGCTATCATGTTTATTGCCCTAGGCTTTTGCTGGTACGCATATCCATGGGTCCATCCCGAACCTGGCCTAGTAAGAATCAGCCTTACGTCGACCAGTGATGCGTATGTCTTTCAGGGGGACCCTGGGAGAAACTACGGATCTGATGCTTCCCTCATGGTAAGCCCTGTCAAGGATATGACAGTTCGAGCGTTTGTCAAGTTCGACCTAAAGGAAATTCCTCCAGGCTCAAAACTTATGAGCGCTTCGTTAAAGCTCTACGTGGTTAGCACAACATCTGCCCAAAGAACGTATGAATGCTCGGTAGCGGATAGAGATTGGGCTGAAAATGTTGTAAACTGGAATAACCAACCAAGCGTTGTCTCTGGTACCTCTGTACCTTCAATAGTCCCACAAGCAGGCAAATGGATGTCTTGGGATGTCAAAGGATCGGTTAGCCAATTCCTGGTTGGAGTCAAGAACTTTGGATGGAGCATAAAGGATTCAATAGAAGGCATCTCCCCAACCCTCGCCGCAGCGCCCCCGACAACCTCGTTTGCTTCAAGGGAGAACAGACAGAACAAGCCTACGCTTGAGATATCATTCTACTCGCCTAAGCTATCGCTTTCAGGACCGGCGTCGGCCAACACAGGGAGTTGGGTGAAGCTAACGGTCGAAAGGAGGGATTATGATAACAACCCCATAACGAAGGGGGATCTAAAGGTTCAACTTTCAACGAGTTCTCCTTCTGGAAGGTTTTCGCTTAGGGAGCGTGGCTCGGAGGTTCGTGAAATCACCATTCCAAACGGGAAATCATCCTCTGACTTCTACTATGTTGATGATACAGCAGGGACCGCCACGATTAGAGCGGACACTAACCAGTATAGAGATGAGTATTATGAAGCCGGGGTTCTTCAACTGAGGGTCGAGCCTACGGAAACCGAGGGTCCAAGCGTGACGATTACCGCTACTCCACAGAGGGCTAAGGAGACGGAGGTGATATCTATTTCAATTGAGGTATCTGATCCTAGCGGAGTAGACAAGGTTAGGGTATACCAAAGTGGAACGAGGCTTGGTGGACCTCCGTTGGAGCGAACCCAGATAACAGAGTTCTCCTGCGGGATGCAGACATCACCGCCGATCTTGACGACCTCGAGCGGGCCCTTCCCCGGTATGCACACACTATTCTTTGAAGCAGAAGCCACCGATAGGTACGGCAACGTTGGAAAAGGCATGACTACAGTAACTATACTCGCTCCACCTCCGAAAAGGAGCTGTGGATGCAGGGAAAGCGATAAAGTAACTGTCCCAGGAGCAGATGCATTCACGCCTTGGGACTCTATTGCAACAGGCGATGTTCTAGGAGATGGAAGAGATGAAGTGATTGTTGCTGAGGATGACGGAGGAGGTAGGCTATTTGTTTACACATGGAATTTGGAGACAGGTTCCTTCGAAGCGGTGAGATTTGCTGGTGATCAGATATTCAGCAAAGTCAGATATACGCACTATGATAGATTGGCTGTGGGAGATGTTATCGGAGATGAAAAGGACGAGATACTGATAGCTGTGGATGAAGATGGAGAAGGCGGCACGATCTACATTTATCAAATTGGACCACCTCCCGGTTACGAGTTAACGTTGCTCCAGCAAATAGACTTGAATACACTTGGGATCAAATTCACCCACTTTGACGCTTTGTTGGTAGGGGACCTTTGGGTCGACTACGAAACGAGCGGCGCCGCTATAGAAAAGGACGAGATCATTATTGCAAGGGATGATGATGAAAAGTTGTTCGTTATCGACACCGGGCGGATATCAGAGGGAACGGATGGAATTATCGGCCACTACGAGTTTGCAGCCCCATCGGAAGGCGGCTTTGACGAATTCAGGATTACTGCAAAGACCGATAATGAGGATGATGATGACAACGGTCACGATGAGATTGCAGTCGCCAATTTCCTCGGAGACGAATATGAAGAGATAATGTATGCAGACAACAATCGAGATAGGCTCTACATATTCGGTTTCAAGTCATACATGGAAGGAACACAACTAAAATATAGGATAGAGATAGTTAGGCAGTTTCATATCGAGTTCACGAAGTACGATGGCATGTGCGTCGGTGACGTACTGGGCGATTCAAAGCCTGAGATCCTAATGTTCAGAGACGAAGATCGGGTTGCGCTCATATATGACCCGTTCCTCGGGGTCATAAAAATGCAGTACATCTTCTACTCGCCCCATGATGGTGTTGCAGCAGGAGATGTTGTGGGGTCGGGAAAGGATCTAATATTTGTCGGCGCGGACGACGATAACAGCATTCGCATATCATATTCAGAGGAATTTTGGGAGGGGTGACCGATGAACAGTAAGAAAATCCTCTCAATTTTCGTTTTGTGGTTAATCCTAACTCTAGAGTTCTCCTATTTGATGAAGCCAACGCGGTTGTTTGCCTCGGCGAATCCTGATGGAGGGCCGGACCTGAGGATTAGCGGTGCATCTTTCTTCCCCACGAACCCTATCGCAGGAGCTAGGGCGACATTGATGGTTACAGTTGACAACGTAGGCGATTCGACCGCATCGCCAATCGTAGTCCAAGTGAGCTGGGGCTGCTCTCAACTCGTGAACGGTACTTCAGAGCTGGCTGGCGGTAGTTCCACGACGGTTCTATTCTATCCGCTATTCCTTCATGCCGGAAAGTATCCGCTGGATATAACTGTGGATCCTAACAACAATGTGCAAGAGCAGGATGAAACAAACAATAATATGATTAAAGATGACTTTGAGGTCAAGCTTTTCAAAGTAACCAGACCGCCTTCTGATCTGAATTTTGAGGCAGAACAAGGAACATGGGGTGGTCTGCCACCGAAGGACCAGCTGCCAACGGTACATGGTATCCCTAACTATGATCTTTTGGGAAGGAAGGATCCAAACAACCCGAGTTCTGATTTTGAAGCTCAAGGCGACACTAGTGCTTGCGGCACTACATCACTCGCTGGCATTCTTAGATACCTCTCAGGAAAAGACGACACGGTATACAATCATCATATCATAGACCGATCGATCAGAGGCGGAGACAGATTCGATGTATTCACAGATCCGTTTTCAATAGCTAGATATGCTTCGGGGAAGGGCTTTGAAGCAAGAGTATACGTGGATGGGGACTTCGAGAAGATAAAGTGGTTCCTGGATAGAGGGATTCCTGTAGCGATCGCTATCTCAACGAAAGGAGAAAAATCTGTAATGACAGGACATTGGGTTGTTCCTATATGCTATTGGGAGGACAGTACTAAGACGACGGGATTAAGCTCTCCCTTCATGATAGGCTATTACAATCCGTGGGGAGAACAGTCCGCGATTCCTGAGAGCAGATTCGAGTTGTATTGGATGGAACAGGAAGTCATCGGAATAACGCTCTGGAACAGGGTGTACGTTGCGATCTGCAATAGGCCGGCTTCAAGTGATATGCCTCCGAGCAATGCCGGTGCTGCTGAGAGACTCTACATGTGGGTGGTAGAGGGGCTTAGTGCCAATCTTGACGCTTGGGGTACCGCGATCCGCGATATAGAGTCCGGGAATTTCGGACAAGTGGTCGTAGGTCTGCTAGAACTGATTGGAGCGGCAGCTTCATCCCTTGCTTACCTTGGTTTCGTTTTGTTGCCTACACTTATTGGGAGCTATATTGTGAAAGGGCTTAAGATCGCCTTCGAATGGATCGGTGAACAGCTGAGAGCTTTAGGCTGCAAGTGGTTCGGCTGGGGTTGCCACACGAAAAAGGAGTACTTCTTCTACTTCTATTCAAGAAGTCCCACCTGTGAATCAAATAATCTCGTGAACGATATGATCAAGCAGGAGGCAGTAGGATATATATTCAAAGATACCGGAGAAGGGCGAGTCCCAATATATGAATACGCTATGCTAGATGCAACGTCTCACGCCGTCACGGGGTATTTCATATCTACTAACCCTGACTTAGGTGAGCTCGTGCCGGACCATCCTGAATTGAGAAGATACTATTTTGCAACCCTCGGATATGCTCTAACCGCCGAAATTCCAGGGGTTCCTTGCAACAAACTAGACGCCTCAGTTCAGGGAGTTGGGTACGACGAATCCATTTTTAACTTGTTGATTCCTCAATACTATTCTAACGGTTCAAGGGCACTATGGCTGTTCACTTCAACCACATCCAATTGCAGGTTTCTCAGCACGGACGAGGATGCGGGAACGCGTACATTTCCTTACGTTGCTATCGATGAGACGGGATTTCATTTCACGAGAGACTACATTGTGGGCTACATACACTACAACCAGTTGCCTGGTACAGTACCTCTCTTCAGATTCTACGACAAAGAGGAAGATGAATTCTATCTGACCACGAACTTGGAAGAAAGTCCAAAGGAACTTCGGCCGGTGAAGGAAATGGTCTTTTCCGGAGTGGTCGGGTACATCTTTCAAGAGCAGAAACCTGGCACGGTTCCACTATATAGGTACTACGCAAGTGAGAGGGGAGCGGATTATCTCTTCACGACGAAGGAAATCACTTCAGACAATTTTACCAAGGAGGCTATAATTGGCTACGTATATCCGTACAAGGAGGAATGCACAACCGAGTTGTGGCTCTTCTGCTATCGCAGTTTCAAGTAGGTATGAGCAAGACCCAGAAAGCGAGAGATGATTAGTGATGGTGCGTCGACTTTTGGCGAAGGGCAGTCTGAGCTTCGGAGTCCTCCTCACAATATTTCTGTTCCTAATCTTCAGCATAATAGGCAGTTTCACACAGGCATTTTTCCTGATCTTGGCTGCACCCATATTAGCCGGATTCATAATAGGGATCTATGCTAAAGGAGAAATGGTCGCAAGAGGCAAGAGGGCTTTTTTAGGGGTTTTCGCGGGCGCACTCGTCGCAGTTGTCTTATCTACGTTCTGCCTTCTCATATTGATGACTTCCATTGCATATATGCTGGCTGAGTTCCCGATTATCGTAATTGCTTTCTTACTTTCACCTGTCATTTGCGGCGCTCTAGGATTTCTTGGGGGTCTAATAAGCGGAGCAGTAGCGAAAGGGGCTCGAAAGCCGTCAGAGTTGCCAAAACCTCCGCTGCCCCCGCCGTAGTTTCAAATGAGCATCCAAATAGTGCCCGAAAATTCCTAGTCTGCTATGTCTCGGACGACCTCTTTTCCTGAGAATACCCGGACTTGAATTGGATCAAGAGATCTCGATAGGAAACACGAATGCCTATTCAAGCCAGAAGATGCCAGAGATGATGAAGGATACTCCGACGAGCAGACGCGGCGTCCAAATCGCGACAAGATACTCAGCGAGAAGAGCCTCTTCTTTCATACTACCAAGAATGTCAACTGCAAGTGCCAGTGTAATCAATCCACAGATCACTGCCACGATTGAACAGCTCCTCCCTACTATCGGACTTCTCTTGAAGAAGGGATGAATACCAAATCCCCAGATCAGCCCAAGGCTAATCGTATTTATCGAGGCGACAGTTAAAATCAACCAACTACATAAGACAGGAAGGACATATGTCCGGCCAGGTCGCAGTAACGATCTCGATAAGGTTCCACGTCGCGGTTAGAACAATCCATCCAGAAACTGTCAAAAGGATTATGCCTGTAATCCTTCCGAGGGCCTTCATTTTATCTCCAAATCATTTGTGGTCGCGATGTGTTAATAGATCTTGCTCACAATCTCTGCCGGCCGACGGACAGATCACGCGTCCAGCTGATTCCTAGAAAAAAGTCAGATGCCTTTCCATGAAAGCCTAGAGTTAACCGCTGAACATAGCGATCGACCGTCCGAGAGAAAAACTCTTTAAGAAAAACGAACCAGTACCTAAATAGCCTCATCATTGAAGGCTAGATGAAATTTGGGTCGATTCAAGATATCAAAAGAACTACGTAATCGTTCTTCCTTGAATGAAACCCTTGAGGTATCGGGATAGGTTTGAAGAGAGAAGTATGTACGCATCCCAAGAAGGCTATTACGTTGATCCTACTGCTCACAGCGTCGCTCTTTCTTGCTAGTTGCTCCTTACTTGTGCAGAAGGCTGATGCATCTCCTGAACGCATATACGGCGACCCAAGTGATGGAGTGGTAACCAGCATTGGTGGTATCAATGGCGGCGCGCAGGGGGTTTGGATTGGAGATTATGACAATGTTGCTGAGCGAGCTTTTGTAAAGTTCAGTCTGTCAGGCGTATCTGGCACGCTGACTTCAGCGAGGCTAAACTTATTCCTTGATATGAGTGCTCGTGATGGCGCCTTCGATAGTACGAGTCCACTGGTTAATCCTGGGCTTGGAGATTGTTTAATACGCCATATAGCTGATTATGGCACTCTTGATCCTTCAGATTTCAATGCTCCATCAATTGGCAATGACCCAGGCGTATTGGTCAGTGGCACCGCAACCCCGAATGAAGGATACATCTCGATAGATGTTAAAGGCGCGGTGCAGGATGACATAAACAATGGAAGAGCGTTCAGCGCATTCATGATCAAGGTCGCTATGGATAAGGATGGTGACGGTCAGGTTGACAGATGGCATATCCTTTCATCCGATTCAGCCGGCCCGGATCACCCGTACATAGAATACACTTCAGCGGCGGCTCCGCCTAGTTTGGTTGGGTTTACTGAATGGGAATTACCCGGGGGTACCGAGCCTACAGGGATATATGTTGAGAAGGTTGTGGTAGGTGGAACAGTCTCTACACGCGGAATCTGGTATGCCTGTTCCGACGCGATTATCGGAAAAATCGATCCTCCTACGGATACCTTTACGGAGTGGTCTGTAGCAGTAGATGGTGGTGGCGCAAAGTCTGCTATACATCTAGTGGTTTTCGAGGATACCGTCTACTTTACGGATACGGTAGGCAATAATCTAGCTATGCTAATTCCGAAAGTGGACAAGGTTTCAGTTGCAGCTATACCGACAAGCAACAGTGCACCGTTCGGCCTGTCGTTTCCACATTTCTTCGTCGACTCTCCAGGGTCTCTAACCTTTGCGGAGACGAATGCTCACAAGATTGGAAAACTTCAACTTGGAGGTTTGACATTTGATGTTCTTCTTCCAGCCACACGGTCGAGCGCAACAAGGACTCCTACATTCAACCTAGTCGAGCCTGAAATTCATGTGGTGGCTCCAACAGTCACACCGGGCGATCCGCATCTACCACCGCCTATATTCGCGTCCCCTCCAGTGGCGTCAGGGCCGTTCAATGAATGGTCGGCTCCATCTAGCTCATTTCCTCTGATGGTAGTTCCAGACGAGACTAGCCTCTGGTTCACCACAACTGACGACTGCCTCAATAGGCTGGTAGGAGACGACACGATCTACATCTTCGGCTTGCCAACAGCATCAGCTCTCACGCTCGACTTGAAGCTTGACTCGACTGGAAATGTCTGGTATACAGCGAGTGCGGCGGGAGGAAATCCACCGGACATTATTGGCAAGCTGGAGCCGGCTACATGGACTGTAACCGAATGGATCGTGCCCACGGCTGGTAGTATGCCTGCTAGTCTAGCCATAGACGACTCAGGAATTGTATGGTTCACTGAGACTAAAGGAAACAAGATCGGTAAACTAGATCCAACTACCAATACCTTCTATGAGTTTCCACTACCGACTCCTGAAGGCCGCCCTTGGTATCTATCTGTCGACTCTGACGGAAACATCTGGTTTACAGAGAGGCATGCCAATAAAGTTGGAGTGTTATCCCCTGCCGGTCAAATGGTTCCAGAATTTCCAGTGAACATAGCATTTCTGATAGCTACCGCATCTGTGGCTGTCATAGTAATACACAAGGCTAGAAAACCCGCTACATAAGAAGCTTTCCCGCTGTAACTCTTATCGACCGATCACAAGCTCTCCAGTGATACCTAACGCTCATAAGGCATGTATCCTCTGCGGAAACTCCTATCCGATACCCATATTCAATCCGTACTCAATTATGGCTGTAACTCAAAGAGCAGATAGATGAGATTAAGGCTCTCCAAGATCGAGATGCTGAAAGCCTTCGCGCACGGCATAGGCCTAAACCCAGAGAAGATCCTCACGCAAGAAGCTCTCAGTGAACCTCACAGAATTCATGTAGGTCCCGATGAACGTGAAGAACGGCAAATAGCCTTTCTCTGCCAAGCCTTGAAGGAATCCTTGAAGAGAGAACTCATCGGAACAAACAATCGCTGAGTCTGAGTGACTGAAAGCTCTTTGAAGGCTATGGAAATAAAAGAGGGGAGTTCTAGCGTATTACCGTTGTATGCTGCAATGCGCTATTTCTTGTAGAGTGCTCCGAGCACAGCGCCGTACGGAATCCACATGAAGATTCCGATGAAGACATAATCAATGGCGAGTTGGGTTTGCATGTCGATGAAGGCAAGGTATGGAGCTATTGCGATGTCTTTTATCAGATAAACCATCAGGCCGAAGTAAACGCCTTTCGAGATGCCCATGCCTGGAATCGGGTCATGAAGCTTCTTGTATATTGCGCCGAATATGGCTCCTAAGATTATGGTGATTACAAAGAAGGTTACAATTATTTGTTCCACAGGAACTGGCGTAGGCTCGGGCCCTACAAGGAGACTCAAAACTGCCACGATGAGTACTGCTACTATGCTGCCGACTAGTCCTCCGATAGCGCCGGCTACCACTCCACTTTTCATGTGAGAGAATCCCTCAATCCCTATCTTATTGAAGGACGCGAGATAAACCCTCGTATTTCGCATTCATTGAAGTTACTCGTTGGCCAGCAATTGCTGCGTCCACTAAATTCATCTAGGTGGAGGTGCGGCCGCCGGGATTCGAACCCGGGTCACCGGCTTGGGAGGCCGACGTCTTAGACCAGGCTGGACTACGGCCGCTCTCTCATTACAGAGTACATTCAAAATGACTATTCTAAAGCCTTATGGAGATCCATTCTGACTACTCTCGCCGACTTCTCGACGATTGGAACTATTATCTTGACTATTTCTTGTTTACAGTCCAATAGTAAACCGTAAATCTGAGTCGCCTAGATTCTTTCTACTCGTCTCAACAGGATTGGAGCTTAACTAAGCCTAGTCCATACGAATATGCTGGTTCAATATGCTGAACATGTGAGTTTAAGGTTGAAGAACAAGATGACAGTAGTCGAAGCCAGAAATGTCACGAAGGTGTTCGAGGGGGAAAAGAGAGTTCCCGCACTTGACAACGTCAGCTTCAGCGTTGGCGTCGACGAGTTCCTATGTATAGTTGGTCCTTCAGGTTGCGGAAAGTCAACACTACTAAGAATTATTGCAGGCCTCGAGAAAACGACTTCAGGTGAGATTTTGTTTCACGAAGAACCGATCACAGGTCCAACATCTAAGATAACTATGATATTTCAGACCTTCGGACTGCTTCCGTGGAAGACTGTGATTGAGAACATAGAGTTACCTCTGGAGATTCAAGGCGTTGAAGCTGAGAGCAGAAGGGAGACAGCGTTGAAGTTCATTAGAGAGGTGGACCTAGAGGGATTTGAGAATGCTTACCCTCATGATCTCTCTGGAGGAATGAAGCAGCGAGTTGGCATCGCTCGTGCACTCGCTGTGAAACCTGAGGTACTCTTGATGGATGAGCCCTTCTCATTTCTTGACGAATTGACAGCGATGACTCTCCGCAAGGAGGTCTTGGACATATGGAACGACCCGAACCTACCTACAAACACTTTCATCATGGTTAGCCACAACGTGGAAGAAGCAGTGTTCATGGCAGATCGAATTCTGGTCATGTCCTCTAGGCCAGGAAGAATCGTCGGCAACGTCGACATAAATATCCCTAGACCAAGAATCAGACAATTTCGAAGCCCCGCTTTCTTCGAGTATTGTGACAAGGTTATCTCGTTTCTCGAAGAGAGAGTACCAAAGAATACACCGGCCGACGAGAAGAAGCTGTAGTCTCAAGGTGGGAGACCATGCAAGTTGATCTATTATGGCTTTCAGTTGGAGTTGTGATCGGCCTCCTCGCTGGAAGTTTAACAGTTCTCTTACTGAAACTGGATTTCTGGATCATGAAATATCGTGAGTTTCACTCGAGCTTGAACCAGCTGAAGAGAGAGCTCAACACTTTAAGAGAGAACATGGGACTTCAGCCTGAACCTGAGGGGACTATGCACAAACAAAATGAATCCGCTGGTCAGCAACAGCGTAACTTGGATTATGTGGATGAGATGAGAGATGAATTGGATAGGCTGAGGGAGGAGATCAGGCGATCTCTGAGACGGTCAGCCTGAGGGTGAACTAGCCAGTATTGGGAACAAAT
>Ga0315312_1002112_pt1 | contig 14192 bp, 14 predicted proteins | sample TDP7_MG_FD_203629 | JGI IMG/M metagenome (GOLD analysis project Ga0315312, IMG submission 203629) | Freshwater sediment microbial communities from Lake Towuti, South Sulawesi, Indonesia - TDP7 | ecosystem: Environmental > Aquatic > Freshwater > Lake > Sediment | place: Indonesia: South Sulawesi... | reverse complement strand
CCCAACTCAATCCCCCCTACCCGTCCAGACGCGCTCCCCGGCTCACGGTCGGCGATAAGGTCACCCCTTTTTGTCCCGCCTCGCCCCCTTCCCGAAGTAAGCCCACCCCTTATGGCACAATTTCAGTCCCCTCTTTTCTTTTGTTGACATGCATCATCATTCGTGATATACAAAACCCGAATATGAAGCCGGTGTGTGTGGCAATTGAATCTATGGAGGGGGTTTCTCCAGCTGCTCATTCAGGGATAACGGATGGAACTGAGGATAGAGCAACTTCAATCCCAGGTTCAGAAGCCCATCATAACCATTATGATGTCGCCCCAGATGCAGCAGGCGATTCGTCTGTTGCAGCTTCCTATCCTGGAGCTGAGCCAGAAGATCGAAGAGGAATTGCTGCAAAACCCGGTCTTAGAAGAGCTTTCCCCGGAAGAAGTTCCTGTCCCTGAGGCTGAGGAGCCGACCGAAACTCCCGCCGAATCTGCCACCGAAGAACTCTCCTTCGAGAAGGAATTCGACACTCTCGCCAAACTCGATGATGAATGGCGGGATTTCTTCCGTCAGACGGCCCCCTACATAAAGCAATCGGAGGAGGACGAGGAGAGAAGGGCTTTCCTGGAAAGCTCCATAACCCGCCCAGAAACACTTGAGGAGCGGCTCACCGAGCAGATGATCCTGTCGGCGGCGAATGAAGAGGAGAAGAAGCTCGGCTTGTTCATCATCGGGCACATTGATGAGAATGGTTTTCTCAGCAGCGACATTGATGACCTCAGTCGTCTTTCCGGGAAGAGCCCGGAGGAGATTGAGCGGGTGCTGAAAATCATTCAGACTTTCGAGCCGGGTGGCGTCGGAGCCAGAAGCCTCCAGGAATCTCTTTTGATACAGTTGAGGAATCTTGGCAAAGGAAACAGCGTTGCCTATCGAGTGGTCGAAGGGCATTTCTCAGAGCTGGCGAAGAAGAAATTTCCGAAAATTGCCAGAGAGCTTGGCGTCAGCGTTCAAGAGGTTCAGGTTGCCGTGGAAGAGATTGCCAGACTCTCTCGCCGTCCCGGGCGCCTTCTCGGGCCGGAAAACACTCAGTACATTGTCCCCGACATTGTCCTTCGCAAGGACAATGGCGATTTTGAGATCATCGTCAACGATGAGCGTATCCCCCACCTTCGGATAAGCGATTTCTATCGGAAGATGATGTCGGACGATAATCTTACCCCGGAAGTCCGGGAGTACATCAAGGAGAAAATACACTCAGGACGGTGGCTCATCAAGAACATCCATCAGAGGCAGCAGACCCTTTATAACATAGCCCAGGAGATAGTCGGCGTTCAGAAGAAGTTTCTCACCTCGTCCGGAAGCGGCGGTCTTAAGCCCCTGACGATGCATCAGGTTGCCCAGGCGGTTGGCTTGCACGAGTCAACCGTCAGCAGAGCTATCGCCAACAAGTACATCGAGACGCCGCGCGGCCTCCTCCCTCTGAAGTTCTTCTTCACCACAGCCATTGAGACCGCCGACGGCGGAGAGGTTTCCTCGCGGCAGGTCAAGCACCTCCTCAAGGAGCTCGTCGAGAAAGAGGACTCAAGGAAGCCCCTCAGCGATGAGGCTCTGGTCAGACAGATAAACGCCCGCGGCATGAAGATCGCCCGCCGAACCATCGCCAAGTATCGCAAGGAACTGGGCATTCTTCCTTCCCACCTCAGGAAGCAATTCTGACTCAAACCGGCCGGCCCTAATCTCACAAGGAAGGGATTCGTCTGTTGCGCGGCCACCACAGAAACTGGTCATATCTCTACAACCATTCCGTCGTAAGCCACTTCGATCCCCGCAGGGGAGAGAGCCTCTTCAAGCTCTTCGTGGAGCATCCCCCCGATATGTGAAAAATGCGTGGCGACAACCTTTCCATTCGGGCGCAGGGCATTTTCATCGAGAAGCTTCTCTTTCATCCTGATGAGGGGCTCAATCCCGAGATGCGATGTGGGAGGCTCGTTGAGCTTTCCGGCGGTGCACTCAACAATAGCCACGTCAAGCATCAGGCCTGATAGTGCCGCCCATGTATCCTCTTCGTACCAGCCGGTGTCGAAGGCTTGGAGGACTCCTCTGCCGCCAGAAATGAATGCGTAGTTGAGACAAACCTCATCTTCCTTATGGGCTGCCTTGACCGGAAAAACGTCAATTTCGCCAGCACTGAAGGAGCGGAAAAGCTCAACCCGGTGAAACATAAGCCCCTCCGGCAAAGGCGAGCCAAGGGCGTCTTCAGCCAGAGCGTAAACGGCTTCCGAGCCGTAGATGTGAAGAGAGCGAGCCGACTCTACGTAGGCGAAAGGCTCACTCCGCAGGCGAAGTGACTCAGGGTAGAAGTGGTCCGCGTGCGAATGGGTTATGAAAAGGTGCTCCACTTTCGAGAAAGGCTTTCCTCGTTGCAGGGAGTGGAAAAACGTATCCGGCGGGAGGTCGAGCTTGTGCTTCTCGCCGAGCATGAGCGACGTTCGCGTGCGGACGTTCTTTCCGCCGCGTCTGGCCGCCTCGTGGCATAGCCCGCATTCACAAAACAGCGCAGGCATCCCTTCAGATGCGGCCGTTCCAAGGATTTCAATTTTCATTGCGTCGTCGCTTGGGGTTGTGGCTCGCCGTATGCCCCTGGAGGAAAATGACACCGCTGCAGACGCAGAATCCGCCGCCGACCAAAGGTCAACCCCCGGACTTTCGCCCCAGGAGCATCTGCCCGGAGCTATAGAACCACACCGAGGAGCTCAACCTACCTCCAATCGGACTTATTGTAGCGAACTATCTCTGAAAGTGTCCTCTTTCTCTTTGAGGTGAGGTCGGTTGGGTCCGGGTAACCGAGGGCAATCATCGCAACTATGTCGAGTTTCCTCGGGATGGAGAAGAATTTCCGGACACGTCCCTTGTTGAACCACCCGATCCAGCAGGTGCCAAGCCCCTTCTCCGTCGCCGCAAGAACAAGATGCTCTCCGGCTATCCCGATGTCAATGAGGTAGAACCGCGTCCGCTGAAGAGCGTTTCCGAGCCTGTTAGTGACGATGTCGGGTCGCGCGAGGATGACAATTAGAACCGGCGCCGCCGCCGCGAAACGGCATATTTTGTAAATGCCGGAGAAGGCCGCTTCCGCGAGGCGCTGGCGAACGTCAGGATCGTCCACGACGATGAACCGCCACGGCTGCACGTTATCTGCCGAAGGCGCAAGCCTCGCCGCCTCCAGGCACGCTTCGATTTTCTCCCTTTCGACTGGGCGGTCTATGAACTTCCTGACGCTTCTTCGTTTGAGGACTACTTCCGACAACGTCATTTCAGAGGCTCCGGTTGCTTGAACCGTTCGGACGCTACAACAGGACATCTATGATTTCGAGGGCGAGTAAGCATCCCTGCCGTTGCTCCCACAATCCTGTCAGAGGTGTATAAGAGAACTCCTGACTCGGGCTGCTTACCCAAGTTGTTTTTGCATTCCCGGCGGAAGCAGCTTCTCGAGACCCGGATTTACCTCCACCAATCGCATGATGTCGGCGAAGTCTTTCTGCCTCTTGCTCCTGCGGCGCCGTTCATCCTGATATGCCCGAATTCCCCCGGCGCATACTGCGAAGATTCTACCGTTCGACCAGCTTGCCGTTCTCCCACAGCTCCGATTCGCTCAAGTCAACGTCATCGTCCCAACTGACGCCGTAACCCCCTTTATCTACGCGAGCCAGCCTGAAGAACCATTCTTCCTTCAGCGGGGCAAAGGTTTCTTTCGCCAGGAGCGGCTTGCAGTCGTACAGCTTCCTCACGCCGTTGGCGAAGGTTACGAGCAAAGTCAACTCCTTGCCCGGAACAACCAATTTGACTTTTGGATAGATTTTCGCTGCCACGGCCTACTCTAACCCAGGAAGTCTCTTGAACGTCTGAGTCCTCCACATCGTCCCCAGCTCCGACTGGTACTTGTCAGCCCACTCCTTGATCATCCTCTGAGCCCTGATTGGCAAATCCCCTTCCAACATCTCCAGCGTCTCAATGCTGAACACCCCATTGTATTCGCCGTAGAGCGCGTGGAAATGTGGGACGCCGTGCTCCTTGAAGTACATCTTCACCAAAATGCCGTAGAAGCTCGAAATGACGGGCACGGAACGACTCCTCCTTTCAAATTAGCACCCCGCGGATGGCTTGTCAATCCGGCCACTCTGGCCGTCCGGCCGGCTCCCCCAGACCCGCCGGGGCGGGAGCAGTGCTGACCGTGGCGACGCGCCACATGGCTTGGGTCCACGTTTTGCTCAGGCGAGTTGTTTTTGGATTTCCGGGGGAAGCAACTTCTCGAGACCAGGATTTGCCTCCGCCAGTCGCATGATGTCGGCGAGGTCTTTCTGTCTCTTGCTCCTGCGGCGCCGTTCATCCTGATATGCCCAAATTTTCCCCTGAAGCACGTCCGTCACATCCGCAACCCGCATTCGGTAACCGAGTATCTCCTTCTCCCTTGCACGAGCAATGAACGGTTGATAGCGGGCGTCCGTCTGCAACTGGATTCGCAGGTCGGACCCTGAGCTCGTGATATTTATGCTGTGCTCGAAACGCTCGACCTTCAGTCCCCGTTTCTCTGCCGCGGACACCACTTTGTCCGTGTCCTCCAGAGCCACAACAATGTCGAGGTCGAGACTCACCACCGGCTCCGCATATGCGTTCACGGCTAATCCGCCCACGGCACAGTATGGCGCGCCACTCTCCGCCAGGATGTCCAGGAAGAGCTGGAGAATATCCCTTTCGGCATTTGCAATAGCATTCATGAACGCCTTCCCTGTCATCTTATATCTCCATGTCGCCCGTCGCCGAGAGGTCCCTCGGCACCGCCTTCTCCGCTCCCGCGACTTGCGGATCCATGCGCCAGCGCCGCCAAGCTGCGAGCCGGAAACGAAAATGGTTGCCGGGCGAACGCTAAAATGATAACAGTGAAACATAAAGTTCGCAAGCTGGTATGCCGGCAGTCTAACCGATGAAAGGGAGGGGGAGGCGTGGCCAGGTCAGGAATTCTCGTCGAAGGCTGCCAGGATCGCGTCGCGATAATCTGCGGCAAGTTACTTTTTGAATTCGTCCCCGGGCGGGGGCTGTTCACCATAACCCTTGCCGACCGTGCACACATCCTCAGGGATGCGACGCTCGCTCTTCGCATCCGGTCGCGTGCCGTTGACTCCACCTGTTACCCGGAGGTGAGATGGAGGGTCGTGGACCTCTCCGACAACCTCGGCGAGGGAAAAGCTTTCATCGCATATTTCGGTGGCAAGCCGGAACTTCCGTGCGTGACGGCGGATTTTTCCTTTTACGAGGGAAAGGAGATTCTCGCGGTTGGAGTGCAAGTTGACAATACAACCGGCCATGAATTCCTGCTGAGCGAACTTTCCCCCATATTCTGCCGGGGGAAAGGCGGGAGATTGACATTCGGGCGCACGCGAGACTGTAAGGCCCTCCGCAGCAACTGGGCGGCACTCGATGGCCAGCCCCGTCTCTATTCGCTCGGACCCGGCGTTGCTGTGGATGCCCCGAATTCGCTCCTCCTTCACGATGCCTCATCGGGCGCAGCCCTCGTCTCTGGTATATTCGAGCCTGCCAGATGTCTGACCTCCTTTCACATTTCTTCCCCGGAGGGCGAGGAAGGCTCCTTAGATTTTTTCGTTCGGCAGAGGCCCGTCGTGGGCGGCGCTTCTGCCGGGGAAGATGACACGGGGATAGTCCTCCGGGACAATCAGAGCTTCTCCGCGGGTAGGATTGCTTTGGTGTACGACGAGCTACCTCTTTCTGCGCTGGAGAAGTACGCCCAGAGCCTCGGCATGGTGAACGACGTCCGGAGGCTTGAGCGCATCCCCTGCGGATGGTCCTGCCGTGCACAGCATTCCGAAGGGCTGACCGAACAGCGGATTCTGTCGTACGCCGATTTTGTTGCGAGGGAGTTGAAGCGGTACGGGCTGAGCGACATCCTCATTGACGCTGGCTGGCAAGCCCTGGGAGGTTTCTCCGGCGGGCCGTGGAACCCAGGCGAGTCGTTTCCGAATGGGATGAAAGCGGTGGTGGACAAGGTTCACGCAAAGGGGTTGAGGGTTGGATTGTGGTTTCGTCCTCTGGAGCTCGATTCAATGCGTCTCGACCCGAGCAGCAGCTTTGCCAAGAGGCTTCTGAACAAGGAGGCAGGGAAGTTCACCAGGGAATGGGGGTTCGACTTCGTCAGAATTGATTTCCTCGACTGGGATGCTTTCGACAGGAAAGACAGGTTTTTGCCGGAGGACGGCTCATCCACCACCAACGAGGCAGTCCGCTCAGCATTGGAATCCATAAGAAAGGGGCTTCGTTCGGAGGCGTTTTTGCTTGGTCTGGATTCGGCTTTCGCCACGTCGCTGGGCATTGTCCAGGGGGCGGGGATAGTTCGCAACGTAGAAGCCGGGCGGTGGCAGACCGTGCGCGAAGAAGGAGTAAAAGCCGCGGCCCTTCGCTATCACCTGCACAACTGGCTGTGGGTGAACGACCCCGGCTATCTTGCGATTGGCGCGCCAGCAACGCTCGGCCAGGCCAGAGCCTGGGCTTCCCTCGTCGCTCTATCGGGAGGGTGTGTATTCGTCGGTGACTCACTCGCTTCTTTGAGCCAGAAGAAGATTTCGATCATTAAGAGGGCCGTTCCTCCATTTGGCAAAGCCGCCAGGCCGGTGGACCTCCTCGAAAAAGAACAGCCACAGCTCTGGGTTATCGATGTGCAAAAACCCTTCGGCAAATGGCACATCGTAGGCCTTTTCAACTGGGACGCGACGCTCAGAGAAATCGCGGAATGTTACCGGCAGGCCGTGCAGCACAATATAGCCACCCTCAGGCAAAATGACCTCAACGAGGGCGTCCAGCGCCCGCCATCGGTGCACAGAAAAATAGCCCCGGACAACCGCCTCATAAGAAAAGAGAACGAAAGAATCGCTTCCGTTCTGAAAAGTTCCGGCATTGCTCAGGCGAGCCTGGCATTTCTCCAGCCCGTCAGGAAAATGAGAAAATCGCCTCGTTTCCGCAACTTGAAGCTCTCCTTCCGGAAACTCGGCCTGGAATCCTCGGTTCCGTACCTGGTCTACGATTTCTGGGCGGACGCCTTTCTCGGCGAGCACCGCGGTTCCCTGACGACTTTAGTGAAGCTGGCAGGATGCCGGATTCTGTCTTTCCGCCCGCGCCTCGACCATCCCCAGCTTCTATCTACAAACCGTCATGTGACACAGGGCGGAATCGAGCTAAAGGACCTTCGCTGGGACCAAAACCGCTGCGAGCTTACGGGGCGGTCTGAGCTGGTCGGAGAGGACGATTATTCCCTGGCGATTCACGTTCCAAGGAATTACAAATTTCTTGAGATGACTGCCGAATGCGAGGAATTCAGGGCCGAGACACGCCCTCCCGGCCTGGTTCGACTGCGGCTCAAGAACAAAAGAGACAAGACCGTAACCTGGCGGGCAAAGTTCGAGAAGCTTCTTTGATCCGTCCGAAGTGGCCTGCCTGCAGCCCCTGACCCCGCCCCCCGACCCCTCACCTTTCACCCTTTCAGGACGGCCATGGGGACCATTCGGGCGACGATCTTTGCGAGGCCCAGCTCCGCCACCACCCGGACGACCTCGTCAATGTCCTTGTAAGCTTGAGGCGCCTCCTCCTTAATCGCGTATCTGTCTTCGCAGATGAGATGGATGCCTTCCATGGACTTCTCGAACTCCTCGTCGGTCACTGCGCCCGCCCTTTTGACCTTTCCACTCCTCCCGATGACGCCAGCAGCTTTTGTGCGGGACATCGTTCGCCCGGCGCCGTGATTGACGCTGTTGAGGGTCTTGGCGGACTCTTCCGTTCCGAGGAGGACGTAACTCGCCGTGCCCATCGAGCCCGGGATGAGAACCGGCTGCCCCACGTCCGCAAAAACCGTCCCGCCCATCCGGCTTTTCGGGAAAGCCCGCGTTGCACCCTTTCGGTGCACCCAGACTCGCTGACCGAAATGCTCCTCGAGCTTGGCGATGTTGTGGGCGACATCGTAAATGATGGGGAGCGCCATGTCGCCGTAGAGCATTCGTAGGTCGTGCCGGATCAGGATGGTCATCATCTGCCTGTTCACGAACCCGAAGTTGGCTGCACAATGCATGGCGCCAATGTAGTCGGCGGCGGCTTCTGTCCCGGCGTCGAGAAAACAGAGATCCTTGCTCGGAGCGCGGTCAAGGCTCGCCTGCCTGGCCTTTCCCATGTAGTCGTCGGCTATCTGATGGCCGAACCCTCTCGAACCGGAGTGAACCATGACGACCATCTGCCCCTGCCACAGCCCGAACCGGTTGGCAATTTCCGTATCGAAAACCTGCTGCACCTCCTGGACCTCAATGAAATGGTTTCCGCCGCCGAGGGTCGCCAGCTGGTTTCTCCCACGCTCACCGGCTCTCTGGGAGACAGCCTCAAAATCGCCGTCCATGGAACCGTATTCTTCTATCTTCTGAATGTCCTCGTTCTCCTCCTTTTCCTCCCGCACATCCCAGATTCGCCCTTCCTTCCGGGAAACCTTTCTCAGGCCCTTGACGCCTTTCTCGACGACGACCCGGAAATCATCCTCGCGCAGGGCGATATTCCTTTTTCCCTCGCCGAGCGGGATGTCCCGGCGGATGGATTCCGCGATGCGAACCGCCTCTTTTCGGTCGGCCTTCATGGGCGTGGTGATCACTCGCATCCCGCAGTTGATGTCATATCCCACGGCTGCCGGAATGACGATGTCCTTTGTGGCGACGACCGACCCAATCGGCACCCCGTATCCGACGTGAATGTCCGGCATCCCGAAGGCACAAAAGACCGACGGCAGTGACGCGGCATTCTTCAACTGGAGGACCGCATCCGGCTCGAGCGTGATTCTGTCGCTGGTGAAAATCGGCGCCTCCACAAGCATCCTGTCGTGCTTCTCCATCACCAACTCGTATTGCCCTCTACGCGTCAACGGAACATCCATTTCTCTTCTTCCCCTCTACTCGCGGTTCCTTCGTTTCACCATCTTCCGCATTGATATATATCGGCCAATGATGCCGCAGGTCAACTGAAAAGCGACATAGGGCGTGGCTGCGATTGGGTGGCATACGCCTATCCCGCTCCTTCGGAGCTTTGATTTTTGGCTTCCGACGGTCTCGCCGGGCGTTCACCCCGCCCGAATGCGGGTCTGAGGAGATCTGGCCCCTCCGGGGCTTTCCCCCGCCTTGGGCGGGGCAGAGGCGGGATTAGCCCCAACGGGGCGATATAATTAGCCCAGGGCGAAGCCCCGGGAGGGCGGTCGGGGACCATCCAGCGAAGCCCTGAAAGGGCGTAATAGAGGCAAAGCCGCTACATGTTCCATTCCCGCCTCTGGCGGGACTCCACAGGGCCCACGCCAACGCCGCCAGAATACACCCGCACCCGTGAAAAGCGACATAGCCCCCGAGACGGCGCAACGCGGTATGCAGCCCGGTCGCCTTCCTTTTCAATCCGTCGGCGTCGCTCATGTGGTGGCGCGGAGAGCGCTCCGGCCGTCGGTTTGCCAGGGGGTGCCCCTGTGTTCAGGGGGCATCCGCCTTCGGCTTCTCCTGGCGCTACAGCCCGCCTCGACCGTCGAGGCCCATTCGGCTGCGATCGTGCGATTTGCCCGGGCCATTACCGCCCCAAGGCCCTGCGGTGGCGGGCCAGCGTTTACGCAATCCGCCACCACATTACAGGCCCACCTTTGCCAAGTCGAATGCAGACAGGCGCGGCGCTTCGTGTTATTATCTCGCAAGAGGCGCAGAAACTGCGCTCGCCGGGACAGGCCCGCGAGCCTCGTAATTCGCCCAAATAGTGTCCCCATGAAACTCACGAAATGAGATGAAAGGAGGCCACGCTGATGAAGGTGATATTTCCGGATTTACCGGTCCTTTTATGGGCGGTTTTTGTTTTTTGCGTTGCCCAGGCTCAGGTCCAGCTATCGGATTTCATACATGAACCTCATCTGCTCGATAGCGGCACTCAATCGCGGTCAATTTCGTATGAAAATCGCACCGGCGAGAAGGGGGCTGGCGGCAAAGCCGCCAGCAATCTTGGCGTCGGGCGAAAAGGCTCTCCGGCGGTGAATATAGACGCCGGGACCACATTCGAGCTGTGCGACATTAAAGGAGCGGGCGTCATCCGCCATATATGGATGACGACTCGCCCCGAGCCTATTAATCTCCGCAGCCTCGTGATTCGCGCCTACTGGGACGAACAGGAGCATCCGAGCATCGAATGCCCGCTCGGTGACTTCATGGGGATTGCACATGGCCGGGTTGTTGCATATCAATCGGCAATTCATTCCGTCGGCGAGAGGGCAGGGATGAACTTCTGGCTGCCGATGCCCTTTGCCAAAAGGGCTCACCTGACCATCACAAACGAAGGGGAAAAGGCTTCTGTCCTCTACTATCAGGTTGACTATACCATCAACGAAAAGCTCCCTGACAATTTCGGGCGACTCCACGTCCTTTTCCGAAGAGAGAATCCGACAACGTTGAAAAAGGATTTTGAACTTCTGCCGCAGCGGAAAGGAACCGGGCGATTCATCGGCTCAATCATCGGCATCCGTCCCCTGTCCGGGGATTGGTGGGGCGAGGGAGAGGTAAAGGTTTACATGGACGGCGACGAAGAATTCCCCACCATCTGCGGCACGGGGAGCGAGGATTACGTCGGTCTCTCCTGGGGGATGCAGCAGACGCCTTTCATGTACAACGGATGCAGCCTCAATAAGGACGGCTACGTCTCCATGTACCGCTGGCATCTGCCAGACCCCATTTTCTGGAAGAAGGACTGCCGCGTGACGATTCAACAGATTGGCTGGCGGGAGGGACTTTACGAGCGGCAAGACGATTGGTCCTGCGCGACATTCTGGTACGAGCCTGTCCCCAGCGAGAAGCTTCCGGCGATGCCCGGTGTGAAGGAGCGAACGGCGCACGTTGTTCCTCCTGCCAGGAAAGAAAAGCCTTAGCGGTCATTCAGTCCTGGGATTTGGGGGAGACCCTTGCTGATCTGGGAAGCTTTCGCCCCTGGCTGAAGACTCACTGAGTTTGGCGGCAAAGGGTCGGTCGCTGGGTGGATTTTCCGCCTCCTTGAACATCGTTGCGAGAGCGGAACAATGGCAGTGAAAGTTGAGATACCTCACCTCCTGCGGGAGCTGACCCGCGGTCAGGGTGAGGTCTTTGCCCCGCCCTGGGCGGGGACGGTCGCCCAGGTTCTCGACGAATTAGAGAAGAAATTCCCGGGCGTGAGGGAGAAAATCTGCGCCGAGGATGGCTCTCTGAGGCAGTTCGTCAATCTGTACGTGAATGAGGAAGAGGTTCGATTCCTTCAAGGGCTGAGCACTGAGCTGAAGCAGGGCGACATTGTCACGATTCTGCCGATGATAGCAGGCGGGTAAGCGGCTGTGTCCCGCCGCGAGACTTACCCGGTGCCCGGAAGGACGGGGAGCACTGTTCGGAGGGCATTGTGAGACTGGCGGGGTCGGGAAGGAGTTAACAAATGGGTTATCTGAGCCGCCAACAGCTCGAGCGGTACGCCAGGCATGTTTCTCTTCCAGGTTTCGGGAAAGAGGGGCAGAAAAGGCTTCTCGAGTCCCGGGTTCTGTGCGTGGGCATCGGGGGGCTTGGTTCGCCAGTGGCTCTTTATCTCGCCGCTGCCGGCGTCGGCACAATAGGGATCGCCGACGACGACATGCTCGAACTTGCAAATCTGCACCGGCAGGTTGTACACCTCATGGACGACGTCGGAAAGCCCAAGGTCGAGTCGGCGGCAGAGAGGCTGCGGCATCTTAACCCGGACGTGCAGGTCAAGACCTTCGGTCGAAGGGTAACGACCGAGAACGTCTCACAACTCGTCGCCCAACACCATGTGATCGTGGACGGCTGCGACAACCCCGAGACCAGGTATCTGCTCAATGAAGCGTGCTTCTTCCAGAAAAAGCCTTTTGTCCACGGCAGCATCTTCCAATACGAAGGTCGAGCCACCACGTTTACTTATGAGGAAGGAACACCGTGCTACCGCTGCATTTATCGGTCGCCTCCGCCAGCGGGTGTGTTGCCGTCGGGTGAAGAGGCCGGAATAGCGTCGCCTGTTCCCGGTCTGATCGGCATGATACAGGCCGCGGAAGTCCTGAAGTTGCTTCTCGGAATCGGCGAGCTCCTCGTCGGCAGAATGCTCCTTTACGACATGTTGAGAATGCGTTTCAGGGAGTTGAAAGTAAGAAATGACCCCGAGTGCCTGCTATGCGGAAAGAATAGAACGATGAACAGCCTGCACGCAGCGGCAAGGCCGTCGTCGAGCGGAAAGGCCGATTGTGGGCAGGCGGGCGCAATTGGGCAGAGGAGGTCTGCACGTTCTTTTCATCACCGGAAGGAGGACAAATGAAGAGGCACTTGAAGCTGATATTGTTCTTGGCAGCCATTGCTGCGGTAGCTTTTCTGATCTTCGACTTGAGGAAGGGGGAGGGGTACGATACTGCACCCGCCCTCAAGAAGCTCGCAACAGCCCGGTTCCTGGGCGTAAAGTTGCTGGACATCTTCCTGGGGATACTTGGCCTGGCTTTCGTGGGGATTGCCGCAGGATACGTTTCATCCCTCGTGAGGGGGACGGCTAAGGGACAACCTCCCACGGCTGAGGTGGAGGCTGCCGCTCCGCAAGAGCTCCCGCGAAAGAAGCCGCTTCTCGAAAAACTGCTCGGCACCACGGGGGCTAAGCTCCTCAGCGCCTTGATGGTGACCATCCTTATCCTTGTAGTCGTGGCAGTTCTCTTATTGGTGTTGTTTGTGCTCTTTCCGGAGAAGCTTTTCTTCCTGAGGGACCTGTTCGGATACGCTTGCCCGTGATGCATCCGAGGAAGGAAGGAATGAAATCAGCGCTCTCAGGGGAGAAGGCAAAGCTCACCGGCCGCGCCAAAGGCCGGGCGAACTTCTCCGGTGATATTCGTTTCCGGTTTTTTCCGCTTCCGTATCAGAAGGGGGACCGTGGTGTGGCAGCGAGGCGGTGAAATGTCCGCCGGGTCTCCGCGAGGGCACGTACTTGCCATCCGGGCGCTGCCGTGGATGCTGCGTCGGACGGAGTCAGAAACACGGCATCCCCCCAGAGACGACCCGGTAGAACCGTTGAGAAAGGCCAATCTTCGATTGAGCTTAGGCGTGCTCGGAGGAAGGACACGCCCCCCTTCCCCGGCACACAGGACTACGTATGGCCATCTAAAAGCGGTCTTCCTCGCCGGGGAAGCATCCGATGTCCTGTAGTCTGGCTATCGTGTCAGCCATCTTGAACGGAATGGCCCTAACGTGCCCGTCGCCGTAAAGCATGTTGGTGGCGGTAACATGCCTGTCAAAGGAAAGACAATCCATACTGCTAACCGCGCCGGAGTTCTGATACCAGAAAACTCCATCATTCGGTCTCTGTTCCTCGCACATCAGCATGACCTTCGAGAGCCACCGGCCGAGTCGGTCGCGGTTGCGGTTCACGTAGGCGGCATTCTGGGAATAGCTGAACCCACGTTTGTTTCTGTTCTTGTCGCCGAGGCACTTATACACCTCGTAACTCTTGAGGTAAGGCCAAAGCAGCCCCTGTCTGATCTGCTCCTGAGTGGCGCCGCCGCTTACGACATTGCTGCTGATGATCCCATCGTAGGTAATCCAAGTGCAGTTGATCCACCCGGTGTAAGCGTCGCCCTGCCAGCCCCCGCTGGGTGGAAACCAGCCGTCGGAGTCGTTGCTGTACTCCATATAGGCTATGCCAAACTGCCTCAGGTTCTGAATGCAATGTGCCTGCTGCCCCTTCTGCTTCCCGCTCTGAATCGCCGGAAGAAGAAGCGCCATCAGAATGGACAATATCGCCATCACCACGAGCAGCTCGATTAAGGTAAAGCCGATGCCGATCAACCCCGCCTTGGCACGGCTCTTTCGCGTCTTGGAATGCTCCTTCTTGGGTCGAAGCACATCAAAAAGACCATTGACCTTGCTCATTTTCCCATCTCCTGGCAGTAATTTCCGACAGGAACTCTTCTTATTCAATTCTACTCTTATTATACTCTCCCGCGTGCACCCCGTCAACAGGGATAATCAATAAACTGAAATTGTGCCATAAGGGGTGGGCTTACTTCGGGAAGGGGGCGAGGCGGGACAAAAAGGGGTGACCTTATCGCCGACCGTGAGCCGGGGAGCGCGTCTGGACGGGTAGGGGGGATT
>Ga0315312_1002111_pt1 | contig 14196 bp, 15 predicted proteins | sample TDP7_MG_FD_203629 | JGI IMG/M metagenome (GOLD analysis project Ga0315312, IMG submission 203629) | Freshwater sediment microbial communities from Lake Towuti, South Sulawesi, Indonesia - TDP7 | ecosystem: Environmental > Aquatic > Freshwater > Lake > Sediment | place: Indonesia: South Sulawesi... | reverse complement strand
AGGAAATAACCATAAAAGAATCTCCTTTACCTACTAATACTCAAATAATTGGAGATTTAATTGCTGATTTCAAAGCTTTTTCAGGAGATAAAGAATTGAAATCCTTTGAAAAAGAAGTACCAATTGTTTTTACTTATTCAGATGAAAAACTAAAAGAACAAGGAATTAATGAAGATACCTTAAAAATCTATTTCTTTGATGAAAATACTAAAAACTGGAAACCCTTAGAATCTAAGGTAGATACTTTAAACAATATTGTTTCAGCTAAAACTAAAAACTTCTCACTTTTTGCTTTGATTGGTGAAAGTAAAAAACCAATTCCTGAAATGACAATTGAGGAAATCTTTAATAAAATATTTGAGGCCTTAACCAAACTCATTCAACTTTATATTCAGCTTATTGAAATTCTGAAGAGGTGAATTAGATATTTGAAAAATTTTGTTTATTCTGGTATACTCTTAAAAAGAGTTTTTTATTTTATTATATCGACTAACACAAGAAATTATGGTAGTAAAAAGAGGAACAAAAGGAGAAAGAAATCAAAGGAGGATGCATATTGTTTTAAAAGCTCCGCCCTTGGTTTCCTGTCCAAAATGTGGAAAACCAGTTTTACCCCACATCGTTTGTCCAAACTGCGGATATTATAAAGGCAGGGAAGTAATTGATGTCTTGGCAAAATTGGAGAAAAAAGAAAGGAAAAAGAGAGAAAGAGAAATCAAAGAAAAAGAAAGAGAAAAGGCCAAAGAAAAACCTTTGGATTGGAAAGAACTTTCAAAAAAATAAAATAAATTAATATGGCAACAAGGCATTTATCAAGATCAATTGTCATGCAGTCTCTTTATGAGTGGGATTTTTTTGACAAGAAACGAAATTTAAAAGAAATTTTAGAGAGGAATATTAAGGAATTCGGTCCTGGTTTAAAAGATACCAGTTTCATTTATCAAATAATTGAGAACATTTTGAATCATCTTCTAGAGATCGATAAAATTATTGAAAAGGCGGCTCCCGAATGGCCATTGAAACAAATAAATATAGTTGACCGAAATATTTTGAGAATTGGCCTTTCTGAACTATTGTATGGGAAAAAGGAAGAAGTTCCACCAAAAGTGGCAATCAATGAAGCAATTGAATTGGCGAAATCTTTTGGTGGAGAATCTTCAGGGAAATTTGTTAATGGAGTTTTGGGAACAGTTTTTAAAGAAATAGAAAAAGAAAAATGAATGATTTCTCACCCTTTGAAAAAAAATTAGGTCTAATTTTTAAAAATAAAGATTTATTAATTCAGGCCTTTTGTCACAGGTCCTATTTAAATGAGAATCTAGGTTTTAGACTCCCTCATAATGAAAGACTGGAATTTTTGGGAGATGCTGTCTTGGAATTAGTTGTCACTGAATATTTGTATCAAAATTATCCTGAAAAATCGGAGGGGGAATTGACAAATTGGCGGGCAGCTTTGGTTAATGCCAAAGAACTAGCAATCGTTGCCAGGAATTTAGATTTCAATGATTATTTGTTACTTTCTAAAGGTGAAGCTAAAGAGATAGGAAAGGCCAGACAATATATCTTAGCTAATACTTTTGAAGCTTTGATTGGAGCAATTTACTTAGATCAGGGATACCAGGCCTGTCAGGATTTTATCAAAAGAAATTTAATAAAGGAATTACCCAAAATCGTCGAAGCCGGCCTTTTCAAGGACGCTAAATCTCGCTTTCAGGAAGAGGCCCAAGAAAGAGTAGGAATAACTCCAATTTACCAGGTTTTAGAAGAATGGGGACCTGACCATGCCAAGCATTTCATTATCGGAGTTTTCCTTAGTGAAGAATTGGTTGCTAAAGGAGAGGGTTCTTCAAAACAAGAAGCTGAGGAAGAAGCAGCAAAAAATGCCTTAGAGATAAAAGATTGGTGAGTTACTCAGGAATATGACTTTTGGTACACACTCGTTCGCCCAGCGCGCTCGCTCGTTCAGTGTCCTCGTCTCGCTCTCTCGCTTCGCTCGAACCTTGCCCGCTCGACTGCGGATGGTTCCAAAAGTCAATTCCCTCGTTTAAAAGGAAGAAAAATATGCTTGTTATAAGATTTTTGCGAATTGGTAAAAAAAATCAGCCTTCTTTTAAAATTGTTATTATTGATAAAAGAAAGGCAACCAGAAGTGGAAGCTTCCTAGAGGAAGTGGGTTTTTATAATCCGTTGACAAAAGAAAAAATATTAAAGCAAGAGCGGATTAAATATTGGATTTCAAAGGGAGTAAAACCATCTCCCACAGTATATAATCTTTTAGTTAAAGAAAAAATTTTAGAAGGCAAGAAAATCTCCGTACATAAAAAACCCAAGGAGAAAAAAGAGGAGAAAAAAGCAGAAGCACCAAAAGCAGAAGAAAAACCTAAAGAAAATAGCACTCTAACTTCTTGACCCTGCACCAAATTTGCCAATGAGCTTCCTAACGGCATACGGTGGGCGAATAACTCAGTCTGCCGAAGGCGAACAATACTATTCGTATCGAGTGTACCGCAAGAATTTAACTTTGCTTTTCTCAATGTTTTTTTATAAACTACAGATTACAAACGTAAAATTAGTGCGGGGTTGACAAGAATTTTAGAAAAGGTATAGTTAAAAAACGGTAGCATTATCAGCATAGCCGATTCTCCAGAATTTCTAGTAGGAGAGGTAGGCAATGTGTGAATCCCCCGTCGTGGAAAAACAGTTAGCCTTAAAAGTGAGGGCCGGGGGATTTCAGAAAGGTCGGGCTACTGAACTGCAAATCCAATCTGATTCAAAAGACATGCCAGAGAAAAAAACTATTGACCAGGATTTCCTGGAGTATGTAATTAAGGCTTTAGTAGACCATCCGGAAGATGTGAAAATTGCTCGGCAGGTTGATGAGATGGGTGTACTTTTATCACTGAAGGTCAATCCGGAAGATATGGGCCAGATTATCGGAAAGGCTGGTGCCACTGCCAGAGCGATCAGGTCTTTGGTTCGGATAGTTGGTCTGAAAAATCATGCCAGAGTAAACTTAAAGATTGAAGAACCGGAAGGTGGTCGGCCTGGTCCAAGACGCAGGGCTCCTGCTACTGGTGAGGAGTTAGAAGAGCTGAAACTCTAAGTCTTGGATTTACTCAGTAGTGGAATTTTTCTACTACTGGGTTTACTCTCCAAGAAAACGGTGCTACCATGATATTCGGTGGTGCCGTTTTCATTTCTATGAGATTTGATATCATTACAATTTTTCCAGAAATTTTCCAATCCTATTTTAATGAATCAATTATTAAGCGAGCCCAGAAAAATGGTCTAATTAAAATCAATATTCATAATTTGAGAAAATGGGCAAAGGGTCATCACAAAACTGTTGATGACCGGCCTTATGGAGGAGGGATTGGCATGGTAATGAAGGTTGAGTCAATTTATAGAGCAGTTAGGGAAATTAAAAAAAAGTCAAAAGGCAGAGGTCGAAAGTCAAAAGTTATTTTATTTACTCCCAGAGGGAAAAAATTTAATCAAAGAATTACCTATCAGTTTTCGAAACTCGATCAATTAATTCTAATTTGTGGAAGATATGAAGGAGTGGATGAAAGGGTGGCTAAATTCATTGCCGATGAAGAAATTTCAATTGGAGATTATGTTTTAATGGGAGGGGAATTAGCAGCTATGGTTTTGGTTGAATCGGTGGCAAGGTTAATTCCAGGAGTTTTAGGAAAACCTCAATTATTAAAAGAAAGAATAACAGAAGAAAAAGTATTTGTTGAATATCCCCAATATACAAGACCTGAAGTTTTCTCACCTAAAAAAAGAGTTTATTGGAAAGTACCGAAAGTTTTATTATCCGGTCACCATAAAAAAATCGAAGAATGGAGAAAGAAATATTCAAAATATATTGGCAAATAAGAGAAGTTGTGATAAGATGGACTAATAGAGTAGTAACTGAAATATGGCCAATTTGCCTCTAAACTTAGTAAAACAACTTTATTATAAAGAAGGATTAAGCACAATAGAGATTGCTAAAAAATTGAAAATTACTCCTTGGATTGTACAGAAATTTATGGTGAGAAACAGATTACCGCGCCGCACGTTTAGCGAAGCTAATGCAGAAAGATTTAGAAAACAACCGATAACTTTTTTATTAAAACAAAATTTATCTCCGAAAGAAAGAGAATTAAAGATCGCTGGTATTATGCTTTATTGGGCAGAAGGTGGCAAACCAAATCCAGAAAGCAGGACGTGGACAGTAGATTTTGCAAATAGTAATCCCCAAATGGTTCGGCTTTTCCTTGAATTTCTAAGAAAAATATGTGGGGTTGATGAAAGTAGGTTAAGGGTGTTATTATATTGTTATGCTGATCAAAATATAGAAACCCTAAAGAGATATTGGAATAAAATAACAGAAATTCCGGTAAAACAATTTACAAAACCATACATAAGAAAAGATTTTCTACTAGAAAAAAGTGGTAAAATGAAATACGGGTTGATTCATATTAGGTATAATGATAAAAAATTATTGCTTCAAATTGAGGATTGGATTAAAAAATATTTAGAAAAAAAATAATATTTAGGGTAGGTACCGAAGTAGTCAAACGGGGCTCTCTGTAAAAGAGTCGGCTTCTAGCCTTCGGGGGTGCAAATCCCTCCCTACCCACTATAAAAAATTCAAAATTTAAAAATCAAAAATCAAAGATAAAGATAAAAAATTAAAAGATAAAAGTATAGAATATGAAAAAGAGAATTTCTTTTTCTAAGTGGCTGAAAATTGCTGAATTATTGACTAAAAAAAATATCAAATGGCACGAACATTATCTTTTTCCCAATTGTACTTTTAATAAAACAAAGAAATATGTTGCTATTTTAGAAAATGAAGAAACTGGCGAGATTTATATCTCAGAATCAAAAAGACACAGACCAAAGGATTTAAAGAAATTAGAAAAATTAGTTTTTAAAAGTGTTCGTATATTTAAAAAGACGAAAAAATGAAAGAATTGGCACTTTTAGAAAATTTATTCTTTAAAAGGAAAAAAATCTTTTGCCTGAGTAGCTCAGTTAGATAGAGCACATCTTTGGTAAAGATGAGGTCAGCGGTGCAATTCCGCTCTCAGGCTCATGGCAAAAAAGAAAGTCTTTGTAAAACTTCAATGTCAAAATTGTAAGAGAATTAATTATTTCACTCACAAATCAAAAAAAATAGCTGAGAAAAAATTAGAATTGAAAAAATTTTGTAAATTTTGCCGGAAACATACAGTCCATAAAGAAGTGAAAAAATAAATTTGGGGGTATAAGCTTAACGGTAAACTGCGGGACTCCAAATCCTGATTTCCAGGTTCGAATCCTGGTACCCCCGCGGACAATTTTCAAATTGGAAGAGAAAAAAGAAGAAACTTTATCTCATTGAATTTTTGCTAAAACTTTTAAATTTAATTAGTTGGTCAATTTTCGCTGGTATTTTAATCTTTGCCGGAAGTCAAATATCAGCCCTCGGGGTTAAATTAATAAAAAAATGATGAACATCCGTACTTCGCGCTCCTTAAAATTACGAGTGGAGCGAGTAATTTATAGCATAGCATTATTTATTTCGGAATTTAAAAAATTCCGAAATAATAAAATAAATAAAAAATTTCTTTTGGGAATTCCTTTAGCAATAATATCTTTGGAGATTTATTTAGGAATAGTTTTGGGATATTTTTTTGGCAAATTTCTTGCTGGGAAATATGATGGTCGTCAGAGAATAAAATCCATTATTTTTAATATCGGTAATTATCGATTACATCTACATCATTGGTTAGTATCTTCAATAATTTTAATTTCTGCTCTTTTCAATAATTTTTTTCCATTTTTTCCTCAATTATTTTTTGGAATTTTAGGAGGTTTGATTTTGCAAGATCTTTACTTAGATCCTAATTGGTATAGAGTTTTAATTAAAAAAAACTAAAAATGCCTAATAAGCATTTTTAATTAAAATCAAAAAATTTTCACTTATCCAGTGATTCCTATCTTTCAACTTTTTAAGGTTTATTTTTTTAAACTGTCTGGTACTGGAATCCCTAGCCTGTTCAGATTTCTAAAAATCGAAGCCAAAAGAGTAATAACAATTAAGACAAAGGCTGACCAGAGAACAAAATCTAAGGAAGGTAAGGCTTGAATAGTAGCTTGTAAAACAGCAAAACCAAAAATATAACCCAATACTGGTGCTTTCATAAAGTTAGCCAACTTTCCCCACTGAAATTCTTTCTTAATCAGAGCCGAAATTATTCCTAAAACAACATCAACAGCTATCAGAGTGACAATTACTTGTATCTGCCAAGTACCAAAAAAATAAGTTATTTCAATCATTTTTCTCAACTCTCAATTTTTATCTCCCCCTCGACCAAAAGGGGAATATTTTTTTATTATAAAAGAACTTTGGAAACTTTCTAGTCAAGGCTGTGGAAAACTTTTATTTTTTTAAAAAATGAGGTAAAATAACAAAGAAAGCATGAAGAAAATAAAAATTTTAATATTCATTGTTTTAGTTACAATATTAATTTTCGGCATTTATCAGGGTCTTTTCAAAAAAAGAAAAGCGCCTTTTATTATAGAAAAAGTTATTAGTGGCAATATTCTCCAATGGGTATCAGCAACCGGAACAGTCAAAATAGGAGAGGAGATAAATTTGAGTTTTAAAAATACAGGTCGAATTGAAAAAATATATGTCAAAGTTGGAAATGAAGTAGATTCAACTACTGCCTTAGCTAAACTTGATACCAACCAGCTTTCTATTCAGTTCCAAGAAGCCAAGGCCTCTCTTGAGGTAGCTCAGGCAAATTTAGATAAATTATTAGCTGGTCCAAGCCTTGAAGAAATTAAAGTTTCTGAGACCGAAGTTAAAAATGCTCAGATTTCCTTGACCATCGCTCAAGAAAATTTAAAAAATAGCTATGAAGATGCCTTAATTACTTTAGATGATTCTTATTTAAAACTTTATAATAGCTTAAATACTGTAGATTTGATTCAGAGAACTTATTTTAATACCACTGACCAAGAAAGTATAAAAGTAAAAGAAACTAAAGGAAACATAGAAAGTACTATGTCTCGAGCTAAATCTTATCTTGATATTGCCAAAAATGATTCCAAAAATGAGAATATTGACATAGCGCTTTCAGAAATGAAGAAATCTCTTGATACGACCTCCAAAGCTTTAACAACCGTCCGAGAGTCATGTGAAACACCGGTCTACCAAAACAAGGTTTCCTCAACCGATAAAACTTCTTTAGATACCCAAAGAACCAATATTAACACCGCCTTGACCAATATTACTAACTCTCAACAAACTATTTCTTCAATGAAATTAAGCGTGGAAGCGACTGAAGGTCAACTTCAGAAGGCTAAAGATAATTTAGCCTTGGTCGTGGCTAAACCTCGGCAAGAAGATATTGATTTATACCAAGCCCAGATAAAACAAGCTCAAGCCCAAATTCAGCTTTTGGAAAATCAAATCGAAGATACTATCTTAAAAAGTCCAATTGAAGGAAAAATTACTAAAATAAATAAAAGAATAGGAGAAATAGTTCAGCCAGTCTTAGCTGAATCAGTAATTTCTATCTTACCAGTCAGTCCCTTTCAAATTAAAGTAGATATTTATGAAGAAGATATTGTCAAAATAAATGTTGGTAATCCAGCAGATATTACTCTTACTGCTTTTCCTAATGAAATATTGAAAGGAAAAGTAATCTCGATAGATCCGGCTGAAAAGTTAATTGAGGGCATTGTCTATTATGAAGTAACTATTGATTTTGAAGAAGCTCGAGAAGGTATTAAACCCGGAATGACTGCCGACCTTGTAATTAAAACTTTCACTAAAGAAAATGTTTTGATTATTCCTGAAAGAGCAATTCAAAAGAAAGATGGTAAAAATATAGTTAGCATTTTAAGAGGAAAGAAAATTGAACAAAGAGAAATTGAAATTGGTCTGAAAGGAAGTAACGATATGGTTGAGATTATTTCCGGACTGAAAGAGGAAGAAGTAGTGGTGATTAAATAAAGACTTATATCTATGGTTGAGATTCCATTAATTAAATTAGAAAATGTCTGGAAAGTCTATCAATTAGGGAAAGTAGAACTTACAGTTTTAAAAGGAATAAACCTGGAAATTGCTCCAGGTAGTTTTGTAGTGATTTTAGGTTCAAGCGGTTCTGGCAAATCAACTCTTTTACATATTATCGGACTTTTGGATACACCGAGTGAAGGGAAAGTTTTTTTTGAAGGGAAAGACACCTCTTTTCTTTCAGAAGATGAGTTAGCTCAACTTAGGGGTAAAAAGATTGGTTTTGTTTTTCAACAGTTTAATTTGTTATCCAATCTTAATGCACTCGAAAATGTAACGGCGCCGATGATTTTTCAAGGCATTCCAGAAAAAGAAAGAAAAATAAGGGCTGAATTTTTTCTTTCCTCTGTTGGCTTAAGAGAAAGAATTCTCCATCGACCATCTGAACTTTCAGGAGGAGAACAACAAAGAGTAGCCATTGCTCGGGCATTGGCTAATAACCCTGATGTTATTGTGGCTGATGAACCAACTGGAAATTTAGATTCTTCAACTGGAAAGCAGATTATGGAAATTCTAATTAATCTTCATCAAAAAGAGAAAAAAACCATGATAGTTGTTACTCATGATCCCCATATTGCAGGCTATAGCAGAGAAATAATCAATATTAAAGACGGTAAATTAGTTTACAGTAATTTGATAACTAAAAAGGTTATTTGGGAAAATAAAAAATAAGAACCTTTCCTTCGACAAGAACCTTGATTTCTCGCTTCACTCGAAAATAAGAACCTTGTCTTCGGCAAGAACTTTAATTCGCTAATGTATAAATATATAGTCTTGAATTGATATGTTAAGAGAATATTTAAAAATAGCAATCAAAAATCTTAGAACCAGACCTTTAAGAAGTTGGTTAACAATTTTAGGTATTGTTATTGGTATTTTTTTGATAATGTCTTTACTTTCTTTAAGTGAGGGTTTAAAAGAGACTGTTTTAAAACAATTAAGGATGATAGGTAAAGATATCGTTATAATTATTCCAGGTGAGATTACTGATATAATGACTACTCTTATGGGAGGAACAAAATTGACTGAAGAAGATTTAAATGTAGTTAAAAAAACCAGAGGAGTGGAGGCAGTTTTACCCATGATTTATAAAGCAGAGGTTGTTAAATACCAAGGCGATAGTAAAAATGTGCTTTTGTGGGGAATTGACTTAAAAAATTCTTTAAAAATCTATCAAGAAGATTTAGGTTTTTCTATAACTGATGGAAATTGGCCTTCGCCCGGAAAAAGAGAAATTATTGTTGGTAATTTAGTGCCAAAGGATATTTTTCCCGGTTTAAAACCAGGGACCAAAGCTAAAATAAAAGGTCAAGAATTTGAAATTGTCGGAATCTTAAAATCCATTGGAAGTAAACAAGATGATTCTATGATTGGTTTAGATTTAGATCTTTTTCGAGAAATTACCGGTGAAAAGAAGGGCGCCTTTCAGGCTTTGGCCAAAATTAAACCTGGATTTTCTCCTGAAGAAATAGCTGATGACATAAAAGCTAATCTTTTAGAAACGAGCAAAAGAAAAAGGGGAGAAGCGGAACTTTCTTTTTCTGTTTTAACTAATGAAAAAGTTACTGGAATTGTTAGTAATATTATGGGAATAATTCAAGTAGCAGTTTTCGCGTTTGCTAGTATTGCAATTATTGTCGGAGGAATAGGAATAATGAACACAATGTATACTTCAGTTCATGAAAGGACAAGAGAAATTGGTATCTTAAAGGCGGTGGGAGCGAAAAATTCTACTATTATTTCTATTTTTTTAATTGAATCAGGAATTATTGGCTTAGTTGGAGGAGTAGGAGGTGTAATATTGGGATTAGGAGTAGCTAAAATAATTGAACTTATTGCTCAAGTTAATTTAATTCTTCGCATAAAAGCTTCGATCTCCCTTTCAATTGTGATTTTTGGTTTTGCATTTTCCTTTTTAGTTGGTTGTTTATCAGGATTCTTTCCGGCCAGGAGAGCAGCTAAACTTAAACCAGTTGATGCTTTAAGATACGAATAAAAAATAATTCAAAATTCAAAAATATGGCATTAATTAATTCTTTAATTGAAGAAAGTTGGTTAAAAACTCCGAGGATTATTGAGGCTTTTAAAAAGATTAAAAGAATAGATTTTTTGCCAGAAAATATTAAAAATTTAGCCGAATTAAATGAGGCTTTGCCAATAGGTTATGGCCAGACGATTTCTCAACCATTAGTTGTAGCCTTTATGATTGAGATCCTAAATCCTTGGTCAGGAGAAAAGATTTTAGATGTTGGTTCTGGTTCTGGTTGGACAAGTGCTATTCTCGGAGAAGTAGTTGGTGAGAAAGGAAAAGTAATTGCTATTGAAATAATTCCAGAATTAATGGAATTTGGAAAGGAAAATGTAAAAAATTATAACTTCGTAGAGAAGGGAGTTGTTGAATTCATCTGCGCTGATGGCTCAAAGGGATATTCAAAAGAAGCCCCCTTTGATAAGATTTTAGCATCGGCTTCAGCCAGAGAAATTCCAAGAGCTTGGAAAGAACAACTAAAAGTTGGTGGAAGAATTGTTACACCAATCGGAACTTCCATCTGGCTTTTCATAAAGAAATCGGAAAAAGAATTTGAGGAAATTGAATATCCAGGTTTTGTTTTCGTCCCCTTAATTGAGAAATAATATGAAGTATTACTTCATTTTTTTATTTTTTATTTTTTTATTTTCTATTTTTATGTGGCAGGGGAGTTTCCTGCCAAAAGATATAAACTCTTTTGAGGAAAAGTCGTTTTTAGTTAAGAAAGGAGAAAGCGTTTTTCAAATTGCTGGAGATTTAGAGAAGGAAAATTTAATTAAAAATCGAATTTACTTTGCACTATATTTACTTTTAAAAGGTCAGTTTCGAAAACTTCAAACAGGAGAGTATTTGTTATCTCCTTCGATAACAATTTCTGAAATTGCTAAAAAAATTGTTTCTGGCGAGACATTAAAAGAAAAAATCACTATTATCGAGGGTTGGAACCTCAGGGACATTGGCTGGTATTTTGAGAATAGAGGGATGTTTCAGGCAGAAGAATTTTTCGAATTGGTTGGATTCCCAATGATAGATTATTCAAAAACAACTGGTTTGCCAGAACCAAAAGATTTTTCAGAAGAATTTGATTTTTTAAAAGACAAGCCTAAAAATTTGGGACTGGAAGGTTATTTATTTCCCGATACTTATTACGTCAAAAAACAAGAAGCAGGAAACAGAGAACAACTTGAAGAATTAATTAGAATGATGCTAGATAATTTCGATAAGAAACTAACACCAGACTTAAGAGAAGAGATAAAACGGCAGAAGAAAAGAATTTTTGAAATAATCACCATGGCTTCTTTAATTGAAAGAGAAGTAAAATCACTCGATGATAAAAAATTGGTTTCAGGAATTTTATGGAAAAGATTAAAAAACAAAATTCCTTTACAAGTTGATGCCACAATTAGCTACATCACTGGAAAACGAACAACAGAAATTTCAATTGAAGAAACCCAGATTGATTCACCATATAACACTTACAAATACAAAGGCCTTCCCTTAGGTCCGATTTCAAATCCCGGCCTTGATTCAATCTTAGCAGCGATATATCCTGAAGGAAGCGACTTCTGGTATTATTTATCGACACCGAAAGGAAAAACTATTTTTAGTAAAACCTTAGAAGAACATAATCTTGCCAAGGCAAAATATCTTAAATAAAAGCATTTTAACTTCTTTTTTATTAATTCTTTGCTATAATTAAATAATGCTTATTCAGGATATAATTCCTCCTGGAAAAATTAAAGAAGTTATCAAAGAAATTTCAGGAATCAAAAGCTACAAAACAAAGAAAGAGAGGTTTTTTGCTTTTTCTTGGCGGTTTATTTTAGCCGCCTTTTTAATTCTCTGGCTAACAACTGGATTTACCCCTTTTAAAAAATCAACCATTGCTTCTCCTGCTATTATTTCTGTTTCTGGCAATGCCTACGAGGATGAAGGAACCATAGCCCTGGTTGCCTGCGATGGAACAACTAACATGATTTCTATGAGAGTTGGTGGGGTAACCTATGGACCTGTTCCTTGCGCTGATTCAGATGGCTCTTTTATATTTTCTAATATTCCCGAACCTTCAACTGGCGACCCTATAATTATCTGGATTGATGGAGTAACTAATAATTATGGTTCAAATATCAATCGTTATTCTGGTTCAGGTAATGTTACTGATATTGCAGTTCGAAGAAATCGAGTTGTTGTTCAACACGATGATTCAGGTCCTATTACTAATGCCGATTTGAATAGCTGGGATAATGGTAACGATACTGATATTAATTATTTTGTTGATACCTCGAACAATTTAACAGTTGAATCAGGTTCAAAAATAGTTATTCCTAGTAACAAGAATTTTTCTCCTGGAGGAAATGTCACTACTCCAGCAATGCGAATTGTTGGAACCTATACTGCCAGTTCCTATACTCTAACTCTTAATGCTGGTGGAACAAGTCTAACCTGTACTGATGCTGCTGGAACAGTTATACCTCTTTGTCTTGATGGTGGAACTTTTTCAGCTGATACTTCAACTGTTAGGTATACTGCCAGCACCGCAACTAATATTACTTCTCTCACTTATTACAATCTTGAACTTTTACCCTCAGTCAATGGAATAACCTTCATTTTAGGAACTGCTAATGGTCAAACAATTACTACTAATAATTTAACAATTGGCAATGGAATAAATACAGCAACCATAACTGCCACCACATATAATCCTGTCTTAGAGATTAATGGCAATTTTATTATTTCCAACAAGGCTATTTTTATTGCCTCAGGCTCAGCTTCCTTTACTGTTTCTGGTGACTGGTCAAACTCTGGAACATTTACTCATTCAAATGGAACTGTAAGTTTTCCTGTCCTCTGGCTTTATCGTAAAAGTCATGTAATCAATTCTGCCACTGGAGCAGGAACAAACTACCAGGTTAGAATAATAGTTCATTACGGAAACGGCACAGATAGTGGCGAAGATGTCTATCTTAATAGTAATTCCAGAGATGATTTTGGAGATGTCAGATTCACCGACGATGACGGAACAACACTCCTTGATTACTGGCTAGAAGAAAAGGTAGATTCTGATTATGCTATCTTCTGGGTTGAGGTTCAAGATGATTTAAGTACAGACCCAGTTACAGTCTATATTTACTATGGAAAAAGCGACGCAACTTCGACAAGCAATGGAGACAATACCTTCATTTTCTTTGATGACTTTGATGGTCCACCTTTAGATTTAGGCAAATGGAGCGTAGAGGAAGATGCTAATTACACTCACTCTTATGATGTCATAGGTGGGGAATTGCATGTCTATGCGCAATCTAGTGGGTCTGCCGGTAGTTCAGGATATCGCTTTATCACTACCTCAACTTTTAGCACAACTAATTTTGCCTTATATGCAAAAACACGCTGGGCAAACTTTGATTATTTTAGAGGAGGGGGTAATTTTTTAGCGCTTCTAATGAAAGATGCGGATGCTCAACTGACCGGCATGACAGCAAGTTTACGTGGGGATAGATACACGACTTGCTACAAGCATATAGATGGTACAGCAACAGACCTCCGTACAAGTAATTATACAGGCGTCACACCGGGCACGGGAATATTTGATTATAAGGTCCTTGGAAGTTCATTTAATATGACATTGACTGCGAATATTACCCAGTCTCCATTTAATACTAATGAGACAATTGCTGGTTTTAACCGACCATTTAATATCAGATTAGACTCTTCAATAGCCTATTGGAGCGATGCTGTAGCAGGAGATTTTTACTACGACTATGTTTACATGCGTAATTACTATTCTCCTGAACCTGCTCATGGAGCTTGGGGAAGTGAAGAAGAATCTATTATTGGTTTTGGTGGAGGAACTATTTCTAATGGAAATTCAGCTTTTTACAACATTAATTTTAATGGCGGTAGCTGGTCATTCTCTAGTTCAACTACTATCGAAAATAATTTTACTATCAATGGAGGTTCCATTACTGGTCCTCAAGGAAATTTGACAATTGCTGGCGATTGGTCAAATTCAGGAACCTTTAACCATAATTCAGGCACAGTTATTTTTGATGGTTCTTCTCAACAAACCCTTTCTGGAACAATGGCAGGCAACTCAGCCTTTTAT
>Ga0315312_1002110_pt1 | contig 14205 bp, 13 predicted proteins | sample TDP7_MG_FD_203629 | JGI IMG/M metagenome (GOLD analysis project Ga0315312, IMG submission 203629) | Freshwater sediment microbial communities from Lake Towuti, South Sulawesi, Indonesia - TDP7 | ecosystem: Environmental > Aquatic > Freshwater > Lake > Sediment | place: Indonesia: South Sulawesi... | reverse complement strand
TGGCAGACCGTCCTGTCCCGCAACGCAGCAAGACGACAAATCATAGTGCTTTAGTAACACCCAATTGTGACGCAATGACTGCTTTTCGGTAACAGTTTTATTTGACGCAATACGCAGGTTTTGGGAGAATTTTGAAGCAGTTTTTGAAAGGAGTTTTGGGCTATGTGGGTGAAGCTATCAGGCATAATCGCCCCCGATATATCGGGGGCAACTACATTTCTAAACAGTCTCCAGCCCTTCTTAGAAAGTCTCCCATACCTACCTCCTGATTGCTTTGCCTTTGTATTTTAGTCTTCAGGTTGTATAATATGACTTAGCAGAGCTAGCTCACTTAATATGTCTGAAATCCCATACAGAAGAGAGAGGATTACTTTCCCCCTCCCATGGTATTGACTTAAAACGCCGAGGTGGCGGAATAGGCAGACGCGAGGGACTTAAAATCCCTTGGTCCCCAAGACCATGCGGGTTCGAGCCCCGCCCTCGGCATTAACCTAAGGTATCCCATGGCTAGTTCAATTATCAGGTCGTTTAATAATCCTACCTGTCATTCTAACCCCTTCGCCTCTTGTCATTCTGAAGAAGCGAAGCGGCCGAAGAATCTCGCTCAGGGTAAACTCCACGAAGAATCTAGAGACCCTTCGCCATCGCCCAAGGTGAAAATGAAACCTCCTTCCATTCTTCATGTTGACTTGGATGCCTTTTTTGTCTCTGTGGAGCAAGCCCTGGACCCCACCCTGAGAGGCAAACCAGTCATAGTTGGTGGTCATTCCCCTCGTGGAGTGGTCTCCTCCGCCTCCTATGAGGCGCGCTCCTACGGCATACGTGCTGGCATGCCCCTTACCCAGGCTCATCGCCTTTGTCCCCAAGCCATTTTCCTTCAAGGTAACTTCTCTCGGTATTACCAAGCTTCACAGAGGTTTATGGACATCCTTAAGGATATAACCCCTGATGTGGAGCCACTGGGGCTTGATGAAGCCTACCTGGATGTCAGCAGCTTTGGACCAGCTCGTGAAATAGCTCTGCAGATAAAGAGTCGCATAAAGCAAGAGCTAGACCTTACTGCTTCAGTAGGCATTGCTAGCTGTAAGGTGGTGGCCAAGGTGGCTTCTGACCTGTCCAAACCCGATGGACTGCTGGAAGTTGCCCCAGGGGAGGAGCGCTCCTTCCTTGCCCCGCTGCCAGTTGGTAAGCTGCCAGGAGTGGGTAGGAAGACAAAGCGATTACTGGAAGAAATGGGAATAACTACTATCGGACAACTGGCGGCTCTACCTTCCAGCATCCTCAGGCAAACCTTCGGTGTAGCTGGAGAAACCCTTCATCGATATGCTAACGGTATCGATGAAAGCAAGGTGGAGCCCGTGACCCAGGTAAAGTCCATCAGTCGAGAGACTACCTTTGCAGAGGATACCCTCGACCGAGGCTTCCTGAAGGCAATGTTGCGCTATCTTAGTGAACAGGTGGGGGCTGAGTTGAGGGGGCAGGATAAGCAAGCAAGATGCATCACCTTAAAGCTCAGGTATGCCGATTTCGAGACCATCACCCGCAGTCGCAACTTAAAGGCAGCAACAAATCGTGACCATACCATCTTTGAAGTTGGGACTCAATTGCTAGAGAAGGCTCTTTCCCAATCACGAAAGCTGGTGCGGCTTATCGGCATCAGAGTGTCAAATTTCACCGGTGTGGAGCGGCAGTTGGAAATGCTAGATGCTACAGCTAACAAGCTAGAGCAGGTGGATAAGGCTGTAGAGCACATTCGCCAGAAGCACGGCTTCGCCTCCATCCAAACGGGGCGAACCCTGACCCTCAGCAATACACCAAGAACGCCTTCCCCTAAACATCGACCTAATCTCCATTAACCAGATATTTCCTTACCAATGGCGCTCCCATAGCTTTTCAAACGCCTCGATTTGCTCATGCTCCCGAACAATGGCCAGTAGTTCCAGGAAGTGGAAGTAGAGACGGTCGCAGACTAAGGACCTCAGAGGAGCCTCTAATCTATCGCCCAGACCAGCTAGTATGGCCGTAATATAATCGTAAAGACCGGGATTCTCCTCTTCAAGCCTCGCCTCCTCCTTTCTCATCCACTGGCCAAGCTGCCAGAGATCCCAGTCCTCTTCCTTTCTCTTCTGGCGAAATTCCTGAACAAACTCCACTGAAATTCCCTTCATCCTGCCTCCTTTGACCTCAAAGAGTATACCGAGGCTGTTTAAAAATGTAGTTGCCCCCCGATATATCGGGAGGCAGTTGTGCCTGATAAATCAGGCAACTACAAAATTTTGGGGGTGAAAAGCTTCCAAAACACCTAAAATTGCAGCTAGAATCAAAATTAAACAGCCTCATGGCTGGTTGCAAAGGAACCCTCCTCAAGCCTGTATTCTCATTGGCAGCAGACATCACCATCGCTTTTTCGAGGAGGCAACTTGAGACACCTTACCTCCATGTTGGGATTAAACAGCTCAGCATGTTTTCGGCGCATTAGGGAGCATGCCAGTTCACAATGGGTTTCCTCCCTCCCCTCCCCCTCCCTTTCCAGTGCCTCCAAGGTTGGGCAATGAGTAACAGTAAGCACTACGTCGTTCCTATTTATCACCTCCATCCTCTCTTCAAGAACAAGATGCAGCGGACGGGCCTGTAAAACTTTCATAAAATCGACGACATCCTTTCCAGGCACCTTAATTAATTCTGCAATATCCTGGGTCATATACTTCAGAACCCTTTCCCAGACCCACTTATCGCAGGTCATAGCTTCCTCATTACCAGCCCTTTCCTTGACAGAGAGATACCAATACCCATCCAAAGCGACAAGTAATCTGGAATATAGCTTTAACAAACCTACCAGGATATCCTTAGAAAAATCCTCCAATCTCAGATTAGGGTCGAACTCTGCGCTATAATCCCTTAGCTCTTTCACCTCAAACTCCAGACCCTGTGTCTAATATCCATGGAATTCAGGCTCTCTCTTCTCCAAGAAGGACTTCACACCCTCCTGGAAATCATCGGAGAGAAAGCAAAGGGTTTGAGCAGCAGCCTCATACTCCAGTTGGCTGGGAAGGCCATACCAAAGGGAACGATAGAGGGCTCGCTTGGTTAGCTTTAGCCCCAAAGGTGGGCCAGCGGCTAACTTCGCCGCCAGCTCCCGGGCTGCCTTCATCAATTGAGCAGCGGGGACAACATGATTGAAAAGACGGATGCGTTCTGCCTGGGCAGCATCGATAGTGTCACCGGTGAGCATCAGCTCAGCCGCCCAACCTGCCCCCACCAATCGGGGCAGAATCCAAGAAACCCCCACATCAGCCGCGCTCAGCCCCCGTTTTACAAAGACAGCCCCAATCTTGGCATCCTCTGAGGCAATTCGGATGTCGCAGGCAATAGCCAGAGCACACCCGCCACCCACCGCTAGTCCATTGACAGCAGCGATGGTGGGCAGCTCTACCTTCCTCACCCGGAGGAACATCAGGTCCAACAATCTAAGGAACGATTCCTGCTCGGCAGGCTTGAGGGCCATTGCCTTCTTCATCTCCTCTAAATCTAGGCCGGCGGAGAAAGCCCGCCCAGCGCCAGCGAAGATGACTACCCGCGCCTTGCCGCTCTGCTCCACCTCGTCGCAAGCCCGCATCAGCTCACGCACCATGACCAGACTCATGGCATTGAGCCTGTCCGGTCGGTTAAGGGTAATGGTGCCGATATTTTTGCTGTATCCTACCTTAATAGTCTCATATTTCATGCCTATACCTCCTTAATTATAGTTTTCATCAAAGTTGATTCCCCGCCTCTATCCAGGCTAAAGCCTTTAGCCAGCCACCTTAATAGCATAGGCTCCCAGTGCCTCGAGTATCCTCTTTTGGGTAGGCGGGCAACCTTTTACCTTGATCGCCTTTTGTCGCTCCTTATTAGTTTCGAAGGAGCACCTGCCAACTAGTATAAGGTGCTTGGACTCAGGCTTAGCTCTGGGTCCGAAGCCAAAACAGATTTCCACATCGTCAAAGGCGGCGCCACGATTTTCAGCCAGAAAACTGGCCAGCGCTAGCTGGACGACAGTTAAGCACTGAGAGCAGGAGGTCTCTAGCGGGTCTTGGAGCCAAAGATTTGTTATCTCATATCTAGTCCTAAATTGCTCCGGCCAGTCCCATCTCCAAGGCAGGGTGAACTTCACCTCTTCTATCTTTTCCCCTTTTATCTCTACAGAATCCAGGTCTAAAGACCGCCCGGTGAGATTAGCGTATTCTTGTAAGTGACCTACTGAGCTAGGCTCAATGCCCAGGATGGTAGAAGCAACCACATCAAAGGATAAGAGGTCTTTACTGGCCAGGAGAAGATTCTTCTCATGGACGATCCTCCGCGCTGGGGCTTGTTGCTGGACATAAATCCCGTCGCCGATTATCAAGTCGCTTCTAATTTTAGTAGCCAATAAGGCGATAAATCGCTCTAGAGCCTTGGAGCGATGAAAGTCCTTCTTGCTCTCCATACTGAGGCAGCCTTTCAGATTCTTCATCCCAGCAGTAAGTTTGGTGTTGATATGGGGGCGGAAGAGAGTGAGATTGATGAAATACTCCGCCTCCAGGACTAGCCTGGAGACCTGTATCGGTTGGCCATCGAAGTCCAGCGTCAGGTATTCTTCTTTGTTGAGGTCGACCAGATTAAAACTCAATTTTTGGGCTGCTTTGTCCAGCCCAGCCCAGGCGAAGGCATTGGCAGTATTTGCCTTGAGGTCCTTTATAGGTATGGAGCCTTCGCCCACGGTGATATCCTTCACGCCATATTCCCGTAACAGATTGACCAGGTCCTCCACCATCACCCGGGAGATAACCCAGCCATGAGGAGGGTCGACACGTCCTGGGAAACCCAACGCCGCCCCGACCTTGATAAATACCCTATGACCGGGTCTCAATTTCTCGAAGCCATCACAGAGCTCTATTGCCTGGCGTAAAGAGTTTGGGGTCTGGTCATATTTAACAATAGCCACCCTATTCATCCGTCCGTCACGCTTTCTTTTTCGGCCTCAATTATATCATCCTGACAGATTAAAAGCAGTCCGCCGTGGTATGAGAGCATTTAGTAATGTCATTCTGAGAGCTTGTGAAAAATTAGGTTTTCGGGTTTTTTCGTGCTAGATTTTAGCTTCAAAATCTTGTGAGAAACAGCCCAAATTCTAATAAATTCACAAACTCTGAGGAGACCAAATGAATTTGGACGACGAAGAATCTCTGAGATTCTTCCCCCGATAAATCGGGGCCAGAATGACAACCGGATGTTGTTAAACGACCTCGTGGTATAATAGAGGTGAAAAAGCCAGCGTAGCTCAGAGGTAGAGCAGCGGTTTCGTAAACCGCCGGTCGTCGGTTCAAATCCGACCGCTGGCTCCATCGCAGTGGCGTTTGAGTCGCCCCAGGGGTACCATGAGTCCAAGCCCAAAGGTAGCCTTTTGACCCCAGGGCCTGACTTTGTCTATCTCCCAGGGCGCTCTTTGAGAGCGATTAGGGATGGTAGTACTGTAAAAGCGGCAATAGCAGAAAGAGCTATGCCAACGGTAAGGGATAGACCCAGGTCTCTCAGTCCAACAAACCAAGATGTAGCCAGAATAATAAAGGCAACAACGGAGGTGATGCTAGCTAACAATATTGCCCCTCCAGTAGTGGCGAAGGACGTGGCAATACATTCCTCCACTGAGTGTCCTCGCTTTCTCTCCTCGTCATAGCGTCTCAGAAAATGAATACCGTAGTCTATACCCAAGCCCAAGCAGAGAGGGAATATGGCCATAGTGGTTACCGTCACCATGATATTGAAGAGGTGCATCACGCCCAGGGTCCACACGAGGGCTATGCCTAGGGTGCCCAAGATAATGACCGGCGCCGAGAGCCGGCGAAAGCCCACGGCCAAGACAACAACTAGTCCAACAACAGTGAACAAAACCAACTTGATTTGCTCCCAAGGTAGCTTTTCCTGGATTTCCTCCAACACCACAGACAACCCCATAGTCGTCAGCTCTAGGCTGTTGCCATATTTGGCTAGGACCCCATCCACTTCCCCCAAGACCTTATCGCGAAGCTCAAGCGTGGTGAGAGGCTCGGTGAGATAGAGATGCGTCAATACTGCTTTGCCATAAGCTGGCGCATCTTCCTGCGGATACTCCGGCCTGATGGCTCTAACACTATCCAACCCATCGAGTTCAGCCCATAAAGGACCTATCTGTCCCATAGACGCCTCGATGTTGTCAGCTTTGATCAAGACTATTATGGGAGACGCCTCGGTCAAGTTTATGCCGAGATTATTCTGCACCCAGTCCATTGCCTGCATAGAGTCCAGGTCGTTGGGTACAGTCTCCCGAAATCCCATATTGACCTCTATGCCAGAGCCAAAATAGCCGCCGAGGACAGCCAGTGCGATAGCTACAATCAAAATAGGTATGGCCATCTTGATGATTTGCCTGGAGAGGCTTCCCAGCATCCTACACCCCCTGTTTACCAAAAGTCATAGGCGACCAAGGGCTAACCCTGGATAACAACAGCACCAGACGACAGAATCAGGGTGCCCCTGTGGCCTTGGCTAGTAGGACCACATATCGGGCCGGAGTCGGATATCACCTCAGGTCTCCTACTGGAACTCACTCTGACGGCTGTTTCGACGCTGCTGATAAGCTGCTACCAAGGACACCAGAACCTCGTCCATAACATGGGCTACCAGAGGTAGGGCATCCACAACACGCCCGGTAGCTGCCTCCCTTTTCCGCATTAGCTGCGTAATCACATCGATGATGGGGCCACGGTGCACCAGGAAAGCCTCCACAGACTCGGTCAGTGGAAGTCCCAGATTAGCCAGTGTTTCACCATGGCTCCGGCCGACGCCACGAGCTAGCTCAATCGTCTCCTCTCGTTTCGAAGGTTCAGCTATGTATCTGATAACCAGGTCGAGGAGGCGACGACCGAGGGCAGCCAGATGCTCTCGCGATTCTTGACTGAGTTTGTTGTACCATGCGCTCGCACCTAGACATTGGCGGGCAATTTCTCGATGCATCTGGGCCGTATCTGCCAACTCAACAACCAGATCCTTTATGCCCAATGTCTTTGAGTGTGAGCGGCGGAACTTCTTCAGACCCGCTTTGGAATAGCGCCGATGACCACCTGGCGTGATAAAGGCCTTTATCTTACCTTCGTCCGTCCACTGACGGAGGGTGGCCTCACTAACCCCCAGGGTGTGACTGGCTTCACTTATGCCAACTAAAGACTCTTGATGCAAAACCTACACTCCGCAGAAAGGTCTCAACACTTTTTTCCTAACAACTGCAGCCAAAACTATTAAAATCTATAAAATACTTCAATAATCTACAAATTATCCTCCGGCAGCCCGGTATGTCAAGGAGAAGAATTTATGTACAGCTTAAGAAGAAACGCCCAATTTGGGGATGCAGCAGCCTAGTGGTAAGCCGGCAACAATATAGCCATGCCTGTCTAGAGCCCGAGGATACGCTGGAATATCCTCGCATTGCACCGAGCATAGGGGGATTCCTTACCCTTGCTGCTTTGACGGGTTTTTCAAAGCTAGAAAATGCATTCTCCAAAGCTGGGGGCTTCAGATCGAGGCTCAAAAAGGCACCCCACAAAGGGTGCCCTTATGCTCTTAGCTTTAGTGGCTATTATAATTCCGGGTTATGGAGTATCTTCAAACTGCTAGCCCGGTTTTCCTAGGACTAGATTGATCTCGTGCATCAATTCAGCGGGAGTAAAAGGTTTAGCCAAGCAGCCAACAGCTCCCATACTGCGTGCTTTGTCTTCATCACTCGGGTTAGCTGCGCCGGTCATGATGATCACCGCGGTTTTGCAAAGCTTCTCATCAGCCTTGAGGCCAGTGAGGACGTCCCAGCCTGATAACCTGGGAATCTTCAGGTCGAGGAGGACTAAATCGGGGCATTCAAGCCTTGCCAATTCTAAGGCTTCCTCTCCATTGGAGGCAACGAGCACCTGGTGTCCCACAGCAGCTAGGCTAGCTTTCAATAGCTTCTGAATGTTGGGCTCATCATCGACAAGTAGAATCTTAGACAACTATATCCTCCGCTTTAGTAATCTCTCATCGACTTATCGCCTGCGTTAATTATACCAAAAAGAGACTAACATTACCAGTAGGCAATTATAAGCATATAACATAAAGAGTACCACCAAGAATTGGGAAGGCTCTCGGTAAAGGGAAGAGAACACTCTTAAGTCATCTTGATCCGTCGACACGCTCAAAGGCCCCGCCTTCTAGGTGGCTTGTCATAGTAAACCGTGGAACTCTTTATCCAACCTCCTCCCCTAGCGGGAGGAGATTAAGAGGAGGGGGAATTCACCCTCACCCTACCCTCTCCCGGCAAGGGAGAAGGATTTGGGTAAAACCGTATCGAAGACCCGCCGTGGAGAGGCAAGAGGCAGAGCAGAATGCACTGATTAAGGGGGCAATGTGGGGGTGATCCTTCCTTTCAAACGCTACAAAGGGGCTTCCTGCAACGGGAGCTCCTTTTCTTACAATGCAAAGAATCCTGTCTGGCGAGCTACTTGCCGCTGCCCGAAGTGCACCGAAGGTTAACCAAATTGACCCAAAAGTGCTGCATGAAGTAACCGAAAAGTACTAGACTCACGCCGCTATCTATAGGACACTACGCTCAAGTCGTTTCAACACGTCTCAGGAGGCTCGAAGATATGCCTACGGTAATCAATAGTCAAACTTACTACAGAACTTTAGAAGCGTGTCAAAAGGCTGGCATAAGCAAAGCTACTTTGTTCCGCTGGCTCAAGGAGGGTGTTCTTGAGGACGTGGCGCATAAGGACAGAAGAGGGTGGAGACTATTTACCGAGGACGACGTGAGGAGAATCAAAACCGAGGCTGACAGGGTCAACCCACTTTGAATCGGCTTTTCAAAGGTGAGAGATGAAGGATATTGACAAGACAAAGGAGCAGCTCATAAACGAATCGACGGAAATGCGCCAAGGAATTATTGAAGTGGAAACATCAGAAACCAAGCGCAAGAGGGCAGAAGAGGCCCTACGGGAAAGCCAGCATAAATATAGACTCTTATTCGACAGCAGGGGCGATGGTATGTTTGTTATTGATGCCGAAACAAGGATGGGGGCTAAATGAAGGCGAGTGTAAGCTGTAGGGCAGCAAGCAGCTTAATAAAATATGCCAGGTCTCGGGGGCTAAATATAAGCACTCTCCTGGAGCACTGCCCGTTTTCAGAAGATTACCTGACCCAAATATATAACTGGGTCCCGGAGGATATCTCGAATGCCCTTTTTGAGCGTGCCGCGCAACTGCTCCATGAGGAGGACCTGGCATATAAGGTAGGACTATCGACCTTGACTGGACGCGTCCTAGGAGGTGCCGAGGTGATAGCGCGTCTAATGAGTAGCCCTCGTCGTGTCTATCAAGAAATATCTGGCTTGCCCTTTTACTTTGACGAGCGTGCCAAAATTACCGTGCAATTCACCGGCCGAAACTCAGCATTAATCACCATGCATCATCCGATGGAGGATCCTAAATCAAGGTATATCTGCCAGTACGCCAGGGGGTTAGCTGCCTCAGTACCCACTCTATGGGACTTGCCCCCTGCCCTTCTTCGGGAGAAGCAGTGCATCTTGTCTGTGGAGCGGGCAGGGCCACTGAAAGGCAAAAGCTACAGAGTTGACCCAGAAGGCACCGTGTTTCAGTCAGTTGACGATGGCAAGCAGGAACAAGCCATTGGCAAGCTCAGCAGCACTGGCACCTTTGAAATCAATGGCGTGGTGTATGGTGCTGACGCTTGTGTTTATGAAGTGTCTTGGGGTGAGCGCCTGCCCTGGTATAAGAGGCTAGTGCCCTTCCTCAAAAAGCGAACGACTTCCCCCATAAACGAAAGGAACCTCCGCGAAGAAGCCCTCTTTGAAATTGCCAGAGATAAGCAACTGATCCAGAAGATGCATGAGATGGAGGAAACGCTGCGGGGGAGCGAGAAGAACTTGAAAACTATTCTAGAGAATGCACCAGATGGTGTTTATCTTAGTGACTTGCAAGGTAAGTTCCTTTATGGGAACAAAAAAGCTGAGGAAATCGTGGGATACAAGAAGGAAGAGCTCATCGACAAAAACTTTCTCCAACTCAACCTTCTTCCGCAGGAAAAGTTGGCCACAGCTGCCAAGTTACTGGCCCTCAACGCAGCCGGGAAAAACACCGGCCCAGATGAGTTTGAATTGATAAGGAAGGACGGTAGCCGAGCAGTGACTGAGATAACCACTACACCCATAAAGCAGAGGGAGAAGACGGTGGTTATCGGTTTTGTGCGCGATGTCACCGAGCGCAAGAAGGCAGAGGAGGTGCTGCGAGAGAGTGAGAGGCGCTACCGTTTGCTGGCGGAGAAAGTGACCGATGTCATCTGGACCATGGATATGGACCTGCGAATTACCTATATTAGTCCCTCCGTCACCCGTCTAGCAGGCTTCAGCGTTGAGGAAGCAGTGGGCCTGACAGTGGAGGAATTCTTGACTCCCGCTTCCCTTGAGATGGTTATGAAAACTTTCAAGGAAGAGTCGCCCATAAGGAGGATAGAGCAAGAAGACCCCTTCAGGTCGCGCACACTGGAACTGGAGGTGATCCGTAAGGATGGCTCCACAGTCTGGACCGAGAACACCATGTCCTTCCTGCGCGACCCAGATGGGCGACCCATAGGAGTTGTGGGAGTGACACGTGACATCACCCAGCGCGAGAAAGCAGAGGAGGCGCTGCGCGAGAGCGAGAAACAATATAGGATTCTATTCCAGAGCATGCTTGACGGTATGTTTGTTATTGATGCCGAAACACTCAAAGTAGTGCTGGCTAATGAAGCTCTGGCCAAAATGTATGGATTTGATTCTGCAGAGGATGTAATCGGGGTGAATCCTCTTGAGTTCATTCCTCCAGAGGATAGAGAAAAGGTTGCCAGGATCATTGCCGAAGATATGTTTGAAAAGGACCTGCGTCAGATGGACGAACTCCGGACGATAGCCAGAGATGGTAGAGAAATATGGGTAAACACTCTTGGTACAAGAATTGAATATCAGGGACGATTAGCCGGTTTGGTTTCCATCAGGGACATCACCGAGCGCAAGAAGGCAGAGGAGGCGTTGCGCGAGAGTGAGAGGCGCTACCGTCTCTTGGCCGAGAACGTAGCAGACGTCATTACCTGTGTCGATATGAACCTGCGGCCTACCTATATGAGTCCTTCTATCACCCGTCTGCTGGGTTACAGCATGGAGGAAGTCATGGCTCGTGGGTTGGAAGAGTCCTTGACACCAGCTTCCACCGAGGTTGTTATGCAGGCCCTGGCCACAGAGTTGGCTCTGGAACATGACAAGCAAAAGGACCAGTTCAGGCCGCTGGTGCGGGAGCTTGAGTTCTATCGTAAGGATGGCTCGACAGTCTGGGTCGAGGTCAAGGTGTCTTTCCTGCGCAACTCAGAGGGCCGGCCTGTTGAGATTATAAGCGTCCTGCGCGATGTCACCGAGCGTAGGAAGGCAGAGGAGCAGATTCAATATCAGGCGAATCTACTAGCGAACGTCAACGATGCTGTCATCGCCTGGGACAAACATTTCCTGGTGAGTTTGTGGAATCCAGCAGCAGAGAGAATGTACGGCTGGAAGGCGCAGGAAGTCTTAGGTCGACCTGGGCGTGAGATTCTGAGCTCAGAATTTGTGGGCCTGGAACGCTCCCAGGTCATCCAAAACCTGAGGGAGACCGGAGAGTTCAGAGGGGAAATAGTCCACTACCGCAAGGATGGCACGCCCATCTATGTCGAGTCAACTGCCATCGTTTTGAAGAACGGCGATGACAAGATCACTGGTTATGTGACCATCAACCGCGACATCACCGAGCGCAAGCAGGCAGAGGAAAAGCTGCAGAAAACCCTGGCCGAGTTGGAGCGTTCCAACAAGGAGCTGGAGCAATTCGCCTATGTGGCTTCGCACGATCTTCAAGAGCCTTTACGCATGATTGCCAGCTATGTTCAGCTACTAGCTCGGCGATATAAAGGTAAACTTGATGCCGATGCTGACGATTTCATCGCCTATGCGGTGGACGGTGCCGGTCACCTGCAGAGAATGATCAACGACTTGCTGGCGTATTCCCGGGTGGGCACACGGGGTAAACCTTTCCAGCCAACCGACTGCCAGGCTGTCCTCAACCAGGTCCTGGCTAATCTGAAGGTGGCTATCGAGGAGAGCAGCGCTGTGATTACCCAGGACCCCCTGCCAATGGTGATGGCCGACGAATCGCAAATGACTCAGTTGTTTCAGAACCTGATAAACAATGCCATCAAGTTCCGTGGTAAAGCATCACCACGGGTTCACATCTCAGTCGAGCCAAAAGAAACAGAATGGGTCTTCTCGGTGCGTGATAATGGCATCGGCATCGACCCACAGTACTACGAGCGCATCTTTATGCTCTTTCAGTCTCTGCACAGCCGAGAAGAGTATCCCGGCACTGGCATGGGACTGGCTATATGCAAGAAAATTGTGGAACGCCATGGCGGCCGGATATGGGTGGAGTCTGAGCCCGGGAAGGGCTCGACCTTCTACTTCACAATTTCTAAGCGCGGAGGTGAAAAACTATGAATACTGAAGAGATGGGTAAGCCGATTGAGATTTTGTTGGTGGAGGACAACCCCGGCGATGTCCGCCTGACCCAGGAAGTTTTCAAGGAGAGCAAGATACGCAACAAACTGCACGTAGTTAAAGATGGCGTGGAGGCGATGGACTTCCTTCGTCGTCAGGGCAAGAGCGCTAATGGAGTGCGACCAGACCTCATCCTGCTCGACCTGAACCTTCCCAAAAAGGACGGTCGTGAGGTGCTGGCGGAGATTAAGGCTGACGATGACCTGAAACGCATCCCAGTGGTAGTCCTGACCATCTCCAAGGCTGAGGAGGACATTTTGAGGTCCTACAGCCTACATGCCAACTGCTACCTCACCAAGCCCATTGAGTTCGAGCAGTTCTTCAACCTAGTGAAGTATATAGAGGAGTTCTGGCTGACCATCGTCAAATTACCGCCGAGGTGATGGAAATGGGAGATAAACCGATCAAAGTCCTGTTAGTGGAGGACAATCCCGGGGATGCCCGATTGATACGGGAGATGCTAAAGGAAGCCGCTGCTGCCCGGTTCGAACTGGTGCATGTAGTGCGCCTTGATGAGGCGTTGAAACTCCTCGGTGAAGCCTCCTTCGATGTGTTGCTCCTGGACCTCACGCTGCCGGATAGTCAGGGGCTGGATACGTTCTTCAGGGTGTACAGCCAAGCGCCAGACGTGCCCATTGTGGTGCTGACCGGTCTGGCCGATGAGGTAGTCGGTGTTGAGTCGGTCAAGGGAGGCGCCCAAGATTACCTGGTCAAGGGGCAGGTGGACAGCAACCTGCTGGCTCGCGCCCTGCGCTACGCTATAGAGCGCAAGCAAGCAGAGGAGCGACTACAGGAGAGCAAGCGCAAATATAAAACGTTGTTCGACAACACCATTGACGGTGTGTTTATTATTGATGCCGAAACGATGAAAATAGTGCTGGTTAATCCAGCCGCGGCTAAAATGTATGGATTTGATTCCCTAGAGGGTATAAGTAGTGCGGATTCACTTGACTTCATCCCCCCGGAAGATAGAGAGCGAGTTATCAAGATTATTACCGAAGACTTGTTTGAAAACGACGTGCGTCAGATCAGGGAAATTCGGACCATTACCAGAGATGGTAGAGAAATATGGATAGAGGCTTTTGGTATAAGAACCGAATATAGAGGAAGATTAGCCGGTCTGGTTTCCATCAGGGACATTACCAAGCGCAAGCGGGCAGAGGAGGCTTTAAGAGAGAGTGAGAGGCGCTACCGTCTGCTGGCCGAGAACGTGACCGACGTCATCTGGACCACCGATATGAACCTGCGACATACCTACGTTACCCCCTCCATCACCCGCCTGCGAGGCATCAGCGTTGATGAGGCGCTAGCCGAAACGCCGAAGAAATACTTGACTCCTGCCTCTTTTGAGATTGCTATGAAAGTTCTGCAAGAGGAATTGACCATAGAGAAAATGGAGAAAAAGAACCTCTTCAGATCGCGGACGTTGGAGTTGGAGATGACTCGTAAGGATGGCTCCACAGTCTGGACCGAGAACACCATGTCTTTCCTGCGTGACCCAGATGGTCTACCCATTGGCATTGTCGGGGTGACACGCGATATCACCGAGCGCAAA
>Ga0315312_1002109_pt1 | contig 14205 bp, 17 predicted proteins | sample TDP7_MG_FD_203629 | JGI IMG/M metagenome (GOLD analysis project Ga0315312, IMG submission 203629) | Freshwater sediment microbial communities from Lake Towuti, South Sulawesi, Indonesia - TDP7 | ecosystem: Environmental > Aquatic > Freshwater > Lake > Sediment | place: Indonesia: South Sulawesi... | reverse complement strand
ATCATCCCAAAAGTTTGTATAACCGGACGTTTGGACATACACCTGCACCGTGTTGTTTAAGTTATTATGATAAAATTTGTTGTATGAAGACTCGATAAGCTCGATGCCGCACCCTTCGTTTGCTGTTATGTTGTTTGCAGATATATTATTGTTTGAAGAACCCCCAAGTATAATGCCAGCAACGTTGTTTGCTATGTTGTTTCCCAACATGCTATTATTTGAAGATGTTGTGAGATGGATACCATCCCTTTGTTTGTTTATGTTGTTTCCCGATAAACTATTATTTAAAGAATACCACAGATAGATGCCAACTACACCGTTTGTTATGTTGTTCCCATATATGCTATTATTTGAAGAATGCACAAGCCTTATGCCCTGGTAAAATGCATTGATATTCGTATTCTTTATTGTTACGTTACTTCTTCCTTCCAGAGTCATTCCTTCTCCAGTTCCTTGAACGCTGTACCCCGCCCCATCAACCACAATGTTATCCCTCTCAACCACAATCTCATCATAATTACTCTCATTGAAGTAGTAGGTGACATAATCAACAGTAGTGATGTTTGCTGGGCCATCGATGCTTCCATCAGCCCTAATATAAATGGTTCCAGATGCCTTAACTGGTTTAATGTTAAATGCCATGGTTAGCATGCTCGCCAGAAACAGTGTCAACACTATGCCTGTAATTACTTTTAACTTCATTTCAATTGCCTGATATTACTATGTCGTCAATAATTATTTAACACTTCAGTAACATTGTTTCATGAAAAACAGAAAAAGGGGAGTTTGCGGGTGATATCTCCGCTCGGTTATGATAAAGGCTTTTCAGTCCTTTCTTTTTCGACGTTTGTACAGTATGAAGGTGTGACCTCGAACCTCAATTAGGGTTGAGTTTGTCTGTTGCGCAATTTTTGACGCAATGCCTTTGGCTTCCTCCTCCTTAAGCGCGCTCCTCAACACCCGAATCTTCACCATTTTCCTTTTATCCAGTTGCTTAGAAATCTCCCCCATTATTTGGAGCGTTGCTCCTTCCTTTCCAACCCATATGGTCGGCCTTTCAACGCTCAACTCACGTTTTATTCGGCGCTTCATTCCCGGCGTTATCATTTATTTCTCCTATCCCTTAACGGAATACGCATATGTTTGCCACAGTTAAGGCACGTGACAACAATGTGGGGCTCCCTTTTCGGCTGGATGCGAACACGACAGTTAACCCCAGGCAAAATAAAGCTTTTGCAATGCCTACAAATCATTCTCCGGTATTCCTTGGGCAGGCGCAACCTGGTCCGCATAGCAATCTTTCTGGCAATTTCAACGTATCTCTGGGCCAGCTCGGGGTTCTCGTGAATGGTTTCTCTAGCGAGACGGAAAAGAATATGAATTCGTTGCATGGCTATTTGTTTCGTGTTTTTCATTTCTAGTGATCTTCTTGCACGGCAACTCAGTGATGGTTCACCCTTGTATTCCTTTTAACAATTCCTTAAGAAGAGCCTCCGGCGCTCCTTCTCCTTCCTTTTCCCGAATCTTTAGCGCGTAATCCTTGAACTCTTCAAGGGTCACAGCCTTCCTTCCCCTCTTCTGCGACAAGTAGGCTGCACCAACGATGGCTGTTGTTTCAGCGCCTATTTTCTCGTTGCAAAGGGGCTCAACTTTGTTTAGGGTGCAGTTGCACATGTTCCTTATTTCGCCAGCGAAGCTATCGATCCAATTAAACTTGCCCAAATCGATTTTTCTGATTCCGCCCTGGGGGTCAGTGATCTTTAGGAGACTTTTTCCTTCTTCCCAAACTGCCTCAATTTGCCCATTGGTTCCAATAATCTTGGTGTCTGGAGAATCCTTATAGGACCATGAGCCCTCTATGTGGGCGGTGGACCACGCGCCGGTATTATCGTCTTCATATCTAACTAGTATGTGGGCGTCATCATCTACTTCTACTTGTCGAAACATTCCCTTCAGAAATCTTGTCTTCATTTTAATGCCTATGCCATAGGGCTCAGCAGCCTTAACCAAAAAGGGTTTCCTGTCAAATCCAACTAAAAACCAAGCAGTAGTTATGGCATGAACTCCCATGTCTAGGAGGGCTCCTCCTCCAGCCATAGAAGGGTCCCAGAACCATGTGGCCCACTCAGGTCCCCCATGGGTCGAGTCCATAAAAATGAGTTGAACCTCGCCAATAGCCCCACTTTCTACAAATTTTCTGGCATTGTACCAAACAGGATAGTGAATCCAATTTTCGTTATGCTGATAGAGCTTTTTGCTGTTTTCCACGGCTTCGATAACTTCAAGGCATTCAAGGTATGTTCTAGCCATGGGTTTTTCAACCATAACATTCACGCCTGAGTTTAGCGCTTCAATGGCAACTAGGTTATGGAACTTCGTTGGAGTGCAAACATCGACCAGGTTCAGTTCCTCTTTAGAAAGCATTTCTTTGACGCTCATGTACATCTTAATGCCACTTAAATCGTCCTTCAAACGTTCCGCTAGTTCCAAGTTCCCATTTTCTTCTGCCTTTCGGGCTTTCTCAGCATAAAGCGATTTCATCTTTCTTTCAACTGTTTTTAAGGTCCTTTCAGATACGTCACAAACGGCCACAAGCTGGGCTTCTTCGATGTCGGGATAAGTGGGAAGGTGCGCCAACTGAAAAATATCGCCAGCCCCTGCAACGCCTACCTTAACTCTTTTCGTGAATTCCACCTCACATGAAGATTGTATGGTTAAATATAAAGAAGTTTTTAACCATAGAAACAAATAAATAGGATTTACCTAGAGGGAAAAAATTGAAAATAGGATTTTTGACGGTAGTCTTGGGCGAGCTAGACTTTGAAAAGGTTGTGACTTGGGCGTCTAAAAACGGCTTCGATGCCCTTGAGGTAGCCGCCCATCCGGGAAGCAGGCACATAGATCCAAGTAAACTTCTGGAGGAAGGAGTTGGCCATGTTAATAAACTGCTCTCAGAAAATAACATTTCGATCTCCGGTTTGGCGCACTACCCAAACAATTTAGACCCAAATATTGAAGCAAGGGAAAGGAATCACGAGGCAATTAAAAGGATGATTGAGGCCTCCGCGATGCTGGATGTGGAGGTTGTTTGCACGTTTGTGGGCGCCTTTCCAGCCCCCCTCGATGAGGTGCTTAAGGTCTTTGCCGAGGCTTTTCCTCCATTAGTAGATTACGCGGAAGAGCACGGAGTAAAGATCGCGGTTGAGAACTGCCCCATGCTAGGATGGCACGCCCCATACGTTCCGGGGAACATCGCCTACTCTCCGAGGATTTGGGAAAAAATGTTTGAAATGGTTCCTTCTAGGGCTTTTGGTTTAAATCTTGATCCCTCGCATCTTGTTTGGCAAAAAATAGATTACATAGAGGCCGCGAGAAGGTTCGGCGAAAGGATTTTTCACACCCACGCCAAGGACACAGAAATCCTGCCCTCAAAATTAGCCGAAGTTGGAATAATTGGCGGCGGATGGTGGAGACACCGAATACCCGGATGGGGCGTCATCAATTGGCAGGGCTTCATTTCTGCATTGAAGGAAAGCGGCTACGATCATGTTCTCAGCATTGAACACGAGGACCCCTTTTTTAAGGGCATGGAAGGACTGCTCATGGGGAAGAGATACCTAGACGCCCTCATACCAAAGCAAGAAGGCCAACAAAATTGAATTAATAAATTTTAGAATTCTAAAACTTTATATTAAACAACTGTGGTAATAGGACCTGAATTCAATATGGTCATAATATTTTGCCCTTTCAGGTGAAGAGATAATAGTTGAGTAAACTTTTAAAATCCGCCAAAAGGTGATTCGCTAGTTTGTCCTTTGAAATACAGGAACTACCCGATATTATAAGGGTCATCGCGCTTTTAGGCCTCAGCGGAAGAAGCAGTTTAGATAAGCATCTGCTTAAACGTCGAATAGACAAATACTGCGCAGGTCACGTTTGCGTAGAAATGAACGACATTGACAAGGCTTTAAAAGAAATGAACAATGAAGGACTCTTAATAGACGAGGATGGAAAAATCAAACCAACAGAGAGAGGTCTCCAATTAGGCAAGGAATGGCAAAATTTACTCCTAAAAAGAGAACCAGTATTAGAAGTTGTTGCTGGCCTAACAGATGGTTCCATTGCAGGACTCTTCGTAATTATTTCCGCCTTCTTGGCTGGTTTAGCCACGAATATGGCCGCATTCACAGCTATTCTGAGCTTATCTGCAGTATCTATAACAAATTTCTCCAGCTTTTTGTTAGGTGGAAAAACTGAAGACATTGCGGATTTACTCACTCTCAAGACTTTGATGGACTATAGCCTAAGCGATATTCCGGACAAGACTGAAAGGGATAAGTCTTTGAGGCTTCTTAAACAATTATTCGTTCTATTACATAGGGAAATAAGTAGTTCAAACCTTTATGCTGCTTTAATAGCCAGCACAACTACCTTTCTGGCAGGTATCATGCCAATAATTGCTTATTTGATGCTGCCCGAGCCCTTTGACATCATTCTGTCCCTAAGCGTAGTCGGCGCCATAGTGGGCATCTTTCTTGTTCGTTACCGCTCTAAACGAACCAAAGTGCACTGGCGAATAACCCTGACCGAGACAGTTATCATTATTGCAATTGCAGTTATCGCTTCATTAATAATCGGTGGTATGTAGAAAAAATATAATTAAAAATTGAATGAGGGAAAGGCGTTGAAAAAGGTAAACGTAGGCATATTAGGTTATGGTTTTGTTCAGTCAGTTTTCCATGCACCCTGTTACAAGGAGATTCCAGAGGCCAATATCGCAGCTGTGGGGGGACGAAGAAAGGAAGCCGTTAAAGAGTTCGCTGAGAAATGGAAAGTAAAGAGTGCCTATTCTGGCGAAGACTTCATTGAAAAGTTATGCGCCGATCCCGAAGTTGAAGTTGTGGACATAGGGCTACCCAACTTCCTCCACAAAAAAGCAGCCATACTGGCCGCAGAAAATGGAAAACATGTGATATGCGAGAAGCCCTTAGCCCGTAATGTAGACGAAGCAAAGGCAATGCTTGACGCTGTGGAAAAAGCCGGAGTAATCCACTGCTATGCTGAAAACCAGGTGTTTGTACCCCACATAGTTAGGGCGAAGGAATTAATTGAGAAGGGCGCCATTGGCGATGTTTTCTGGATAAGGAGTAGGGAGGCCCACTTCGGTCCCCATTCAGCTTGGTTCTGGGACCCTGAACTCGCTGGGGGCGGCGTTCTGATGGATATGGGCTGTCATTCTGTGGAGGTGGCTCGATATCTCATCGACAAAAAGCCCTTGGAGGCTTATGCTTGGGGCGCCACCTTAGTTCACAAAACAAACGCGGAAGACAACAGTCTTGCTCTTGTGAAGTATGAAGGCGATAGGCTCGGCCAGTCGGAGAACAGTTGGGCTGCCCATGGCGGTCTTGACTTGCGATATGAGATTTATGGTTCTGAGGGCGCCTTTTTCATTGATCCTACTAGGGAAACGGGCATTAAGGTCTTCACCGTGGCTCCGGAGGAGAAGGTTGGATACATTGTGGAGAAGGCTGAGGCCAATAAGGGTTGGATGTACCCTATCTGGAGGGAGCACGAGGTCTACGGATACCTTTTTGAACTTAAACACTTCTTGGAATCCATTATTAATGGAGAGACGCCAAGGGAAACCTTCAGGGACGGTTACATCGTCAACTGCATCCTCGACGCCTGCTACAAGTCCATCAAATCCGGAAAATGGGAACCCATCAAAGGGAATTTACGATAAAGCTAGACGAAGATAGCCGTTACACTTAGGTGATTACATTTTGATTAGAGGTGTTTTCTTTGATCTCGGGGACACTCTAATCAGTGAAGAAGACTTTAAGACATTTCCTTGTGTTCGTGAGGTTTTAGAAAATTTGATGGGTCGATATAAGTTGGCGGTTATTTGTGACACGGATGCTAGTGGAGAGATGGTACAGGAAATTATGGAAGAGGCTGGAATTTTGAGATACTTTGATGTGGTAGTCATATCTTCCGAGGTTGGAAAAACTAAACCTAATGAAAAAATTTTTAGAACTGCCCTTAACAAGTTGGGTCTTCAACCCAACGAAGTCATTATGGTCGGTAACCGCATTTCCAGGGACATCCTGGGCGGCAACAAATTAGGCATGAAAACAGTCCTCGTAAAATGGAACAACAGATACCAAGAAAAAGTAACTAACAAACTAGAGAAACCCAATTTCACCATAAAAACCCTAAAAGAACTCCTTCCAATCCTTAATAAACTAGGACAAGAAAAGTTAGAGTTGAGCTCCCGAAATTCGAATGCTGGAAAACTTATAAACAAAAATGCTTGATTAAATTGTGAACGGCGGGTGAGTGGGGGCACCTCCCACCCGTTCCGCCATATAAACCCCGGAGTGTAGAGGTGAAAAGTTGAGATTAGATAGCCGAGACGTGAGTTTGACAGCGGTTATCGCGGCGTTGTACGTGGCTATTAATGTGGCTCAGATGTTTTCAGTTGGTAATCCGCTTATTTCTGGACCTGTGCAGTTGCGTGTTGCGGATTGCTTGATTGCCTTAGCCGCGTTGTTAGGGTGGCCAGTAGTGTTTGGAGTGACCGTTGGATGCATTGTGAGTAATGCTTTGAGTAACATGATGTATTTTTTGGGACCAGTGGACATAATTATGGGGCCTTTCGCGAATTTCGTTGCTGCTGGTTTAGTTTTTTTGCTTTGGAGGCGTCGTTTGTTGGCTTGTGTAGTCGGTGCTTTGCCTGTTGGCTTTATTGTCGGTGGGTATTTGTGGTGGTTCTTTGAGGTACCAGATGTTTTAGCTTTTATGCCTGTGTGGTTAGGGATGATTGTTAGCATTACCATTAGTAGCCTTATTGCAGTCGCAGGGATTGGCTATATGTTGCTCACTGTTTTGAGCAGACCAAAAATTGTTGAGCCTTTAAAGTCTCGTGGATTAAAGGTTCTCACGTAAAATTAGCCAGCTTCTTACCTTCAGGTTTAAACAACTTAAGACCCTCAACTGCTACGAGGCATTTCCGCTTCCAGAAAATGTTAAATGCTGTTCCGATTAAAACCAATATGTAGGGGGAATATTAGATATCAAATGTATCTGACTCTGAAATGAGATATGTGATCGATAATGAAATTCAAGGCGTCGTTAGCAAACTCGAGGTAGATATAAAGGCTAAAACGAAAATCTTCACGGAGATTTCAGACGATGTAATGGGGTGGATTGAGACACTAATAAAAAAATATAACAGCAAAGGTGAGAAAGACGTGGTCCATGACATCCAATCTCTACAAAAAAAGCTGCTTGATTGCCTTGAAAAAGCTAACGACTTGTTTCTTCATTATTCATGGCATATGTATTTGTCGAGACCGCCACGCCCATACAAAGCCTTGGATGTCAAGGAAGAAACATACAAGCTCATAAAACAATTTATTGCCAAACATCCAGAAGCCGGATATACTTCAGTAGCCGAAGTTGTGCAAGAGGCTTTAGGGCGAAAATTTGAAGAATTTAAACTGAAAAAACAAAGGGACGTCTTTGAAGGCCCTTAACCTTCCCATTCTGTTAGTATGAGACTGGCTTTATTTAAGGTCAGTTTAACCACTAGATTGAGGGAAGGGTGACAAGATTGGTGCGGCCGCCTAGATCCAAATCTTGGTTTAAATTCTTGGCGTTTTACATTTCTGCACAAAGGGGGAGGGGTAGCCCGTTTAATTCTAAGAGAACCCAAATAAAGCAGGCTTAAAAGTGCTCAGTTGGGAGTTAACATCGCGTGCTAGCAGATATATGGTTGCGTTGGCCCCTAGAACTAGCGGGATCGACCTAGTCTTCACCTTTGTGCCCTTCAGTCGTAGGTATGAAAATGACTTTGCCACCTTTCTTTACCATCTTCAGGTACACATATACACCATATGTTAAAATCGTGAGAGCAAAAGTTTCGGTAATAAGAGATAACACCATGAAGAATCGTATGTCCAGAATGGAGTATGTACTGTGTAGAATACCCATTACTACAAACAAGCTGCTAGACAACAGCACAGGTTTCCAAAGAGTCTTTTTTATACGCTGCTTTCGCATGATATTTAAGGTAGTTAAACTGAGGACAGCCAGAGCAAAGGCAACAAGGGTCATCATTATATCGAATACGAGCATATCGGTATGCAATTTACATCATCACTTCATATGCCGTTTTTAGGCATGTGGCACTTAATGCGCCTACTTTAGCTTAATTTCATAATTAATATATATAGAGTTTGTGCAACCACGATACTGTTAACTTATTTGTCATGAAGCTAAGTTTCAAGCCCAATCGAAAATAAGCCACATAACAAAGATTGGTGCGGCCGCCGGGATTTGAACCCGGGATTGCAGGCTTGGAAGGCTTCCACCGATTGGCTGTGTCCTAAACCAGACTAGACCACGGCCGCCCGATACTAGACTACAACCATCTTTCAGGGCCAGAAATTTAAATACATTTCGAGAAACATGGTAAAGGCATGGAGGCGTTAGCGCTAACTTATTTTCAAGGTTTTAATGGCTTTTATGGCCCAGTCTGGATCGTTTAGGAGCCCCATCTTCACAGTATAGGAGGTCAAGAGCAAAAGACTTTACAAAAATTTCTTTCTAAGCGATTTCAAGGTTCCTGAGACGCCTAGGACGTGGATGGCAACAGGCTTCCCTTTTATCTCAGTCATAGAGGCAATGGAGGCCCTAACCATGTCCAAAGCCCCATGGGAACAACGCAGAATGGCATAATTTCCCTCAGCCTCATACCCAATAAGACTAAGGTTAACGCAGCTGGCGCCGTACTCCCCAAACAACTGAAGGACGGCGTCCCAAAGGGCCCTAATTAAATCCTCCTTTTCAATAAACTGCTCACCCATGATCTTGAGGGCAAGATAACGCCGCCTCACACGTCTAAGCAATTTTTTCCCTCCTTTATGACACGTATGCCAGGCGCCACATAACTAGAACTCAGTTTTCTCCTGTTTCTTTCAACAATGGCCAAAGGATTATCCGAAAGGGCACGCAAACCCAGCGAAGGAGGCAAATCAAAAAGGCTTGCTAAAGCAATGTAATCGCGAGGAGTCCTCAAAAAGTACTTGTTTGTGGCTCCGCTGGAAATCACTATAGGCACCTTGAACTTTTTAGCGATTTCCACCTCCCTGCGAAGGCTGGAAAGAAGGCGTATCCTTAAGCCTCCCCTTAACGAAAGGAGGGGCGCCATGTCTACCTCAAGGGAAGCCAAGGCCTTAGAAGCAAGTTCAGCCTCAGCGAAGTCAAAAAAATGCTTCCTTGAATCCGGAGGGAAGGAAAGAAGGTCCACTCGTCTATCCTTGGCCGCCTGCCTCGCAACAGACTTTGAAGCACACCATATTGATACCACCTCAAACCTACGCCTAAGGCGACGTAAACCATCGAGAAGTCCCCGAGAAGTTTTGGGGGCAAGGTCCACCCGTGTAACAAGGTCTATTCCCATGTCGCTACAGATTTTCCGCAAAAGGCGAACAGTTTGCCTCAGAGCATCCGGCGGAAGTGATATGCCCAAAAGGCCATAGCCTAACTCGTAAGACTTGCTGATCATGCCTTCCGCTTGGTTGAGGTCCCTAATCACCGGCCGCAGGTGGAGATCAACAAACTTTCTCATAAGGGTAAGGATGTTATCTGAGGTATATAATAAGCGTGACCGCGAGTGTTGAAACAATGTTGTTTGGTATGTTAAAAAATTATAGAGGGGTCTATAAGTGAGCCGTCTAGAACGGGATTAACCCTAGTTCTCGACATATCTTAATAATGTCTTCTACCCTGTTTTTCTTAAACCGTATGCGTACACGGATGGGATCGGCGGTACTAAGCTTGAGCTCCCCTTGGAGGGCGGCCTGCTTGTCCAAACGGAGGTAGAGGTTCCCATCCTCGGCGTGGAGATTTATTTCTCTAAGTAAGGTCTCCTTGTCCAGTTCGCTGAAATTAGAGGAAAGATTCTTTACGAAGGCTTGAATTATCTCTTTTTTCTTTATTCTGGTTTCAAAGAGTATGATGGGGTTGCCGTAATGACCCCTTAAATTGTCTCTTTTGAAATCTATGCTGTCAATGTAATCAACTGGAAGGATCTGCTGTACTGCCTCCATAACCTTTTTTGGGTCTTCTGTGGCGTGGGCGGAGAACCTAATGTCAATATAAGATATGGGCATCTGAGGCAAGGTTGCATCCCTGTAATCGTTCACTTCTGTTATATCTTTTTAAGATATTTAACCTCTCATGCGTTCTCGTATGATGTAAGTGTCTTTGCTAAATCCAGAGTTTAGAGGTGCCCAAAAATAATTATGGGTGCGTAATAGCCACCCTGGTCTACGCCTAACTTTTGCCCTTCCGCTTTATAACCGCCCTGCGGCTTGGTCGAACTTTTTCCGCTCCCCGTCCCTTATGGCGTAACCCTCGAACTTCCTTGCCAGCGCTAGTCAATCCGCGGAAAACTCGACCCCGATGGGCGCCTTCACAGATCCAATTAATATCCTTATCGGACTGAATAACCGGATGGCTGGGATCCACCAAGACAACTTCAAACCACTTGCATCCGCCGTCTTCCCATACCCAGTAGGAGTTAAGGACCTCCAGATTTGGAAACTTCCTGGCCGCCCTCTCCTCGGCGATTAATCTCAAGCTTTTGGCTGGCTTAAACTTTGTAACCCCCATTCTTTTTTGTCTCCGACCAGCCTTCGGTCGTTTTTTACTTAGTCCACCGCGCCCAACACGAACCCTAGTGACAACGAATCCCTGTTTGGCCTTGTATCCAAGCTTCCTCGCCCGGTCGAGGCGGGTCGGCTTTTCAACCCTAAGAACAGCAGGTTGCCTACGCCACTCTATGGCCCTGTGCCACATCAGTTCCTTCAAAAAGGAGTCGTCTGGCCTTTTCCAAGCCCTCGCAATGTACTTGTAAGACAACTTCTTTTAACGCTCCCTTTGTTCGTCAGTGCTAAGACGAGAAGATAACTAATAAATCTTTCACGTTTTTATGTGTAAAAACGCCTTATCTTAACAACTTTATCAGTTTTTCCGTAATCATTAACGCTGCCTCGTTCTGGGATTCTAGAGTTTGGGACGCGATGTGCGGGGTGGCTACCACGTTAGGAAAACGGATTAAGGCAAGATCAGTAGGCGGCTCAACTCCATAGACATCTAAGGCAGCGCCTCCCAGATTTCCGGATTGCAGAGCATCCAAGAGCGCTCTTTCATCCACAACCTCGCCCCTCGATGTGTTAATTAAAAAGGCTCCGTTCTTCATTGTTTTAAATTCTTTTGCGCTTATCATGCGATGAGTCTGAGGGGTCAATGGCACGTGTAAGGTGACGATGTCGCTTCTTTGAAGCAGCTCGCTGAGTGGAACAAGCTCTGCTTCGAGTTCCCTTAAAATTTCAGGTGCTGGAGGAGTTCTTTTCGTAATGAGTATCTTCATTCCAAAGGCCTTGGCGATCCTCGCCACCCTTTCGCCTACGTTTCCTAGGCCCACCGTGCCAAGGGTCTTTCCATGAAGTTGCCATCCCATTAGTTCCTTCTTGATCCATTTTCCCTCTTTCATACTCTGATCCGCAAGAGGGATGCTGCGAGCCAACGAGATTATTAATCCAATCGTTAATTCGGCCACGGCTTCAGCGAGGGCTTCAGGCGTATTTAAAACTGCAATGCCTTTTTTTTCCGCGGCTTCTGCGTCGATGTTATCTAGGCCAGCACCAGCTCGACCTACAGCCTTTAACCTTTTTCCATTTTGAATGATTTCTTTTGTGACCTTGGTTCGACTTCGCACTATGAGGGCGTCGTATTCTGAAACTATTTGCTTCAGTTCTTCGCCTGAAATTGTAGGATTCACGTCAACTTCAAAGCCTGCTTGCCTTAGCCTTTCTATTCCTTCTTCATGGATGGGATCGCAGACGAGGACTTTTATCCTTGATTTCAAGTTTATTTCCTCCTCAGAGCTGTCATGCACCTTTTAACTTTAAATAATTATGCGGCTTAGGGTTATTTCTCTTTCTAGCGAAGAGGTTCCATTTAGCGTTGTCGCAACTTCAATGCTGAGAGCTAAGAACTTGGCTGCGTCATTTTTTCATACATTTTCTCGAGGGTCCAACGGATTGCCGACTTGAGACTCTGTGATCTGTCTGGCGTAACGTTTCTGATGGTTATTTCGCGGATTATGTCCCCATCGCGGACAATGTCATATGAAAACATTTTATCTGGGGGGATTTCGCCTTCTTTTACTGCCTCATTGTTTTTTTCCTTCATTGGCTCCAGCACCCTTTCCACAAGGAAGGACATAAAAGGTGGAATGTTAACGTTGAAGTCTCTTTCTTCCGCTGGCACGACACGCAAATTATCCTCTTGGACATATAGATTTGCAAGGAGTTCGCCAGTCACCATCTTTATTGGGATTATTCTTTCACCTTTTATGGCAGGCGGGGAGGGAACAGGGGGCTGTATGATCTCGGGAGCCGTAGGAGGAGGCGGCCTAGGAATCTCTGCTCTCTTGAAGCCTTCCTCTAACAACACGGCGTCAGCGAACTCCAATAGAGCCCGCAGTCCTTCTAGCTCGGTTTCGGTTTCCTTCACCCGTTTTTCAATTATACTTCTAAACTTGGCTATCTTCTTTATTTTCTCTTCTTCAACCATCTCTTTCCCTCAAAGATCAATGCTTTTGTTCCTTACCAAAGCTCCTCGGGAGTCTTTATAAAAAGTTCGCAGTAAAAGAGCGCAGTACATGTTATACGATGGTTAAGGGATTTTCTTTGATTCTTATTTTCTTCTTTTTCTGGGCGTTATTGCCCGTATGATTTTTCTGAGCTTAAGCCTTATGATGGCTTCCGTTATTTTTCCAGTCTTGAAGGTTCTGATCCACCTTCCTTCTTTTCTCTCGAATAGACCTTTAAGCGAATAGTAGGCCTGAAACGGCGCCAAAACAAAGGAGATAATAACAAAAGAAAGTATTCCAGTAGCGCTCTTTTTCACGCTTCTCTCTAAGAATAATCCTGCTAAGCCCATTAAAGGCAACGAAAAAAGATTGGTTAAGACAAGAGCCCACCCGAACGGCGGAACCCACCAAGAAAAGAGAAGGCCCCTGCGCGTCCACTCGGAGAGAAACCAGAAAAACATGCCTACGCAAAATAGCAGAGGCTGCAAATAGTACAATGCATAATTGGAAACAAATTCAAATTTCTCCATTCCGGAAAGCCTAGGAGACTTTAAAACTCTACCAAAATATTTTTTCACGTTAAAGGTGTGGCCCTCAGCCCAGCGGCACCTCTGCCTCACAAGCCTACGAATTGTTGAGGGGCACTCAGCTGGCGCCTGGATCAGCGGCGTGTAAATGACCTTGTAGCCGTCCATGTAGAGCCTTAGGGTTAGCTCCCAGTCTTCGGTCAAACTCGTCGACCATCCGTATTTTTTAAGCACGCTTGCTTTAACCATGAAAACGCTGCCTGCGATCATTTTCATCGAGCCTAGAACCTCTTGGCAGGTCCTTTCGATCATGTAGTTGCCACTGTACTCGACTCTTATGCCCCTTGTAAGCCAGTTTTCGCCTGCATTCAGCATGTGCCACTGATAGCCCTGAGCTGCAGCTGTTTCAATTTTTTTGTACCAATCTTCAACGCGTTCAAAAATATCGGCTTCGTCCTCATTTCTCTGATTTCGGTTTCTATAGTTAGAATTTTCAAAATACCAAAGGAACCGTTGTATGATGTCTGGCGGAGGTATGAAATCCGCGTCGAAAACCAGAACGTACTCAGCCTTTGGGTTCATGTGTCTAAGGGCCTCATTTAGGGCTCCGCCCTTGAAACCCTTTCTTTCCTCGCGGTGAACAATCTTCACTTTTGGATGACTATTCCAATTTTTATTTAATATCTGAAAGGTTTCATCCGTGGAATCGTCTACTATTATAATTTCATAATTCGTGTAGTCTAAAGATGTGCACGCCTTCATAATTCTCTCTACAACGTTCTTCTCATTGTACATTGGAAGATGAATAGAAACGAAGGGTTCCTTTTTGTTGTTAAAATTCAGTTTATTAGCATTGTGATTGTTAAAATTGTTGCCACCCTTGCCAGAAAGAACTACTACTATTGAAATGTAGTATCTTACAGCGTATAAGAAAAACACTATACCGGCGGTTAGGGAGATAAGCGCGAAAACTTGTCCCAGCGAGAGGGATATCTTAGTTTCCCCCTAGTT
>Ga0315312_1002107_pt1 | contig 14211 bp, 14 predicted proteins | sample TDP7_MG_FD_203629 | JGI IMG/M metagenome (GOLD analysis project Ga0315312, IMG submission 203629) | Freshwater sediment microbial communities from Lake Towuti, South Sulawesi, Indonesia - TDP7 | ecosystem: Environmental > Aquatic > Freshwater > Lake > Sediment | place: Indonesia: South Sulawesi... | reverse complement strand
TTTTATAAGGTGCTCTCTCCTAGAGATGCCGGGAGGCAGTTCTTCTTTGAGCGCTCGTTCTTCAACATTCTTGGATATCTGTAGGACGAGGCTTACATTTACGTCAGCTTGCAATAGAGCTCTCTGCAGTTCCCTGACTAGTTCCTTAACGGCTTTCTCATCCACTACTGGCAGTCTAAGTAATTTCTTGAGGGCTTCACTCAGTGATCTCCCTAGGTTCTCTAAAGAGCTCAAATGCTCTCCACGCATCCGGCAACTGTGGCTTTTTGCGATAGTGTCTTAGGTTCATTATCATGCCCGTTCTCTTAAAGGTTGACCGTTTGTTCAGGTCGCAAAGCTGGATTGCTGAGGACTTACTGATAAGTCAGAAATGAAATTGAGTGCGTGTACTCTGCGGTAGATTCTGAATGCTAAAATTGTAAACTCATTTCTCCGATCGTTTCAAGTTTCCCTTCCGAGTAGAAGCCTCTCAGGTTGCAGTTCTTGCACCAAGCGCCTATTTTTGTGTCTGAGTTCTCTTGGTAGTATATGTTCATTTGTGAGGTTAGACATCGAGGACACTGTTGGTCAACGATCTTATCCATCGCCAATTCGAAGAATGATTCAGTAGCGTAGCGTATAATTGAGTGACTCCAGTAAAAGTATTAAGAGAGCTCTTAGCAAACCGATAACCTATATATTCGAGAGTTCGTTCAGTAAAGTTTCTGGTGGCTTGGAGTTTTGGACGTTATTCATTTTGTTGAGAAGCACGAAGTTCCAAAGAAGTTCGTTCTAATTGTGGGCCTTCCCGATGTCGGACTTGTAGGCGTGGTCGCTGTTTCTCATCTTGTTTCATCTCTGGGACTCAAGGAAGTAGCTTCTATAGAGTCTGAACTCTTTCCTCCGATTATAGTTCTTCATGAAGGTGTTCCCAAGTCTCCGGTCAGGGTATTTTCAAGTGCAGAGATAGTTGCAATAGTTTCTGAGACCGCGATTCCAGCTAATGCGATTCACCCGTTGGCAGACACCATAGTTAATTGGGCTTCTTCAAAGGGAGCCAAGTTAGTCGTATCTGTTGGTGGGATGGCTGTTCAGAATCGACAGGATATAGAGAAGCCGAAGGTTTTCTCCGCTGTTTCTGATAAGAGCGTGTCAAAATCGATTAAGGATGCTGCTGAGCTTCTTGGTGAAGGGTATATAGTGGGCCCATACGGACTGATTTTGAAGAGGTGCGCCGAGCTGGGTCTTCCCGCGATAACTTTGTTAACTCAATCTTTCTACAATTATCCAGACCCGGAGGCAGCTGCCGCCGCAGTGCTTGCACTTAACAAGATTCTGAATTTGAATGTGGATGTGTCGGAGTTGTTGCACAAGGGTGAGGAGATTCGTTTGCGAGCGAAGGATGTTATGAAGCGCACTCAAGCTGAAATGGCTAAGATGAACAAGTCTCAGGAATATGATATTCCTCCGTTATATGGGTGATTGGAAATGGCGAAAGAGAAGAGAAAGACGGTCTTTGATGTAGTTGACGAATATTTCAAGCGCGCAGAGACTATGGCTGAGAGAATGTTCGGCTCCGGATGGAATGAAGTTGCATGCTCTATAGAACCTCTATCAAACATCTTTGTCGGGGTTACTGAAGTGGTTGTGACAATCGATCTTCCATACTGTGACTCCGAGTCTGTGAAGCTGAAGATCATCGATGAAGACACTATTGAAGTCTACGCGAAGACTAGGCAGATGATAAGATTAGACGATTTTGGCATAAAGCATAGAAAAGGAGAGTTCTCATGTTTCCACACAGTGATTCATGTTCCCGTCCTGGTTAATGAGGAAGGCATGAGCTCAAAACTGAAAAGAGGAGTACTAGAGATACGTCTGCCAAGAGCGATCTAGTTATGAAATTCTGAGGCGCTTCTAATCAGTTCGTGTTTACGCAGGTTGGGCTGCCTGTAACCACTAGAAGTTTTCCACCTTTGAGTCCCATGTTTACTACGCCTTTCAAGAAGGATTAAGGTTTCTACGGTTAGAAGCTCACGTGTGCTGAAACAGGCTTAGTAGAAAAACATCTGAATGCTTCAGTCTGTTTGCCTTATCTTTTCTATCGCCGCTAGCATGATTATCGGGAAGAGGATTGTTGCGTCGCCGAGGACGGTTACTAACTTTCCTCTAGCCCGAACTTTCCGCCAACTTATTGCCTCTTCTAGTGGGGCTCCGCTCAGTCCTCCGGCTTCTGGTCTGTCAAACGTTATTTGAATAGCCGCATCCACGCCTCCGCGAAGCATATTTGCTGCCAAGATATGATGCTTTGGGACTCCTCCTCCTACTATTATTGCTCCAGACTTCTTTGCGGCGAACAACATATCTGCGAGCTTATTGAAGTCGAGTAAAGGATTCACGGTGAGCGGATGTAGTTGACTGAATGTCCAAAGATGTATTCCCAACATCGAGTCGTGTATTGCAGGAGACAAGATTGGCACTTTCTTGATCTCGGCTGTTTTGAGGATCGAATTTCTGTCTTTGAGGCGCTTGCCAATATCCCAGAGGAGCTCGTATGTCGCGATATTCCGCCTCTTCTCTTCATTGATATCTGCGAGGATTCTGTGAGTTTCCTTCTCCAGTTTTCGAAACGCAGCTTCTTTAATGTAGATATCGTAGATTCTTCCAACGCCCTTTCTCTTGAGTTCGTCATCATTCGCGAGAGACGTGCCTATCTCATGCTTGTATCCAAATGCCTCTATTAAGTCGTGAGTAACGTTGGCACCTGTAGTCACGATTCCGTGAACGGATCCCATTCGTATCAAGTCGCAAATAATCTGACGGAGTCCGCTAGCGACCATAGGCCCTGCTAAGGTTAAAAATACAGTATAATTTCTGTCTTGAAACATTTCAGTTACTGTTTTGACAGCCTTTCCGAGGCGACCAGCACCTAATACGCCTGCCTTCTCCATCTCCCTAGCTATCTCGCTAATAGTCATTCCTGGAATGAGTTTCATCTGCTCTACGTATGGCATCTTACCGTCAGAACCTCAACTGGCCAGCATTCTCTTGCGGAGTAGAAGATTAACCCTTTATCCTAACGATCTTGCTTCTTCCAAGCATACTCCAGTATTCAACTTCAAGACCGGATGCAAGCTTCGCTTTCAAGTCTTCTTCTGTTGGCATAGGTGTCTCGAACGTCTGATAGGTCTCTAAATCCATTATCTGGACAATATCTCCCATCTTGGATATGACCTGTCCACTCCTCTTCTCGATTAGAGGAACCTCTATCTTCGCATCTACAGGGCTTATGATGCTTCGCTTTTGATCTGTGAAGACCCCAATAGCAATGATCCTCGCTTTAGCTGCACCATGTTTTCCAGGTTTGGACTTTTCGTACTCCACTATTCTTGATGGCTCACCGTCGACAACTATGTACTGTCCGGTCTTTAGGCTTCCAACATCCACTGGCTTGCTCATGTCATTCTTCTCCGTCAACTGGTGATAAGATAAGATCCTGCGTCTAAAAGGCTTGCGAAGCCAGCCTAGCTCGTAATGTAGATGGTTTAAAATTGACGCGGTTAATAAGAAGTATAGCGAATAATTCCTGAAAGGTTGTAAGTATGTTCAAGAAGGTAGCATTGGTCCCGCGGGTTGACAATAACGATGCATTGGACTTGGCAACCAAGATCCACCGCTTTCTATCGAGAAGAGGAGTTGCTGTAGTTCCGGAGGCTGAGTTCGCGCGAGTTTGCAACCTTGATGATGGAAAACCTTTCTCAGAGATGAGCGTTGATGCAGTGATTACGGTTGGTGGAGACGGAACTGTTCTCAAGACGTGCATGCTTATCCTGAAACCTGAGACACCAATCCTAGCAGTAAACATGGGAAGACGCGGATACTTGACTGAAGTTGACCCGGGTGACGCAATCGAAGCAGTAGCAAAGTGTTTGAAGGGCAAGTATAGGCTGGAGGAACATTGGAAACTATCCTTATACTTTGAAGGCAGATTACTGACGGACGGCCTCAACGAAGTTTTAGTGTCTTCTTCCATTCCATCCAAGATGCTTGAATTCAGTATATACACGGGAGAACGCCATCTAGTAGATTCTAGAGCAGATGGTCTGATAGTAGCTACACCAACAGGCTCCACAGCTCATGCACTATCGGCGGGAGGGCCTGTCTTGGAGACCTCCGTTGATGCCTTCGCGCTCGTTTTCATCTGCCCACTTGAGCCGATTCGTTCGTTTGTAATGCCTGCAGAAGAAGGTCTAAGGATAGACATTCTTGACCCGAAGTTGAAGGCTTCAGTCGTCGTTGATGGACGATATCAACGTGAACTCATGCCGAAGTCCAATATCACAATTGGCAAGTCTAAACACAAGGCTGTCTTCGTAAGGCTAGGAGCATCCTATCTAGGGAGGACTTTGGCCCGCGTTCCTTCATTGGAGCGTAGAATCGAGTGAGGATGTTTGTTCTAGACACTTCTGCATTCATAATGGGCGTTAATCCATCATCGATTGAAGGGATGGCGTACTCCGTTCCGGCGGTGGCTGATGAACTTCCAGACGGAACCATGGCATCCTTACGGTTCAATACATCGCGTATTAGCGGCAAGCTTATAGTCAAGATGCCTGACCTTAGATCTAAAAATGCTGTTAGAACTACGTCTGTTCAACTTGGAGAAGACCAAGTTCTCTCAGAGGCTGACCGTCAAATTCTCGCGTTGGCTCTAAATCTAAAGTTAGATGGCAAAGCACCGACCATAGTTAGCGATGACTACGCAATCCAGAACGTCGCAGAACGCTTGAAACTTAGCTACTCGCCATTGGCAACTTTCGGTATCTCATATGAATTTGACTGGATTCTTTTTTGTCCAGCTTGTTTCAAGAAGTATCCGCCGGGATATACTTGCGCCGTCTGTAGAGTTTGCGGCACGAAACTCAAAAGGAAAGTCTTGAGAAAGCTTCGCGCAAGAGCAAGGGCCGAGTAGATTCAGTCACTTATCTTCTGAAGTTGCTCTAGAACATATGTTCTAATCTCATCAACGTTAGGCAGTTTAGCGACGACTTTCCCTTTTTCAATAACAGGTTGGAGCATCGGTTTCATCTCGCCACTACATTTCGGGCAAATCGGTTGGCTTTCGCCAATTCTGGAAACAATATCTATCAAGCAATTCGGACAACGCCAGACCTTCTTCCTTCCTCCCAGCTTTCCACGTTTCGCTACAAGTTTTCCTTCTGCCTCAGTTATATCAAGAGCAAAGTCAATTGTTGGCGCGTTGCTGACGGAGGTTCCGACACCGAACCCGTCGGCTCCAGCTTCACCAAGGATCTTGACACTCTCGTCATCAAGACCGCCAGATACATAGATTTTGACATCTTTATACCCGCGTGCATCCAGCTCCCATCTCACTTCGCGAATGATCTCTGGGAAATCTCCTCTCCTTGATCCTGGGGTGTCAAGCCGAACTCCATCGAGATGGTCTTTCAAAGCTTCAGCAGCCATTATCGATTCAATCTTCTCATCGAAATAGGTGTCGACCAAAGCTATTCGTGGGACGTCCTTCGGCATCAACTCATCAAATGCTTTCCAAGCCTTAACTTGATCTCCGACAGCTATAATCAAGGCGTGAGGCATAGTTCCCACAGGTTTCTTTCCAATCGCTTTCGCTCCGGAGAGGCTGGAGACTCCGTCAAATCCTCCGATGTAGGTAGCTCGATCAACCATATGGGACAATCCAGGGTGGATCCGCCTTATCCCAAACGAGATTAGAAACTTGGTTCCAGCTGCTTTTCGCACTCTAGCAGCCATCGTCGCAACACCAGAGGCATGGCATACCAACCCCAGTAGAGGAGTTTCATATATGCAAAATTCACCGTAAGGACCTTCTACAATCATTGCTGGAACACGAAGTCCCCGGTAGTCTCTTGGGTAGAATACTGTTCCCTCTGGAAGAGAGAAGACATCTACCGGAATCCCCTCGAAAAGGTGTGCAACTTCCTCTACCCCGCAGAAGATTCCCCAAAGCCATCCTCTGGGAAGCTCACTCGTGGTAACTTCCATCACTACGTGAAGATTCGATAGTCCTTTAGCTCTCAAGATCTCTCGAGTACGAATAAAGTAGACATCAGTAGTGTCACCATTCTTGATTTCTTCATCAGATGCCAGATGAAAACGCCGCATAGAATTATCCCAGCTTCCAAATTAGATTGTTCAAGAGTGATTAAAGGACTTTTGTTAGATTAGATGATACGTAATGAACCGATTTCTTGGCCCAAAAGGACCTTGCGTAATGGAAGAGATATATCTGCGCGTATCCAGCCCACTGACGAAATCTATCCCTCAAGAATTTCGCAGCCTTCTCCTTGCTTATCTCAGCATTATCAAAGTACAGCTTCGAGACTATACGGTGCATCCAGACATCTACAGGTGCAGCCTGCGTGCATCCGACGCCGTACAATAGGAAGCAATCCGCAACCTTAGGCCCGACGCCTAGAACCTCCATAAGCTTCCCCCGAGCCACATCATAAGGCAAATTTTTCAGACGATTCAGATTCAGCTCACCCTCAACAATCAGCTTCGAAGCAGCCATGATATACCTAGCTCTATATCCCGTCTTGCAGATTAATTCAAGATCTCGCTCCAGAGCCGCTGAAAGCTTCTCAGGTTTCGGAAACGTATAAAAAACAGCTCCATCTGGAAAAGTTATCTGCTCGCCGTAGGTCCTCTTTATCAACTGAGCCATCAGGTTCCACATCTTGACAGATGCATGCTGGGAGCAGATCGAGCATATTAGACTCTCAAAAAGGTTCGAAGCTTGCATAAGCCTTAACCCTCGGAGTTGGCTGAAAACATTGACGAGAGGATCGTCCCTAAATACGTCATAGAACTCTTCTAGGTTGTCGTCGAGTCTAAACAAGGTTCTTAGGTACTGTTTGGTCGCGCCGCAAAGCTCATCATCGGCAGTTTCGCTTGTTATCGCGACTCGGAGACGAGGGCTGGACGGACTGCCTTCAGAGTATACCTCGTACTTCACATATCTTTGATTTATGAGTTCGACGTCCCAATATCCCATATTAAGTGATTGCCACTCTGGTTCTGAAGTCTGTCCGCTACGAATAGTATGGTCCAAGTTGAATGGCCCAGCGATATCGTTTCCCGCGATAAACGTCTCAACTCTCAAAGCTACATATGCCTCATGCACACACTGGAGATTCATATGCAGCTTAGCTTCTTCAAGAACTTGTTGCTAAAGCTGAGAGAGCACTTGAGAAATAAGGCATCCTGTCAAGCACTATTTTGAGACAAGTTTCTCTAACGTCTGTATGAATTCCCCTTCTACTCCTGCCAGCAATATGCCTGAAGCAGCAACTGAATGACCGTCTGCAAATCCACCGTAGACAGCGCACGCTTCAGGTAAGACCTTCGAGAGTGGAGGCTTCCTTCCTTCTTCTATCATCTTCCCAAGCAGATCTGGCGCTCTAGAGGAGACCTTGACAAAGTCCTTGTCGAGTTGACCGAAGCCTGGAAGCTCGCGTGACATATTTGTGAATCCGACGAGATACCTAGTGGGATTTACTATACTCTGGAATCTGAGGTATGAGCAGAAACTGCCTAGAACTTTAGTTCCCATTCCCATGAAAGCGTCTTCGGCGTGGAACCACTGTGTATGATTCATTTGATTGAGCCCTTCTCTTCTCAGCCTTTCAAGCAATCTTTGATTTGCAATTTTCCTCTTTTCTTCCAAATCTCCTGCAATCTTGTCGATTTCCGGGCTGAACCCTTTGAGGCAAGCAGAAATCGCGAGTTCAGGTCCCTTACTGTAGTAGCCAACTGAACCCATCACGCTTAGTAGAGTTGATAGCCTTCTATAGGACACGGGCTTGCCGATCGCTAGGATTTTGATATCTTCAGTCTTACCAGTCTTTCGCACTTCTGCTAGATTGTTTTTGATAGCGTCTTGTAAAGGTTCGATGTTTAGACCTGAGAGGGGTCCTGGAATTTCTGCTGAGCCTATCACTGCGAGATGAGCGGATTCGATGTTCGCTTTATCCATTGTTTTTGCGAATAGGTAAGCTATCGTGGACGCGGAAGCTTCATGTTCTCCACTGATTCCGTAGAGTTCTGGGCTGAGATTGTGAACGCTTGAATCTGTTGATCTTTCAGTGTCATGATGGTCTAGTATGATCGTCAGATTCTTTCCAGCGTTCACTTTGGAGATTCTACCTACATGGGCTGCGCCAATGTCGGTGTACACGAAGATCTGTCCTTGTCCAGAGTGGAGTCTGTCTATAATTGTGGGAAAGAGTTTTTCGAGGCAGAGAGCTTTGACTTTGAACCTGTCTCTCTCCAAAGCTTTCTTCGTTATAGAAGCTGAGCATATTCCATCAGCCTCATCGTGGTGAATTACTAAAACTTCATTCCTGCGGTATCGTCTTAGTTCGCGGGCGACTCTACTCATGTCTTCAATAAGCGATGCTGTCTTAGCCTTCAAAATCTCACCAAAAGAATCCTTTTCACCGTTCTCTCATAGCTTTATCGTTGTGAATCTAGATGTGACAATAGTTTCTATGAAGCGACGGTAACTTAAGCGGCCTTTCTGAAATGAGCGATAAAATAGCCTGCATCATGTTTGTGCGGGTGGAACCTTTGTGTCAACTCGGCCGAAGGATATAGCTTGAAGCCCTGTTCCCCGAGGAGCAGTTCTTGTCGCTCAAGCGTCAATCTGCAATTTTCAACGGCGAACTCCACTACTGCCTCACATTCTTCAAATGTAGTTGTGCAAACACTGTAGACAACTATGCCTTCAGGTTTGACTATGTTCGACGCGACCTTCAAGAACTGCTTTTGGTATTTCGCAAGGGCCAAGATCTCGTCTGTCGATGTGTATTCGTAGAGTTTCGGCATAATGCCAAGCGCGCTGCAAGGGGGATCCACTATGCATCTATCAGCTTTCACGTTTGGAAAATCAAGGTCGAAGTATCTTGCATCGTGGGCAATTAAGGTCACGTTGCTACATCCAAGTCTCTTTATAGTTTCTCTTGCAGTTGAGATCTTTTGCTTATTTCTGTCAACTCCAATGACACTACCCGTATTCTGCATCAATCCACTAATGTGAGAGAGTTTTCCTCCCGGCGCGCAATTCAGATCTACTATTTCTTCATTACACTGTGGGTCGAGGATGCGGCTGGTCAGTATCGCAGGGAAGGACTGAGGATACACCTGTCCACGTTGGAACTCATCAGTCTCTCTGAGACTTGGAACTTTATATCTTGAAGATGTGACTTCAACGACTAGTCCATGCCTGTATTTGAGGATCTCAGTTTCATTCATTCTTGTGATGCCTGATGCAACTGGCTGTCCTTGATCGTCTACGACGGTAACTTTCTGGTCACGGCGTATCTTCTGGCATTTCACAATGCCCGGCGCGTAGACATGGGCTCCTTGAAGAACCGATTCCGCCGTGAATTTGTCTACAACAATCTTTTGCTTGTGGATTGGAATTTCGAAGGGGCCTTCAATATCGAGATAAACGGCTTCCTCTATGGCTGGGTGCTTCTTCACGCTTAAGCCTCGTCTCTCGAATCTTTCAACAAGTCCGTCTGGAGAAGTCATGATGGTGTTCACTCTAAAGTAGTATCTTTTACCAGGCGTCTTCAGTGCTTGAACGACTCTTTCCATGTCACTGCCGTAGACACTTTGCAGGCTCTTTAGGACGTCAACAGAGAATTTGTACTGTTGACTCATAGGCTGAAGATCGATCAGGGGTTTGTCCTCTTGAATATGATACTACTTCCAGTGATCATTTTAGATCGATGATTCTAGCCTTTTTGGTGGACGTATCCAATATTGCTATTGTTGCTCTTCCGCTCAAATATCCGCAAACTTCCCCCGGGTTGATAACAATAGTGTTATCTTTCCGGTAGATTCTTGATTTATGAGCGTGGCCGTGAACAACGGCCTGATAACCTCTGGATCTTATGAGCGACTTCAGCAGTTCTTCATCTTCACCATGAAGAAGCGCTATCTTCAGTTTGCCAACTACCACTTCAGCAAATCGTCCGCGAATCTCCATATCGAACTCAGAGTACCTTTTCTTGAGCAGATCTCTTTCACCATCACAGTTGCCAAGCACACCTACGAAACGTGAATTGAGCCGTTTGAATCGTAAAGCTGTGAAAGGTGCGCAGTAGTCGCCTGCATGCAAAACCAATTTTGCTTTACTGGTGTTCAGCTTGTCTATAGCCTTCTCTATCATCGGTAGACAATCATGTGTATCAGACACAATTCCTATTGACATGAAAATCTTCTCCATCACGAATAGTCTTCTTAAAACGGCTCTTATATTTCCAATCTACTTTCTGAGGACCTTCAAAGGTTCGCCGCATTCATTCAGAATCGCAACTTCCAGGTTTGTTTGATCTGACACATGGGTTGAACAAGAGAGGCATGGGTCATATGCTCGCACCACAATCTCAATGTCATTGAGAACTCTCTCATCTATTCTTCCTGACTCTATCCTCCTCTTGGCTACGTCGCGAACGCTTCGGTTTATGTGCATATTATTCTGTGTGGTTGCAACTATCAAGTTCGCTCTTTCTATAATCCCCTCGTCGTTCGCGACGTAGTGGTGGATCAATGTTCCTCTTGGCGCTTCAATTACGCCTATCCCTTCCCCTTTTTTAATTTTGAACGGGCGTCGTACGTCGTTAGCAGCCATTTTTTCATGCTCAACTATTTCCTTTGCTCTTTCCAGAGCATAATAGAGCTCAATCAATCTTGCCCAATTGTACAGCAGAGTATTATGTGCCGGCTTTCCAAATTCGTTTTTGAATTCAGTGAATTCTCGATCTGCTTCTAGAGTTGGTATTCTTTCAGCTACGTTTAATCTTGCTAACGGACCAACTCTATACGCTCCGTCAGGCCACCCAGCTTTCTTATAGAATGGGAATTTTAGGTAGGTCCAAGGTTCGACGCGTTCTCCGATTTGAGTCAGGTAATTGTTTGGATTAAACTCCTCCGCGATCTGCCCGTTTGGCGTGATTATTCTTATGTAGCCGTCGTAGAGATCGAAATCTCCATTGTTCAGGAGCGCACTGTAACAGGAGCGTTGTGAGTCAAGGTCAAGCATGAGCTTCTTCTTGTCAAGCAAACCTTCTTTACATGCATTAACTAGCTCACGGAGATCTTTCTCGACGCTGGATAGATCAGCCGCCATCTCGTCGACTTCTTTCTTGCTCAGTTTCTTCATCACGCCGCCTGGTAGCGCTGTTACGGGATGTATCGCCCTTCCGCCGGTTTTCTCAACGATCTTCTGGCCAACTTTCCTTAGTTGAATGGCCTTCTTGGCTAGATCAGGTTTCTCTCTGATCAGAGCGAGCAATCCTTGTTCTCTTCCTTTCGCAAAGAAGTCGGGACCAGCTAGGAAGAAGAAGTGTAGTGAGTGGCTATGTATATACTGGCCCATATGCATAAGTTCTCTTATCAGAGTTCCTGTCTCAGTCGGCTCCACGTCGAACAGCATGTCGCATGCTTTCGCTGATGCTAAGTGATGGGAGACTGGGCATATTCCACATATTCTCGTGACTATTTGAGGGCACTCTTCAGCTGGCCTTCCTTCTAAGAATTTCTCAAACATCCTCAAATCGAAGACGCTGAAGTGAGCGTCCTTGACATCGCCTCGGTCATCTAGCCATATCGTTATCTTAGCACGGCCTTCTATCCTTGTCACCGGATCTATCGTAATGGTACGGTGTTTCACTTGCTCTTACCCTCAGACACTCTCCTTGGGATAATCGAAGACGGAAAGGTGAATCTGTAGAGGCTTCCTACGACATCTTTAAACATAGTCACTAGCTGTTCTGGATCAACTCTATTCTTCTCGTCGATCGCTACTAATGAAGCGATCGCACTGACCATTCTGGCTCCTTGATCAGTAACATTCTCCGGTGGACCCATGCATCCGCGGCAAGGCATGAGTGCTGCTAAACATTTTGCTTCGCAACCAGCTCTAGTCGCAGGACCAGCGCAAAAGTAGCCTTGTTCTAATAGACATCGACTACTGTCTGGTTCGCCTTCTCCCCACCTCAAGATTCTCGTTATCTTCTTCTCTTCTCGTTTCAAGTCACATTCATCACACACAGTCTTTTTGGATAGCGTGACTGGTTTTCCGTTCAGGAGCATCTGAAACATTTCTTTGATCAATTTTGGTTGGGGCGGGCATCCAGGAATGTTATAGTTAATCTTAATCCATTCTTTGAGAGGCTTGACAACCGGCTCAAGCGGTGGCACTTCTTCTGAAGGCAGAGTTCTTTCTTTGTTGTCGGTGCTCTCCGTATTCAGATACACTCGCTCTAAGAGTTCTCCAGTTGCGTACAGGTTTGCTAGTCCAGGGATTCCTCCGAACGATGCGCATGAGCCAAATGCAATAGTGGTCTTAGCCTTTTCACTTAGCCTCACCGCTTCTTCAACATCATGTCTGTTTCTGACAGAGCCACTTAACAGTAAGACATCAACATTATCATTCAGACTTTTCTTGTCCACTAAGATAGGGGCGTAATCTATTTCCAAATCTTGTAGTAGAGATACGATTTCCTCATGCAGGTCAAGAATAGCGATTTCGCATCCTGCACATGCCCCTAACCCTTCTACAGCAATTCTAAGTTTCATTCGTGTTTCCTTCAATTGGATTAGGTCCTAGTGCACGTATCTCTTCCACAAATCCCTTTACGACGGCAGCGAACCTTTCCCCTTCAGAGGCTGAGATCCATTCGAGTCTAACTCTTCTATCGTCCAATCCTAGATCGCTGAGCATTTTCTTTAGAAGCGCAACTCTCCGTTCTGTTCTGAGGTTTCCGTTTATGTAGTGGCAGTCACCAGGATGACAGCCGACGACAAGGACACCGTCAGCACCTCTTTTCAGCGCGGTCAAGATGAAAGTGAGGTCAACTCTTCCGCTGCACATGAGCCGTATCGCTCTAAGGTTTGGTGGATACTGTATCCTGCTCGTTCCAGCTAAGTCTGCGCCAGCGTATCCGCACCAGTTACAGAGGAACCCGACTATGTAGGGTTCGAATGTTTCAGGCAGCATTTCCACCTACCTTGATAAGGCGGATTCGATTTGGCTGAGAATTTGCTCATCGGTGAAATGATTGGCTTTTATGGCGGTTGCAGGGCAAGCTGCTGCACAGACGCCGCATCCTTTGCAAAGAGCCTCATTTATCTTAGCGACTTTTTCTTCGAGGGTTATCGCGTTGAACGCGCATAGCGGTACGCATATTCCGCATCCGCCGCATAGAGGTTCATCAACTGAGGCAAAGTATGGCTGGATCACGTATTTTCCCGTGGCCATCAGAGCGGTAGCTCCTGAAGCAGCCGCTCTAGCTTGAGATACTGTGTCTGGAATGTCCTTGGGGCCAGCTGAAGTTCCGCATACAAATATTCCGTCAACAGTTGTATCCACGGGTCTCAATTTTGGATGTGCTTCCAAGAAGAATCCGTCCGCTCCAACCGGGATCTTCAGTATGTTCTGTATCGCCTTTGTATCTTGGCTGGGTGTAATCCCAACAGAGAGTACCACTATGTCAGCTTCAAGCTCAACTGGTCTACCAAGTAGAGTATCCTCAGCTTTCACTGTGAGGTTCTTCGTTTCGGGATCCTCATCTATCTCCGCGATTCTTCCGCGTATGAATTGCACTCCGTATTCTCTGCATGTCTTCTCATAGAATTCCTCGAATCCCTTTCCAAAAGCACGTACATCAATATAGAAGACGTAGACTTCCATGTCTGGATGTTTCTCCTTCAGTTGTCTTGCTTGTTTGGCTGCATACATGCAGCAAATCCTTGAACAGTAAACGTTCCTTCTTTCGTTCCTTGAACCGACGCACTGAACGTAGACGATTCTTTTAGGCTCCTTCAAGTCTGAAGGTCGTACAACTCTTCCTGAGGTGGGACCCGCAGCATTCAACATGCGTTCCATTTCTAACGCTGTCAAAACGTTTTGGTAAACGCCATAATTGTACTCTTCATCAACAACAGGATTGTAGGGCTCGTATCCTGAAGCAACTATTATTGTGTCAACTTCTAGGTTGACCTCTGTGGGGTATTGATCGTAGCTTATCGCTTCAGGTTCGCAGACTTCTTTACACTTGGCGCAAGCAAGAGGTGTAAGCCCTAGACAATTCTCGTCATCGAGAATGTAGGCTGGAGGAACAGCTTGAGGAAATGGGATGTATATTGCTTTTCTCCAAC
>Ga0315312_1002106_pt1 | contig 14220 bp, 12 predicted proteins | sample TDP7_MG_FD_203629 | JGI IMG/M metagenome (GOLD analysis project Ga0315312, IMG submission 203629) | Freshwater sediment microbial communities from Lake Towuti, South Sulawesi, Indonesia - TDP7 | ecosystem: Environmental > Aquatic > Freshwater > Lake > Sediment | place: Indonesia: South Sulawesi... | reverse complement strand
GTTCTTTCCTAGAGAGGACAAGCTTGACGGGTCTGAAGCCAGCTCTCTTGGAGAGTAATGCGACTAGCGGCTCCCAGCCGATTCCAACCTTGCCTCCGAATCCTCCTCCGCAAAGAGGAGCTTTGATAACGATCTTGTCGATCGGTATGCCAAGTGAGAGAGCCATCAGGTAACGCGTCGAGAATGGTGACTGGGTGCTCGTCCAGATCTCGATCGTTCCGTCCTTCTTGTAGTGAGCAATTATGCAATGGGTTTCCATGAACGCGTGGCTAACATGAGGAATGTCAAAGTTTCCTTCAACTATGACTTCAGATTCTTTCAGGCCTCGCTCAACATCGCCTCTCACGAGCTTGAACTGATTGGCGATGTTTGTGCCAGGAATGGGCTTGAATGCTGTCGAGACCCTGTACTCTGCCATTTTTTCGTGGACGATCGGTGCGCCGGGTTTGAGCGCCTCGAACGGGTCGAAGACGGTTGGCAGCGGGTCGTATTCAACTTCAACTTGATCAATCCCTCGCTCGGCAGCTTCGAGCGTCTCAGCGATCACAGCCGCCACAGGGTGACCAACCCACCTCGCTTTATCGATGGCCAGTACGTCTCTGTCGCCGACGTAGATGCCTAGCCTGTAGGGGAATTCTCGCCCGGTCGCGACAGCGACCACTCCGGGCATCTTCTCAGCCTTGCTCGTGTCAATCTTGAGTATCTTCGCGTGTGCGTGAGGGCTCGTCACAAGTTTTGCGTGCAGCATCCCGGGAAGCTCAACGTCGAAAGCGTAGGTCGCGGTGCCGGTGACTTTGAGGAAGGAGTCGTACTGTGGCATCGATTTTCCAATGTAACCCATTTTGATCTTCTCGGATTCGCTCGTCCGTTAGGACGGGATCTCTTTGCGCTTTAACGATATCGGCTGTTCCTAACGTTTCGTCTAGACTTTCAAGACCGTTATTGTCAGCTAACTAAATCGAAAGCGTCAGGCTCAGGTTTTCATCTTCGACGCGTCCAGGATCGCGTCGATCATCTGCCTGTAACCGGTGCATCTGCAGAGTACTCCTTCAATGGCCTCGACCACATCTTCCCGTGTCGGGGACAGGTTCCGTCTCAGCAGAGCTTCCGCAGCGAGCACTGCCGCCGGCGTACAGAAGCCGCACTGGAGCGCCCCATGCTCGATGAACTTTCTCTGAACGTTCGATAGCACACCGTCTTTGGCGATGCCTTCGATTGTGGTTATCTTGCGTCCTCCTACTTCTACGGCAAGTACCAAGCATGACTTGACTGGAGTGTCATCAATGAGGACTGTGCAAAGGCCGCAGTCTCCGCGTTCGCATGCGGCTTTAGTCCCTGTGAGTCCGAGCCTGTGTCGCAGAACCCACAGCAAGGTCTTGTTCGACTCGGTTTCTATGGTGCGGTCGACCCCGTTTACAGCGAACCTGATCGTATGCTTCGCCAATTTAGATTCCCTCCCAGAGTCGACGTACCAGTCTCCTCGTCAGAACCTCGACGAGGTTGACGCGATATTCCTTCCCTCCTCTCACATCTGATATCGGGGAAACGGTGTTCCTCACGATCGGCATGGCCTGATCGAGAAGCTCATCAAGCGGTTTGGAGCTGTCAAAGATCTTCTCTGCTTCGAACGCTCTCACGGGCGTCGGTGCCACTGACGCGTAGGCGAGTCTAACGCTTTTGCTTGCCTTGCCGGTGGAAGTCACGAGTCCTCCCAGACCGACGACGGCTAAGTCCTCTCCAGCGGTTCTGCGAGCCTTCAGATAGCCGCCGACAGACCCCTCAGGTGGAGTCGGGACGTTGATTGAAGTCACCATCTCGCTATTCGCGAGAACTGTTTTCTTCACGCCAGTGAAGAATTCTCCAATGGGAACTGTCCTCTTGCGCTCTCGGCTGGCAACATTGACGTTTGCTTCCAAGACCAAAAGCGCGGGAGCGGAATCGGCCGCTGGGGAGGCGTTACAGATGTTTCCAGCAAGTGTGGCTCGGTTTCGGATTTCAAAGTCCCCGATCGTGCTGACCGCTTCGGTCAGGATTGGGAAGTCCTTCGATACCGCGTCGTGGTGGATCAGTCTGTTCAGCGTCACCGCGGCTCCAACGCTCAGTCCGCGTTTCTCGTCGTACAAGAGTTCGTGAAGCTCTTTCACTCCTTTGATATCGATCACGTTCTTGGGAAGTCGTTCTCTAGCTCGAAGGCTCACGATGAGGTCTGTTCCTCCAGCCATCAGCTTCGACTCTTGTCCGTGTTTGTCCAAGAGCTCAAGCGTTTCTTGGAGTGTTTCCGGAGCCAAATAGTCGAACTTCGGAAGCATCTCCTTCCTCACCTCACCCTTGCTAGGAGCTCGGGTTTCTGCCGCTTGATTGCCGTCCAGACGCTCTCGGGTGTCATTGGAAGGTTGAACATCTGTACTCCGGTAGCGTCAAAGATGGCGCTGGCGATGGCGCCTGGTATTGACAGCATCGTTAGTTCGCCTATTCCCCTCGCGCCGTACGGGCCGTCCGTCTGCGGGTTCTCGATTATCGTGACGATGTGCTCGTCTGGCATATCGGATGCTCTGGCGATCTTGTAGTCCGTGAAATTGCTGTTGAGCATCGCGCCCTCCTCGTTGTAGATGTATCCCTCCATTAGGCCGATGCTCAGTGACTGCAGCACGCCTCCGTACACCTGCCCTTGGACAAGGAGCGGGTTGATCGCCTTTCCAATGTCGAATGCCGACGCCACCTTCAGCGTCTTGACTTGTCCAGTCTCAACGTCGACTTCAACCTTGACCGCCTGAGCTCCGAAGGTCCACTTTAGTGCAGGGAAGCCTTGGCCGGTCTCAGGATCAAGGTAAGTGAGTCCGCGCGGAACATACCCCCCTCGGCCGATTACGGGGCCGCCGATGGCTGTGCCGTTCGGGTAAGCGTAACCCATCGCGAACTGCTGTAGCGAAATCCCTTTCTCGGGCTGCCCTTTGGGGAAGACCATCTCATTCTCGAGTGCGAGGTCTGCTTTCGGAACCCTGAGAGCTTGCGCTGCCATCTCAAAGATCTGCTCCCTTGCGTCGCGAGCGGCGGCGATGACGGCTCTGCCTTCCATGAAGAGGTTTCTGCTAGCGACCGTCTGCCAAGAGTAAGGTGTCAGATCCGTAATCCTCTCCGGGACCACGCGTATCTTCTCGACAGGCATACCGAGTTCTTCCGCTACCATCTGTGCGAGGCTGGTTGTTGTTCCTTGGCCGATCTCGGTTACGCCAACGGAGAGGCTGACGCTACCGTCTTCGTTGAACTTTATTATCGCTGAGGAGGCTGCGTTCGGAGGCATCGCGGGGGCCTTCCACAGCGCGGCGACTCCAGTCCCGTACAACTTGCCGTCGCCGGTAGGCTTCTCCTTCTTCCCCCAGCCTATCGTTTCGGCAACTGCCTTGATGCATTGGTCAACCCTACCCGCGTCCTCTCTGAGCGTCTCTCCCGTGGCCGTGACCGAGCCAAGTCGCAGAGCATTTCGTAGTCGAATCTCCACGGGGTCTAGTTCGATCTTCTGCGCGACCATGTCCAGTTGCCGCTCTATCGCCCAAAGGAACTCCAGGTGTCCGAAACCGCGGAATGCTGTTCCGTACGGATGATTCGTGTACGCCGTGATTGAGTCACAGTGAATGTTCGGCACTTCGTAGGGGCCCGTGCAGGAGTAGCCTGCAGCTCTGCCGATGTTCACGCCGTAGTCTGCGTAGGCACCCGCGTCGTAGATGTACTTCATCTGTTCGGCTGTGATCTTTCCGTTCGCGTCAACGCCGGTCTTGATCCAAGCGTAGAATCCCTGCCTCAGCGGGGCTGTGGTGAACTCCTCTTCACGCGTCAGCAAGAGCTTGACCGGGCGGCCACCCGCGAACTTCGAAAGGAGCACAACGAGCGGTTCGAAGTTGATGCCGGCTTTTCCGCCGAAGCCTCCGCCTACGTGCGGGACGTGTACGTTGATCTTCTGGAGGGGGATTCCGAGGGCGTGGCTCAGGATGTATCGAACGGCAAAGGGTGACTGCGCGCATGTCCAGACCTCTGTGCTTCCGTCCGGATAGTACTGGGCTACGCACGCGCGCGGTTCCATGGCTCCATGGCTGACCTGCGGCATCGAGAACTCGTTTTCCACAATCGCCGTCGCTCGTCTGAAGCCCTCTTCAACGTTGCCTTTTCTGACCTTGAATATGTTCGCGATGTTTGTCCCAGGAACAGGAGTGAACACGGGGGAGTGTTCGTACTGGGCAAGGTCTTCATGGACAAGTGGAGCGCTTGGCTTCAAGGCTTCATTGACGTCGAATACTGGCTTTAGCGGTTCGTACTTGACGTCGATGAGTTCGATTGCTTCTTCAGCTGCTTCTTCTGATTCAGCCGCAACCGCCGCAACCGGTTCTCCAGCCCACCTGACCTTGTCCTTGGCGAGGACCATCTTGTCCCTAACGTACAATCCCATCCTGTAGGGGAACGCCTGCCCAGTGATGGCTGCAACAACCTCGGGATGCTTTTCTGCGCGTTTAGTGTCGATGCTGAGAATCCGAGCATGCGCGTGGGGGCTTCGAAGGAATTTCCCGTACAGCATGCCGGGAACTTCCATGTCCGCAACGAACTTCGCCATGCCTGTGATCTTCTCAAACGCGTCGACGCGTGGCAATCCCTTGCCAACGTACTTGTAACTCAAGATTTCACCGGCACGTGGTCGAATTGAGCCTGTAGAGCGTATTAACGCATAGTATCGACAGTTCGAACGAGTCAAGACGACTGGGATACTTTCTTTGTTACACATTCGAGAGTTTCATTGACAACCTTCTGCGAGGCCCCCTCAATCAGCCCCTTCGCGACACTTCCAAGAGGCCCGCTTACCGTGGCCTTAGCCACCCAGCCAAGTTCGCTTCCCTCCGGGTGAGGGTTGCAACTGATCTGTATCTCAGCATTGAATGCGCTTGCCGCTCCTGAACCGTCAACGAGAAGTTTCGCGCGACGGTTTGCAGGGTCCTCTTCCACTACTCGACTGTTCACCTTGAAGGTTCCCTTGATGAATCCGACGCCCATCTTCACCTTTGCTTCAGTACGCTTCCCTTGCAAGACCTTGTACTCCTCTACGCCAGGCAGACACTGCGCAACTGACTCGGGTGTAGAGATGAAGTTCCATAGCTTATCTGGGGATGCTTTTACAACTGCTTTGCCTTCGAAATGCATTCCGACTTCACTGTCGTAACGTCGTTTTCGCTCCTATATTGCTCTATCCGCCTGCCAGTACAATGAAGAGAGGCAAGTCTACTGCCGGGAGACCGATAACGAAGAAAAAGAGAAAAAGAAAACCGAGAGGAGGGTTTGTGTTCTACTCGACGAATGCGACTACCCGTGCGAAGGCTGATTCGCCTCCGCGGAATTTCCATGGGAAGCATCCTATCGTAAGGCGCCGGTTCAGCACTTTCTCGATGTCTCCGCCGAGGTTTTCCATGTGAATGATGTCGTGTGGGAAGAGCTTGTTGTGTGTGAGCTGATAGTCTTCCTTGGGGAAGAGCTTCTCCAGGTTATCTTTCCCGAATTTCTGCTCGGCAAGCGCGCGAACCTTCGGAACACATCTCAAGTTAAACTCAGGTCTTCCGATCGGCAGGTTGAGTGGATGGTCTGTTGAGACGGCATCCACTCCCCAGACTTTGATCTTGCGGCGTTGGAGCCACGGAACCCATTCTCTTGAAGGTCCTGGATGCTGGTGGATATAGCGTTCCTCATCTGCCATGCCTTGGGGTTGATACCATGCGTATTTGTGCCAGCCTGTATGCACCACGAGAATGTCTCCGTCGTGTAGGTCAACTCTTTTCTCAACCATGTCAGGAGTGTAGAGGCCCAGATCTCCAACATCACTAACATCGACAATGACGCCTGGCCCATAGAGCCACTCAAGCGGGATCTTCTCAATGTCTTTGCCGCCGGTGACGAAATGTAATGGTGCATCGAGGTGCGTTCCTATGTGATTCGAAGTCATGATATACTGCGCGTTGACTCCGTGCTCAGGTTTTCTTTTGATATACTTGACTTCAAACGGAGGATATAGCGGCCAGAACGGAGTGTCCTGACACAAAGGCTGCGACAGATCAATCAATTTCAATATCTTGTGACCTTCCGTCTATCGTGACGCCGGGAACTTTACTTAAAGACTACGTAAGTACTCTCGCTTAGAATTGGTAACGTCAATGTGACGGGCGTTGTTGACGGTCGACATAAATGCGTCACCAGTCTGCATGGATTGAGATTTCAGTACTTTAGGATGGCCGGCAGTTAGCCTCCGCCTACGATCTCCATGATGTCAACGCTGTCGATTGTCACATCATCCTTTTCCAATAGCGGCGTATTCAAGCCTTCGAGCATTTTGACGCTATGTCCGTTGACGAGCACGATCAGGCTCGGGCTTAACTCTTCCGTGTCCTGATCAAACATGTATCTTCTAACCTGTGGTCCAAGCCTGTGTGTGAGCTCCTCCAGGAGGTCACCAACATTGCGTACGCTTTGCGGGAGTTCGATCTCGTCCGATCTTGCGGCCATCCTAAATCGCCCGTGCAGTTTCACTCGGATTGGCATTGCGACCGCGGCTCGAATGCCTTGCACGTGAATATATACTCTCGCGGGCGTCGCGTCATGCTCACATCAGGCCCAAGAACGTCAAGATGCCCAGAACTATGAACATCAGGGCTGAAACTTTCTTGACTTTGCTTGTAGGAAGTCGCTTGCCGAGGCTGCCGGCCAACATTATGCTCAGGCCATCTACTATCGCGAATGCAAGCAATACACCAGAGAATACGGCTATGGGCTGCGCGAAACGTGCTGCGAGGGCGATTGTTATGATCTGTGTTTTGTCGCCCAGTTCTGTCAAGACTATCATCAATGACGCGGCTCGGAAAGGGTTCCCTGAACGTGTTGAGGGGATGTCGGTCCTCACGTCAACCTTGAGCATCAGCAAGCCCACCGCCACGAAGATTACTCCAGAAATCAGCGTGAGTGTAGACAATGGGATTATCGTCAGAAGAGCCTGTCCAACTAGCACGCCGACACCGGCGACCACGGCAAATCCGGCGATCATGCCGAAGAAGATCGTTCTGGTGTTTCGGAAACTAGCAGCGAGCATGATGAGACCTAGCTGGGTCTTGTCACCAAACTCCGCTGCAGCAGTCGAGAGTAGGGATACTGCGAAAGCCTCTATCACTATGTCCAATATTGCTCCCACGAAGCCTTAGGACGTTGCCCAGCGTCGCTTTCTCTATTAAGCGTAGACGGCGTGCTAAGTATTCGCAACGATGCTGACAAAGCGCTGCGACGCCTGCGCAGGATGCTACCAGCCTCTTAGATAGCCAATGGAAAGAGACTCAGATCTAACCAAAGGTTTCGTCTTCAGAGGGCGATTTCCTGTCATAATTGAAGAGACTCGGCTCTATTCAAAAAGAAAGGCTTCATCTACAGGAGATATGGACTGAACGCGGAGAATAATGATTCCGAAGTAATGAGCCATGATGCGGACGCGGGACGCAGTGGGTCGTCCAGGTGTGTTGTCGCGGGAGCAGAGGTTCTGGCATTCACTCCGAAGTAATGAGGCCATGGTTGAGCTCGAGTCGGATGTGAGAGGACTTGATCAAGCGGAGGCCAAGCTTAGACTGCGTCAATTCGGATACAACGAACTTGAGCCAGAGAAGAAACCTTCCCCCGTGGTGATCTTCTTTCGTCAGTTCAAGAATGTTCTTGTGGTGATCCTCCTAGCGGCCACACTGATGTCGCTCGCGCTGGGCGAAACGGTTGATGCTGCAGTCATCCTGGCCATAGTCTTTGCCATCTCTTTGCTCGGGTTCCTTCAGGAGTATCGAGCGGAGAGGGCGCTTGAGGCTCTCAAGAGGATGGCGGCTCTGAGCGCTACTGTGATCCGAGGAGGCGTGGAAAACGAGATTCCTGCGAGGGAAGTCGTGCCAGGGGACATCGTGATTCTCTCGGCCGGTGACAAGATTCCTGCTGACATTCGTCTCATCGAAGCTGTCAACTTGAGAATTGATGAAGCACCGCTGACTGGCGAGTCGGTTCCTTCCGAGAAGGGAATCGATCCAGTTCCCCAAGATACTCCGCTGCCTGATAGGTCTTGCATCGGTTACGCAGGAACAGTAGTGTCGTACGGCAGAGGTAGAGGGGCTGTCTTCTCGACAGGCCAACGCACGGAGTTCGGCAAGATCGCTTCTATGATGCAGGCTGCTCCTAAGGTGAAGACTCCGTTAGAGTCGCGCATCGAGAGCGTAGGTCGAGTTCTTGGAACAATCATGGTTTCAGTGTCGCTCTTGGTCTTGTTGCTTGGGCTCGCTAGGGGGCAACCTCTCCTTGAGATGTTCTTGTGGGCTGTGAGTCTGGCGGTTGCTGCTGTTCCGGAAGCATTGCCTGCAGTCGTAACAGGTGGACTAGCCATAGGCGTGAGGCGAATGGCAAAGCGCAATGCTGTCGTCAGGCGCCTCCCGGCGGTCGAGACTCTTGGGTCAACGACAGTCATTTGTTCAGACAAGACCGGCACAATGACCAAGGGTGAAATGACCGTCCGTCGAATATTCGTGAGCCAAGAGCTGTACGAGGTCACCGGTGCGGGATACGAACCGAGAGGCCAGATGCTCAAGGACGGAACGCCGGTTCTGAACGATGATCTATCTCTGATGGCCAAAGTTGGCGGCCTTTGCAACGATGCTTCCGTGACTCTCGAGAGTGGGCCGAAGATCGTAGGAGACCCGACGGAAGTTGCTTTGCTCGTATTGGCGGCGAAGGCCGGCGAGAGACCGGAGAAGTTGAGGGTTGCTTATCCGAGAATTTTCGAGGTTCCGTTCACGTCTGAACGGAAGCGAATGACAACGGTCCACAGCACACCTGACGGTCAGCTGCTGTACTGTACGAAGGGAGCGCTCGAGACTGTTCTTCCGAGATGCGAAGCCGCATACTTGCAGGGTGCGTCCGTGGCTCTAGACGAAGACAGGATTCGCCATATTCGCGATGTAGGCGAGCAGATGGCAAAGGATGCGCTGCGTGTCCTTGTCTTCGCGTACAAGACCATGGCGAAAGGAAGTCAAGTCCTCGACGAAAGCAACTCCGAGAGCAACCTCATCTTTCTAGGCGTGATGGGCATAACTGATCCGCCGAGAGAGGAGGTCAAGGAAGCCGTCCAGAAATGCGGTGAGGCAGGCATCAAAGTCATCATGATAACTGGAGACCACAAGGGAACTGCCGAAGCCGTAGCTCAAGAGCTTGGCCTTCTGAGCTCAAAGAGAAAGGTTCTCACAGGCACCGAGCTTGACACGCTCGGGACGGAAGAGTTTGATCAGATAGTCGAGGATGTGGCAGTGTATGCAAGGGTCTCACCTGAGCACAAACTACGCATCGTGGGCGCGCTCAAGAAGAAAGGCCATATCGTTGCGATGACCGGCGACGGCGTCAACGACGCGCCTGCCCTGAAGAACGCAGATATCGGAGTGGCCATGGGTGTTACCGGCACCGATGTTACCAAGGAAGCCGCGGACATTGTGCTGGTTGACGACAACTTCGCGTCGATCGTTGCGGCCGTGGAAGAGGGCCGAGGGATCTACGATAACATAAGGAAGTACCTGTTGTTCCTTCTGTCAGCGAACACGGGTGAGCTTCTAATCGTTCTTTCAGCGGTTTTGCTTGGGTATCCGCTACCACTCGTGCCAGTTCAGATTCTGTACGTGAACCTTGCCACAGATGGTCTGCCTGCTCTTGCTCTCGGTCTAGATCCTCCAATGAAGGATCTAATGCGAAGGCGCCCAAGAGATCCCAAGCTCAGCATATTCGCGGGTCTGAAGGGTTGGATTCTAGGCATTACGTTGCTGATGACCTTGGTCATGATGAGTCTGTTCGCATACGGCTTGCCGAGAGGTCTCGTCGAGGCTAGGTCTCTCTTGTTCATGTCTATTATCCTGTTTGAGCTGATCTTCGTGTTTAGTTGTAGATCACAAGACCAAACAATCTTCGGCCTTGGCGTCAGAAGCAACATGTACCTTGTAGGCGCTGTGCTCTCACAACTCTTCCTACTGTTCTTGATCATGTACACGTCGAGCATTGCGCGTCTTTTCGAGGTTTCACCAATCGGTATCAAAGATTGGCTGGTGGTGACATTGGCCGGAGTCTCCGGCTTCGCATTCGCTGAAGTGGTCAAAGCCGTTGCCGGCAGGTTCCGAAGTCGACGTTGACTCGGGAAGTTGCCTCTTTTTCTGATTTGCGTGACTGAGCGCTCATGGTTCGGATTGCCGTCGCGTGTCGGTATCTGCAGAAAAGACGTAGCGTTAGCGTATCTCGGCTCGACACCGCATCCGTGCTCTATGATTGAGCCGTAAGGGAATAAGCAGATGCTTACTCATCAGAGTCGCTCGAATCTGAAACCTTGGACTTCTTTTCCTCTGATCTTACGAATGTGTCCCCACACTGGACGGACTCTGTCCCCAGTCTTGATCTCTTCGCTCAAGACCTGGCCTGTGACTCTGACGTTGCCGTCGAACTCAACTATCGCGAGGATTAGCGGCAGCTGCTCAATTCCCTCCGGTATTGCCCAAAGCTTTGTGAATGTTACAATCTTGCCCTCGTCGCCTAAAGGATACTGCTCGAAATCCTTTCCCTTGCATGAGGAGCAAAGGAACCGCTTAGGATAGGCGATCGTGCCGCACTTCTTGCACTTGAAACCGATCAGCCTATTCTCCGTCATCTACGGCCGCTCCAAGACAAATGCCAATATGTTGTTAGCAAACCCACCTAGGTTGCACGAGAACGCTCGTTGGGCGTTCTTCACCTGTCGCTTATCCGCCTCTCCTCTAAGCTGCCAAGTCAGTTCAACTATCTGAGCTACTCCAGTAGCCCCGACTGGGTGACCCCTCGCCTTCAGGCCGCCGGATGGGTTGATCGGGAGTTTTCCGTCGAGTGCAGTGACTCCGTCGCGGAGCGCCATGTGCCCCGTGCCCTTCTTGAAGAATCCCGCGTCCTCGCTCTCGACTATCTCGAGTATGGTAAATGCGTCGTGCAACTCTGCAAGGTTCATGTCCTGCGGAGTCGTCTTGCTCATCTTGAAAGCTTGCGCAGCAGCAGCTCTCAACGCTTCCAGCGTCGCTGGGTCCTTCCTATCTTGAACGGCCATCTTGTCGGTCGCTTGACCGACTCCTGCTATTCTGACCGGTGTATCCGTGAATTCTTTCGCCTTCTCAGCGGTGCTCAGGAGCACTGACGCTGCTCCGTCCGTTACCGGGCAGCAGTGGTACATGCGGATTGGATCTGCTATGAGGGGATTGTTCACTGCAGCTTCCGGGGAACCATAGATTCCCTCTAGGGCAATCGGTTGCTGTATGTGGGCGTATGGATTCTTGGAACCGTTGAGGTGATTCTTCACTGCGACACGTGCCAAGTCTTCCTCGGTCAAGCCATACCTTTCCATGTAAAGTCTTGTGAGCATGCCAGCCAGTGACGGAAGGGTGACGCCATGAACATACTCGGCTTCCATGTTTGTCATAGTGGCTATGTAGTCCGTTATTGTTTCAGCAGGCACATGTCGCATCTTCTCGCCTCCCGTGACGAGGACTGTGTCGTACATCCCGCACGCAATCGCACAGTAGGCGTTCTTGATGGCCGAGCCTCCTGATGCCGGCCCGTTTTCCACGCGGTCTGCGGCGGCGGGAGTCAGCGCCAACTGGTCAACGAGCGCGCTACCGATTGCTGTTTGATTGTTCAGTTCACCAGCTAGCATGCTGGCTGCGTAGACCGCGTCAATGCTCTTCTCGGTCGCGCCGGCATCTTCGAGGGCTCTGACGCTGGATTCCGTCATCAAACTGACGAGGGCCTTTTCGTCGTGCCTGCCGAATTTTGTCATGCCGCAGCCTACAACGCAGACATCTCTCGAGGCCAGTCCCCTCGCGTCACTCCTTGGACACCCAATCTAAGGGTGCGATCTCAAACGTAGCAGAACGTTTCAACAGGTCATCCGGAACGGGTCTAGTTCCTAGAACGAGCCGGGGTTTGACTTTGTAGTAGATGTCTCTTGTGATCGCCCAAGCGTTGGCTCCTCCCAGCTCATGCTGCGTTCCATGTCTGGGCTCAAGGCCCCACTCCACGATCCAGCGGCGAAAACCGATCGGACTCTCCGCAGTGACAAGAATTTCTTCGGCTCCCAAAGTCTCGATAGAGTGCTCTTGCTTGGCTGCGAATAGGTGAGCGCCCGCTCTGGCCCCGCGTTTCAGAGCTATCGTGTGGAGGCTCACGTGTTTCTTCTGATCGTAGGCGCGATTGTTGACAATGCCAGCGAGTTTTCCGTCTACAATGCCGACGAGGCAGAATTCGTTTCTGACCCTGCGCCTATACCAGCCCAACAGTTCCGCGTACTGTCTCGCTGCGACAATGTCGTAGAAGTCTCTTTCCACCGTCAGTAGTGGTCTGATCGCTTCAAGTAGTTTCGGGACTTCTTCTCTCGCGGCCTCACGAACAACCATGCGTTCTCCAGTTGGCAGGAGCACCGTCTTGGGAGGATATGGCTTCTTTGGAACGTCCCAGTCGACTCCAAGTACGGATTCAATATCTTGACTCACGGAACAGCCACCGCCACTGGTAGCTTCGAATACCATTATAGGCTTTTGTCACAACTCTGACCCGGAGGCACGGCCGCTGTCGAGTTGCGACAGTCAGAATCACACGAGTGGATCCCGATAGAGTGTCTGATGTGCTTTGGATAGTCTTTCAGGATTGGACCGAGCAGTCGCCGAGAGAGTGATTCTCGGAATCAACGACGACATCCGGATCGCCGAGCTGGCCAGCGCCTTTTCAACTCCACGGACAAGAATCAGACAAGCACTCAACAGACTAGTCAAGCTCGGATACCCACTCATTTTGCGGCGAGATATTGTTCAACGTCGAGCATTTCGGTTGCTTGACGCACAGCAACTCAGAGCGGGTCTGAGCCCACGGAGAATTGGTCAAAGAATAGAGTGGAGGTTACATACCTCATCAACTCAGGATGAGCTCAAGAGGATCGCTCAGGCATCCGAGGACGGAACAGTTCTGCTGGCTGAGACACAATACCTGGGAAGAGGGAGAGGATCGAGAAGTTGGTTCTCGCCTGCGGGGGGAATCTGGATGTCGGTTCTGCTGAGGCCGACTTGGCCCAAGTCGCATCAGATCCTTGCTCTCGCTTTCGCGACAGCGCTGGCAGGGGCAATACGTGCGGTTGGTGGGATCTCGCCTCTGCTCAAGTGGCCGAACGATCTGGTCGTTCAGTCTCGCAAGATCGCTGGCATCTTAGCGGAAGCCAGCTATGACGGTAGCAAACTGAACCACCTTGTTGTGGGCATTGGCGTCAACGCCAACATCAAGACGACGTTGTTTCCAGAGGAACTTCAAGGCAGCGTAACATCGATCAACCGAGAAATTGGGCGAGAGGTCGATAGGATCCTGCTTACACAAAGGATCCTTGAGGAGACGGACGATGCCTACCTAAGGTTTGAGTCTGGACAAGGATGCGAACTTTTGGATAAGGTCAAGCGGCTTTGCTCCACCCTCGGGCAAGAGATAGAAGTCGCAACAGTCGAAGGCAAGTTCAAGGGTGAAGCCCTCGATATTGGAGAAGACGGCCAGCTGATTGTCAGACTGGGAAACGGTTCCATAGTTTCGTTTTATGCGGCTGATATTGCACATCTGCGATAGGCGATGGTTTGACTACATAGCCGCTTCAGCTTATGATCCGAATAACAGTCTCACATATCGAGTTTCGGAATGCATGCGAGATCTAGAGAGCCCAGTCCTAGAGGTCTATCTTCTCTGGAACCTTCAGCGTCTCTGAATCTCGAAGCAGCTGTTCCGGCACAGGCCGTTATCCCATTCGTGTCGCGAACTTTGGTTTGACGAAATCTTCCCATTGCTCCTTCGTGGTGAAGCAGACTCTCGCTCCTCCAAGTTCATGCTGGATTTCGGGCTATGGCTTCTTATGCTGCGCGAGCCCGAGGCCCCGGTACCTGATCCCGGTGTAGCTTTCGTATGTGGCCCACCACTCCTCTAGGCCGAGAACATCGAACGCATGCTCCATCTTTGCCAGATACATCATGGCGTCGATGCCTGCGCCTCTCTTGAACGTCATCGTATGCAGGCTGATCGCAACCTTGTCATCCTTCAGGCGTGCGTTTGCGATTGCAGCGAGCTCTTGGTCGAGCACTCCGATAAGACAGTAGTGGT
>Ga0315312_1002105_pt1 | contig 14221 bp, 12 predicted proteins | sample TDP7_MG_FD_203629 | JGI IMG/M metagenome (GOLD analysis project Ga0315312, IMG submission 203629) | Freshwater sediment microbial communities from Lake Towuti, South Sulawesi, Indonesia - TDP7 | ecosystem: Environmental > Aquatic > Freshwater > Lake > Sediment | place: Indonesia: South Sulawesi... | reverse complement strand
TAGGCAGGCTTGGAGCTCAAGCAGACTTCGATTCAGGCACCCCAACAAGATGCCCCAACATCCTCATAAAAGACAAAAAAGTTTCGGGAAGTGCTCAACTCCGCCGACGGGGCGTCATCCTCCAACACGGAACCATCCTAATGGACCTAGACCTCCAGAAAATGTTCACCTTCCTGCGGGTTCCTTGGGCAAAAAGCATAGATGAAGTCATCCCAGTGGCGCGTAGAAAACATACGAGCATCCACCTCGCAGTTAACCCCGAAGTTTCCATAGATACCGTCCATAAGGCTTTAGTTCAAGGCTTTAGCGAAGCCCTAGACGCACATTTTACTAAGGGCAGTTTAACTCCTTTTGAAAAAGAGACGGCTGAAAGGCTGTACAAAAAATACTGCTCCGACGAATGGAACCTTCACCGTAGTTTTAGTGAAAAAATCTAGTTACAACCTATGCAGTTTTAGCTTCTTCTTTTCTTTCCATTCGTAAAGCCTCTACGGTAGGGCATAAATGCTGAAACCGCTATTTTCTCCACTCTTATTTCACCCACCATTCTTCTACACTACCTTGAAGTATATCGTTTAACTGTTTCCATAAGCGTCTTCCGCGATTTTTTAAGGGCTTCAATTCTGGATGTCAAGCTTGCTCTATGGGCCCTTAACAACTTTTCACGATCCTTTAACATTCTTTGGACCTCTTTCGGATTCGGACTTCCTAAAGTTTTGCGCTCTAAAAGGCAGGATCGCACATCCACTGCGCCCTTAAGCGTTTCACGGCTTACCTTTATCTTCTTTCCCAGAACCTTCTCTGAAAGCTTTTCCAGCATCTCTGGTTTCCATTCTCGTGGTTTAATCCCAGAAGCAGCCGTTTCTTTTACCAAATTGCCCACTAGCATATGGGCTTCTCTGAAGGATAGACCAGCCTCTTTAACAAGTTTTTCAGCCAAGTCAACTGCGATGACGTAGCTTTCCGAAGCCGCTTCTTCCATGCGTTTCTTGTTCACCTTAAGGGTGATGACCACTCCGGTTAGCACTTCCAAGGATGCCTTGGCGGTGTCGAAGCTTTCCCATAGTAAAGGTTTTGTCTCTTGGAGGTCCCTGTTGTATCCTGTTAGGAGTCCTTTCACCATTGTCAGTAGGCTTGTGAGGGCGCCATAGACGTGCCCAGTTTTTCCGCGAATCAGTTCGAGGGTGCAGGGATTCTTTTTATGGGGCATAATGCTAGAGGTTGACGCATACTCGTCAGCCAGTTCTAGATATCCGAACTCGGGACTTGACCAAATTATAAAGTCTTCTGCTATTCTGCTTAGGCCTGACATGAGTATGGCTAAGGCGCTAACAGTCTCTATGGCGGAGTCTCGAGAACTCACCGCGTCAATGGAGTTTTCCAAAATTCCGTTGAAGCCAAGCAAGGAGGCTGTTCTGGCTCGGTCAATGTTTAGGCTTGATCCGCCTATGGGACCCGCGCCCAAGGGACTTAGGTTCACCCTCGCAAAGCATTCTTGAAGTCTTTGAAAATCTCGAAGGAGCGTGTCTGCGTAGGCTAGAAGGTAGTGGGCGAAAACTCCAATTTGGGCGGGTTGGGTATGCGTGTAAAGCACCATTAGACTGTCAACATGCTTTTCGGCAACTTTCAACAGTGCCTCAATTAAACCTAAAACCTTTCCAGAAACATCATTTATCTCTGATCGCATCTTCATCCTTATGTCCACCGCGACTTGATCATTTCTTGATCTTCCCGTGTGGAGTTTACCGCCAACCTCGATGCCAGCCTCCTTAATCACGTAGGCCTCAATGAACTCGTGGACATCCTCAAATTCAGGACCAATCTTGATTTTTCCCCTTACTTTTTCTTTGCGGAGTTTTTCTAGGGCAAAAAGAATCTTTCTTAAGTCGTCTCTGGCAATGATTCCTTGTTCGTATAACATTATGTCGTGGGCTTCTGTTCCATCGATATCTTCTTCAAAAATCCACGCATCTTCACTAATAGAAGAAACAAAGCGGGCTGTTTTTTCGTCAAACTTTTTTGCTAGTCGAGACCTGTATACGCCGCTCTCCACCTTAACACACCCCGAAACTTTAACGCCTCCTTACTAAAATGGTCTAAGTCTTAATTAACCTATGCAATTTATCGCTCATATTAACCCACAAGTGACGTAAATCCTTAGGCGTGCAGATAGTTGTCCTAGCAAGCAGGCTATAGCATGGAGAGAATCAACGCTATTATGATGAAAACGATTGCTATGATTACAAAAGCTTTAACGAATTGTTCAAAGCGCGATGGGCGCCATTTTTCGAGTGTTACAAATGTTTTCTCAAACGGGGTTATTTGTTTCGAGTCTAATGATTCCGCTGTCTCAATTAATATTGTTTTTAGTCTATATCGCCAAATCAGAAAAGGGATACCACAAAAGAATACAAGTGGAGCGATTACAATGGCGACTGCAATAAGACCCACAACAAGTGGGACAAGTGACGAGAGTGGCGATTCACCTGAGTTGATTGGACCGTACATGGTAAAAGACATAAAACCAAGAAAAAACCCAAATCCTAATAAAAACGCAAAGATTGCTACAGAATAATACGTTTCTATAAATCCGACTCTTAAGTCATCATCCTTAGAGAGGACTTTAACGCCTATGTAAAGCTTGTCTAGAATTTTTCGGCTAGAAGATTTGAAGATTAAATCGCCTTCTTTATTGATATGAGAAGCCCGAGGCGTAGTTAATCTCCCGACTTCAAGCGCTTCAACCCGCTGAAAACCAACATTGGCCATCTTCTCAGTCAACAAATCAAGATAAGCTTGCTTCTTGGCCCCAAGTCTCTGAAATGTACAAGCTTTCCAACTTGGAGGAGAAACCCACCACTTAGACGAACGGTCTGAGACACTCAATTACAATTCACCCCAATACAAGAATTTTCGGCACACCAATTTAAAGTATTCACATCTCAAATTCTATCTGTTTCTCTATTTCTGCAATTTCTTCAGGCAGGAGGGGTCTAGGATAATTGTAGAGGGGTCCTCCTGGTCTCTCGTTGTAGTAGGGTCTGTTGCAGCCTGGGCAGCCTGAGGTGACAAAGGGAAGGCCTGTTTGAATGACCCGTTTTATTTCCTCTTTGGAGATGCCGAAGTCTATAAGGCGGCCGTCCTTATCGAATTTCATTTTTTCGTATCGTGTCTTTCCATGAGTTATTAAGTAGTGGGCTGTCTGAATTCTTCTATATTGGCTGAGCGGTGGTTGCGGATGGTTCTCTAGGGCGGTTCCTCCGATGGGAGTGAAGGAAAACAAGCCTGGATATACTCCTAGATCAGTGCACCATTGAACAATTTTAACCATCTCCCGCTCACTTTCTCCCAAACCCACTATAAGATGAGTAGTTACACGGCCCCTTCCAAAAATTCCCAAAGCTTCCCCTAACACTCGACGCTGCTTCTCCCACACGTAGGGCCCGTCAACTGATGCCCCCTTTATCTTGTCAAAGATGCCTTCAGTGGCTGCGTCCAAGGGAACACCGATGCGATCCACGCCAGCCTCCGCCAATCTTCTCATCTTCTTACGATCTAAAGGCTGACAACAAACAGATACGGGCACCTTTGAGCGCGACTTAATTTCCTTTACAAGGTTTACGAGGTCCTCAAAAACCGTTGGATAGTTTAGGGCTTGAATACAAACTCGCTTTATTGCGCCCTTTTCAAAAGCAGGGCTTATCTTGGAGAATACCTTTTCGGTTGGGAATGGGGGCCAAGTCACTCTGGAAAGCATGTCCTCCCTACCTTTGCTTGCCTTAGCTTGTGGGCAAAAGCCGCAATTGGCTAAGCACTTCCCGCGTCGGTATGTAAGCAAATATACAGTTGTAGGCTCGGCATCCAACCTTCCCTTCATCAACCCTAGCATCACTGCAGAACCGATGGACGCCCTGATCTTCTCAGGTAAAGGTCCCTTTTTCATTGCCTAGCCCCAATGAGTTTAATTTACAATGAAGGTGATCCGTCTTAATATTTTACCCTAAAATTGAGGATGGCTAGCCCCTGTGGATTATGCATACATTGCAATTTTTTCCTTCGCTCAGCACGTTAATAAAAACTAAAAATTTTAAATATATACAACTAGAGCACTTACTTGTGGTCACCACATCCAACTATGACCATGCCTGGGAGCGCGCGTGCGGAAGACCAAAAGCAACGGCCCAGAAGAATAAGATTATGGAAACTATGATAAAAACTACGCTAGCCACGAAGCCATATACAGCAGCCCTTTTTGTTACTTCTTTTTTAATGAGGTGGGCCGACCCTAAGACAGAGGTTAATATTGAAAGAAGAAATGAAATGTTCGCCGATGCATTAGTTGTCAAAAGAGTTGTTCTTAAAAACTTGGGCTCCAATCTACTCGAAAGAGCAGTTAAGCTTCCGATCACCCAACAACTACTGATAAACAGCAAAACAAGACCGACCACAACAAACCAGGCCGCGCGCGCCCCTAGCATTGACGCGACGCACACTACCACAGCTGTGCCGACCATCCCTAGAAGCCATACCAAAATGGAATTATCTATCTCGGGAAATAGATCAAGACCATCAACTATGTTGTCACCATCCGAATCAAACTCTTGAAACCTTATTGCTGCTCCATCATTTGTCCAAGGCCACGGCGCATATTTTGATTGGTTTACCGGAATAACGACCAAAGTTAAGGTTAGAAACACTAGAAACGCTATCCACACAACACACGGTATTGCTGCTTTCTTTGACAACAAACTCCCCTGTAAATATGAACTGAATATTATAGATATAAATTTACTGGGCTGTATTGAATTTGTGAAAACTATAAGAAGAATGATGGCAAGGGATAACTTGAGTTCCTTGTTCATTAACGAAGACCCGCCGGTTCCTGAGGTTCAATCCGTTTAACATATCGTGATTCGGATACTTCAACTACAGATTTTGCAGTAACTTAGCTACTACAAACCAGACCATGGAATTTTCAGGTAATGATTCAATTAAGATATGGCCTCCAAGCATGCATGGTTAAGCAATTTCACAGAATTGGTTCTTGGAAAATGAAACAATTAGGCATCGATGACAACCCTTATGGTTTGTGAAACTATAGTTAATTTTAAAACAACATGGCAAGTTATCTTAGTCCAGAGGTGAAAATTTGGTTAAGGTGGACGACTACGAGGTGGCTGAGGGACTATACTATTCAAAGGATTACATGTGGGTGAAAACAGAAAACGGAAAAGCAAAAATCGGCATAACTGACTACGCCCAAAAACAGCTCCGCGAAATCGTATTTGCAGAACTTCCAAGCGCAGGGGACACCCTCAAAGTAGGCGACCCCTTCGGAACACTAGAATCAGTGAAGGCTGTCTCCGACCTTATTGCTCCCCTAAGCGGCACCATCGATGAAGTCAACGAGGAAGTTGGGTCTAGGCCTGAACTCCTAAATGAGGACCCCTACGGCGAAGGATGGCTCCTAATTCTGTCCCCAACCGACCTAAAAAAGGAATTGAAGGAACTCATGGACTTCGACAAGGCCGTGGAGTGGCACAAGAAGCTCATCGAGGAAGGCTAGCATGCCTAAAAGAATAGTCATCGTCGGAGCCAACGCCGCTGGCGTCGACGCCGCTTCGGCCGCCAGAAAGACCGACAGAACCGCCGAAATCACCCTGATTACTAATGAAGACAGAGGTGCCTATTCCCGATGCGGCCTACCCTTTGTTTTAGGGGGTCACATATCGAGCTTCGAAGACCTAGTGATTTATCCTTCATCTTATTATCGCATGATGAAACTCGATCTTAGACTAGAAACCACGGCGACCAACATAGACACGAAAGCCAAAACAGTTGAGATACAAAACAAGACGGGAAAGCAAGAAACCCTCCCATACGACAGTCTCATCCTCGCCACTGGAGCTTCTTCTTTTATACCGCCAATCAAGGGGAAAGAAAAACAGGGGTTATTCGTAGTCCGCACGCTCGAAGATGGAAAAAAAATCGACCAAGCCATAAAGAATGGCGCAAAATCCGCCGTTGTCATGGGAGCCGGACTCATAGGGCTCGAAACGGCGGTGGCCCTCGTTGAAAGAGGCCTAAAAACTACAGTCGTGGAACTTTTGCCACAAATTCTGCCCGCAATGCTAGACCAGGACATGGCTAAAGACGCTCAAGATATGCTTGAACAGAAAGGAGTAAAAATAATGACTGAGAAAGGAGTTGAAGAATTCCTCGGAACCGAAAAAGTCACTGCAATATCAGCTGGCGGAGAACAGATTACAGCCGACTTATTCGTGTGCGCCTTCGGTGTGAGAGCAAACGTTGAACTAGCCAAAAATGCTGGCATAGCAATTGGTGAAACAAGGGCTATAAAGACGAATATGAAGATGGAAACTAGCGCCAAAGACGTTTATGCAGTTGGAGACTGCGCTGAAACCGTTTGTCTAGTTACCCACAGGCCCTTCTTAAGCCAGCTTGGAACCACGGCTGTGAGGCAGGGGAAGGTGGCGGGGATCAATGCTGCCGGAGGATACGCCATATTTCCTGGAGCTCTTGGTTCCGCAGTTACGAAAATGTTTGACTTTGAAATTGGAGCAACCGGTTTAACTGAGTGGAGGGCGAGCATAAACGGAGTTGACATTGTGGTGGGAAGAATAACGGCTAAGACTAAGGCCGCCTATTATCCGGGCGCCCTACCAATAAAGATCAAGCTGGTCATTGAAAAGGAGACAAAACGTATCATCGGCGGTCAAATCATCGGAGGGGAGGAGGTGACCCAGCGCATAAACGCGTTGTCCTTTGCTATACAGAAGCAGATGACCGTGTATGATTTGGCGAAGGCAGATACTTGTTATGCCCCGCCGGTTAATGAAACTTGGGAGCCCATGGTTCTTGCTGCGGAAATGGCGGTTCGTAGACTCTAATAATGTATAAATTTATTTAGAACAAACATAAATAAGACTAGAAATTTGAAGAGGGATTTGAATGACAGCAAAAGTGGCTATAAACGGATTCGGAAGAATAGGAAGACTATTGTACCGAGCGGCCCTAGAAACCAAAGCTGGCATCGACTTTGTAGCGGTCAACGACCTAACTGATGCCAAGACGCTGGCCCACCTCCTAAAATATGACTCAGTGCATGGCAAACTGCCCTTCGAAGTAGAAGTCGAAAAAAACTCCATAATTGTCGACGGGAAAGAGTTAAAAGTTTTGATGGAACCTGAACCAGCGAAATTGCCTTGGAAGAACCTAGACGTTTATCTAGCTGTGGAATCAACGGGGCGGTTCACAGACAGAGAAGGTGCATCGAAACACCTTCAGGCTGGAGCCAAAAAGGTTTTGATCTCCGCGCCAGCTAAGAATCCAGACATAACAATAGTTCTTGGCGTAAACTACGATAAATACGACCATAAAAAACACAACATAATCTCGCTGGCCTCTTGCACAACCAACTGCGTTGCGCCAGTGGCTAAAGTGTTAAATGACAAATTCGGCATCGAAACCGCACTAATGACAACGGCACATGCCTACACTAATGATCAAAGGATTCTTGACTTCCAACACAAGGACCTACGTAGGGCAAGATCAGCTGCCACTAACATTGTAATAACAACCACTGGCGCAGCAGTAGCCGCCACCCTTACATTGCCCGAACTTACGGGAAGAATGGACGGAATTGCCCTGCGAGTTCCTGTGCCAGACGTTTCTATAGTTGATCTCGTGGCTACTTTAAAGAAGAAGGCTACTAAAGAGGAAATTAATGCCGCCTTTAAGAAGGCCGCTGAAAAGGAACTGAAGGGAATCTTGGACTACACAGAGGAGCCATTGGTCTCGTCAGACTTTATACACAATCCGTATTCGGCTATTGTAGACGGCTTATCCACCATGGCCATCGGAAACCTAGTGAAGGTACTAGCGTGGTATGACAACGAGTGGGGCTACTCTGTCAAGATGGTGCAGATGATAGAGAAAATCTGCAAAATGGCCAGCAAGTAACTGAAACTACGACAGCCTTTAAACTACAAACCCTTCCAATCTTTCATGTAGGTGAAAAAATGCCAAAATTTCTGACAATGGGCGACTTCGACTTTAAAGGCAAAGTAGTCCTAGTTAGGGTGGACTTCAACTCGCCCATAGACCCCAAAACCAAGAAAATCCTAGACGACACAAGAATACGTGTGCATGGGGAAACCACCCTAAAGGAACTCTCTCAGAGGGGAGCGAAAACAGTGGTTATGGCGCATCAGGGCAGACCTGGCGAACCCGACTTCATTCCCCTAAGGCAACACGCCGAAATCTTAGGCAAGGTATTGGGCATAAAAGTAAAGTATGTAGAAGATGTTTTTGGAGAAAAAGCCCAAAAAGCCATAAAGGCCCTAAAAAACGGTGAAATCCTCGTCTTAGAAAACGTTAGAACTTACCCAGACGAAGAGAAGAAGAGGTCGCCGGAGGAACACGCCAAATCCAGGTTCATAAAAAGTCTGGCTCCTTTAGCTGACGTATTTGTTAACGATGCCTTTGCGGCTGCCCACAGAGCCCACGCCTCCATGGTAGGTTTTACTGCAGTATTGCCAAGCGTTGCTGGTCGAATAATGGAAAGGGAGCTCAAAGCCTTGAAGAAGGTCTTGGAGGCCCCGGAAAAACCCTGTGTCTTTGTCCTTGGCGGTGCGAAGGCTGACGATTCCCTGAAAATATCCAGATATGTTTTAACGAACAAGATTGCAGACTACATTTTAACTGGCGGAATTATAGGCCATTTGTTCCTTGCAGCCAAGGGATTCGACCTGGGGAAGCCTAACATGGAGTTTTTAGAAAGGCAGCAAGTGCTGAGTTTGGTGTCTGGCATAAAGGAGCTTATGAAGGCTTTTCCGGGCAAGATTATGGTGCCCCTAGACTTGGCCGTGGAAGTGAAAGGAAAGCGAAGGGAAATAACGGTAAGCGAGCTTCCGACCAATTATTCTATCTATGACATTGGAGCAAAAACAGTTGAGGAATATGGCAAAATCCTACGTAAGGCTAAGTCCATTGTGGTCAGCGGGCCCATGGGCGTCTTCGAGAACAAGGAGTTCATGTTTGGCACTAGAAAAACCTTTGGGGCGGTGGCTGATTCTAAAGCCTTTTCCCTTGTTGGCGGGGGCCACACTGTGGCAGCCGTAAAGGAACTGGGGCTAGAAAACAAAATATCTTACATTAGCACTGCGGGAGGGGCCCTCATAGAGTTCCTTATGGGTGAACAACTGCCAGGCGTCGTAGCGCTAGAAAAGGCTGCCTCTAAAGCCTAACTTTGCAATTTTTGGCTCTTAATATTCAAGGTCTAGTATACTAGGGTTTAGGATAGTTGTTTTATATTAGAATATTAGTGGGGTCTGTTCGTCACGAGATCCTCATTCCTTCCCTAGGTCGGTCTGGGACGGCTGCATCATCCCCCAATAAATAAACATCATCCCATACCAATAAAGTTTTGCCTGTTTGTGGGAACTAAAGAAATCTGGATTTGCCGAAACGACCATCAAAGCTTGGGAAAGAGGCTGAGTTTCCTCAAGCGTTAAAAACGCTCGGAGGCCGTCCGCCAGATCACCAGCCAGGATAAACTGGAAAATCGTACAAGATAAAAATTTTGGAAGAGAATGGCTAAATTAAAAGATACAGAAAAGCTGTTATCTCTCTTACACAGTAATCCTAATAGTTATTTCATTAAAATACTAGTGGTTGCCTTGCATGAGAAGCATTGAAAAAACCGATGCTGAATTACATTCAAAGGTGCTTGATCCCGTTGTTGATGAAGTTTCTAGAGTTCTCAAGATTCTTCAAAACGATGATGGTTCTTGGGGGACTCAAGAAAATAAATTAGATAGAGCATTTACAACTTCATGGGCTTTAAGGGCCATTCATGAATTAGGAGAGACTGATGCCCAAGAAAAGGGTGTGAATTACTTTAAGGAAATTCTAGACGAGATCGATTACAACACCAAAGAAAATTTCTCAATAATAGCGAGAGAGAACTTTCTGAAAGGTTTTTTTAATTGTGCTGAAATTTTGCTGAGTTCTACAGATATAGACTATCTGAAGCTCAAAGAGGTATACATCAACTTACTTAATACACTGGAAAAACGCAACTGGTTGTCTTCTACGTCAATTGTATCATATGTTATCTTTGGATTAAGAAGTTTAAGAATAAGTAAGAAAATGGAGAAAAAAGCCATTGTGTCTCTAAAAAAGGAAATGGACTTTTTTAAAGATAATTTGACAGCATTAACTCCGGATATTTGTCTTGCAGTGCCTGAGGTATTGTTAAAATTCATTAGAGAACCGAATGAATTTTATGAAAAAGTTAAATCATTGTCTGATATTAAGATTGTTCATATACTCATAGCTTTGGCGCTCTTGAGTGAAAATAACAGACTTTTAGTTTCTAATATTAGAAGCCATATCTTAGAACGGTTTCGACGAAGACAGATTACTGAGATTGATAGGATAATAACAAAACAGTTGCTTGACCTAACGCTCCTTTTGAGAACTGGACTCCGTGGTCCTTCATTAACAAATAAACTTCAGAAGTACACACCTCTGGTAACTATTGAATCAGAATCGCCTGAAGATATCCTTTTCAGAGTAAAATTGAAGAAACTACTAAAAAATTTCGGCGAGCTTAACATAAATGCTCTGGCATCATATGTTTTGGCATTGTCTCTCCTTAAAGAAAAGCACGTGTATCTCTTGAGTTCTATACAATATAATTCAATTAAAGATTTTTTCATTCACGAGACGATACCTATACCTCGAAGGAGAGAACTTGTTTTTGAAGTCATGGTTTTGGGAATATTTGTGACTTTCTTTATTCTGGTTGCATTTAGCTTTACACACTTAATAACATATTTAATTAAAACTCTCAAAGGATTGAATTTTTTGGTTGGACATGAATGGCCAACAGCGCTATCTATAACAGGGCCTATTTTTGGATTAATTTTTTGGAAGATAAAAAGTGTCTTTCGAGTTTTGAAGGGTATTGTTAAGCGATCCTAAAAGGAGGCTTTGGAGTGCAAGATGAAATTATAATAAATTTGGTTTGCACGGAACCAATAGAAAGTTTTGCATGTAAAAGTGCTGACTTGAAAATTCCGAAGTTGACACCAGAAGAAAATCGGAATTTTTTGAAGGATTTATATGGCAGATTAAAGGGCCCTGTATATGGCTATTTTGAAGGCGGTACAGTTTTCTTTATTGGGAGAAACGACTTATGGTATACAATTCTCAACTATTTAACGGAAAACTATGGAGTTAAACAACCCCTCAAGAAAATTAACTATGTCACACTTGACCCCAATAATGAGACCAATAGAAAAATTCTGCAAAAGATAATCTATTCAGTTTTTGAAGATTATTTGCAAAATAAAGGATTCCTTACAACTTTAGGTAGAAAAATAGCCATACCGACACCTTATCTTCAGTCACAAAAGGATTACGCATTAATTCGTGAGGGAAATTATTTTGAAAGTTTCTATTATAATATAAGATTATCATTTAACAACCGAGTAACAATTCAATTTGATCCAAAAATTGTGGTCTTAATACCGTATACACGATATGAAAGTAGAGATTGGGTTATACCAAAGTGTTTTGATTCAAATTGCCAATACTTCAAGAATTGTCCAGTTTTGCCTAGAAATTCAGTTATTTTTGAAAAGAAAGTAACTAAAGAAATAGAGAAATGTAGAAGTGAATCTACAGCTGCTGCCTTAATCTATGATCCAAAGAAAAATAAGAGACACGTTGTTCCTTGTAATAAACTCTTTACGGAACCTATTCCAGGAGCCATACCCTACATAAGAGTGAGAGGTTTTTCTTTAAAAGATCCCGAAAGTAGGAACATCTACACTAAAAGATTTCTTGATCTTATGAAAACTAAAGGTTCTATTGTTTTATCATTTGAAGAGAAAAAAATTCAATTTGAAAAGGAATTTATGAAACTAATATACAATCCCGAAATTGTAACACAGGAATTTCAAGAGTATTCTGTAATCCCAGAAGTACAAGCAATTTTTGGTGATGGGATGCTTAGTGTAAGTCCCTTTGATGGTCTAAAGAAATATGGTACATATTCATATAATAAAGCCAGTGATAGAAGATATATTCATCCAACTCTTAGGGTTTTTTCAATTTTCCCATCAAACGAGGAAGATTCTGTTTCCGTTATGACTAATAGATTGGAAAGTGGATACTATCATTTTTCAGGTTTTGATGAAAGTAATAATCCCTACAAAACATCTATTAGTTTTGAAAAATTCCCAATTGATTTTCACGATGAAAATGATTATATTGATAAAGTTAAAGCCAGAATTAAAAATATTCAAGTAGATTATCCATGGAAACAAGGGTACCTATTTTTATTCGTTATTCCAAAGGGTGCTTTCAAGTTTTATGACGAAATTAAGGACTTTTGTTTGGCAAGAAAAATGAGAAGTCAAATGATAAAATGTGAAAATCTCGGTTTTGGTTGGTTTCCTTTATATAATTTTTCACTTTCTTTGTACGCCAAAGCTGGTGGGACGCCTTGGATAATTAGTCCATCTTATTTCAATTTAGCAGAGTGTTACATTGGATTAGCATTTTCTAGAAAAGTAAATAATAGATTTGGTGCGGGTAAATTCTTCGTTGGTGCTGCCGATGTTTTCAACGCATTCGGCGAACACATAAGTTTTGCTCTACATCAAGCTTCTGTAGATCAACAAATTTTCGGATTACATGTAGATAGATCCTTTATGAAAGATTTACTGAATAAAGCTATTGATCGTTATATTGATGAGATGGAAGAACCTCCGAAACGCGTCATAGTTCACAAACCAGGTCATTTTATTAAACCTGAAATAGAAGGTGCGCAAGAATCAATAACAGAAAAAAACATTGAAAAATGTTATTTAATACACGTCCAACATAACAGCCGTTTTAGAGCTTATGATGAGTCCATAGATTATCAGATTCGCAGAGGTACCTACTTTAAAATTGGATTAGGAAATATCGTTTTATTCCCTACAGGCTATTTAGAGTCACAAAAAAAGAAACAAAAATTGGGCACCCCCAAAGCCGTACAATTGAATGTTAAGATAGTTAAACATGACGCCGTTTCTAGGGAAGTGCCTAATAAAGACCTTTACGAAATTTGCAAAAATTATTTTGGCTTTACTAGGCTCAGATGGAACATGTTAGGTACACGTTTGAGAGAACCTTTAACAATTTATGCTTCAAGAAAAGTCGCTGAGTGGCTAAAAAAGGGGTATAAAGGGCTAGAAGGAATTGATATAAGAGATATCCTTTAACGTCCCACCGTCCAGCTCTTTAATTTTTCTCAAAATTCCCTTAGTAAAACCATTGCCGCTTTCGCGTTCGGCTCGGTCTCCTTTCCCGCCTTCCACGTCTTGGCGGATGTGTTCGGCGCCTTCTTAAATTGCGAGGTATGGAGGTCAATGCTGTTTGCAGAGCATGAAAACACGTGCGTGTGCACTTCTGTACGTGCCTTTATAAAGCATTTTTGGACAGCCAAAAGGCACATAAAACCTTATTAGTCACCAAAGTAAAGTTTATATTGCAATTCCTTTCTCAGAAGAATTGCGCGCGCAAAAATGCAAATGCAGCCCTCAATTAGCCTTGAGGGTGAAGGGTGAAAGCGAGCAAGCGAAAGCTCGCCATGACCACCACCAAAGGCACAAACACCAAACAGACACAAACTCCAAAGTAAGCCCGACATGCTACGCCGTTTGGAGGATGATCAGGCTTGAGCGCTGAAGAAGGGCGTGGCAAGCTGCGATAAGCCCCGGCTAGGCGCATGCAGCCTTAGAACCGGGGATGCCCAAATGGGACTTCCCACTGCGCTTCCTTCGGGAAGCGTGGTGCTCCGAAAGGAGCGGGAACTCCCCGAACGGAAACATCTTAGTAGGGGAAGGAAAAGAAACCAAAAGGGATTCCCAAATTAGCGGCGAGCGAAAAGGGAAAAGTCCAAACCAAACTCTGCAGGGAAGACTTGCAGCGAATGTGGTGTATGGGCTCGGCCGCCTTCTCGCTGGCTAAGCCGAAGTGGCCTGGAAAGGCCCGCCAAAGAGAGTGAAAGCCCCGTAGGCGCAAACCAGAAGGAGCTGGGCCGAAGTCCCAGAGTACAATACCCCAGTTTTGGTATGAGAAGATGGGAGTCACCAACTCCTAAGACTAAATACGCCTCAAGACCGATAGCGCACTAGTACGG
>Ga0315312_1002104_pt1 | contig 14222 bp, 13 predicted proteins | sample TDP7_MG_FD_203629 | JGI IMG/M metagenome (GOLD analysis project Ga0315312, IMG submission 203629) | Freshwater sediment microbial communities from Lake Towuti, South Sulawesi, Indonesia - TDP7 | ecosystem: Environmental > Aquatic > Freshwater > Lake > Sediment | place: Indonesia: South Sulawesi... | reverse complement strand
ATGATCTTCAGAGACTCCTCAAGTCTAGCTAACCTTTCCCTGTAAGGAGGCCACCGCAAGCCTAGGGGCGACTCGTTCATGGCTTCACCGGTAGCTAGGCAAAGGAATATCCGACCCGGATACATGAAGTCTAAGGTCGCAAACGCTTGGGCAACAAGCGCCGGATGATACCTCAGGAGCGGTGCTGTAACAGAACCAAGCGGCACTTTCTCGGTTCTTTCCGCCGCTGCCGCCAACCATACCCAGGCAAATCCTGAATTTGCGTTCGTATGCGACCATGGATGGAAATGATCACTGGACCAGATGGTGTCGAAATTGTGCTTCTCCGCCATCACCGCGAAGTCCAGCAGCCTTTCAGGATCGTATTGCTCGTGCGCGGCATAGAAGCCGAACCTGCAGACCATGCTTTCATCACCGTTACCCGAAGCTTTCATCAGTAGTGGCTTAATGCTATTGTTAAATATTCTGATAGAGACAAACTAGCAGATATCACACGAAGCGGGATGTTGAGCGAACAGTAGACATGCTTCAGGCGAGTTGAGATGAGATACAAGGTTTTCATCGCGTCCAGATCGTTCGGAAAGACTGTTGAAGACGGCATGAGGCTCTTGGCTGAAGAAGCTGCCGTAACAAAAAACCCCTACGACAGGCCTTTGAGCCCGGACGAGCTTAAAGAGAGTCTAAGAAACGTCGACGCAGTCATACTCGGCAATGAGGTTTGCGACAATGACGTTCTGGAATCGACAAGAAGGTTGAAGGTTGTAAGCCGCCACGGCGTCGGGGTTGACAATGTGGACCTAGAATCCGCAACAGAGAATGGCATACTGGTGACCTATGCTCCAGGCGTGAACAAGATAGCCGTCGCCGAACACACGATGGCCCTGATACTCTCCGTTGTGAGGAATATTCCTGAGGCAACCATGTCACTGAAATCAGGCAAATGGGAAAGTATGAGGTTCGTCGGCGTGGAGCTCGCAGGGAAAAAGCTGGGGATTGTCGGCTTGGGGTCCATCGGGACCGAAGTTGCCATGCGAGCCAGATGTTTCGGAATGGAAGTCTTGTACTATGACATCAGAAGGAGACGGGATTTAGAGAAAAGCACGGGGGCAGTATACAAGCCTCTGGAGGAGTTGCTGGAAGAATCTGACATAGTGTCCGTGAACGTGGCGCTGACGCCTGAAACCCGAGGGATGATTGGCGAAAGAGAGATCGCTCTGATGAAGAAAGAAGCTTATCTGGTCAATACTGCAAGAGGGGAGATAGTCGCCAAAGCTGCCTTGACCAATGCTTTGAGGGAGAAAAGGATCGCTAGGGCAGCCTTAGACGTTTTTGACGAGGAGCCGCCGGACTTCGACGATCCGCTCTTCCGCCTAGACAACGTTATTGTGACTCCCCACATTGGCGCCTACACCTTTGAGGCGATCAAAAGGATGGATCGGGTATCGGCGGAAAACATCATCAAAGCATTCCGCGGTCAGAGACCTGATTTCGTGGCGAACGAAGAAGTCTTCTCCAAAAGCAACTTTAGGCTGAGACTCGGATGAGAGTAGGAGGAGACAGGGATCTTCCCTTCGCCCCCGTCTTAATGGCTTTCTTGGCATCTTGGATAGGCTTTTTATGCCATATTCGCTTATTGTTCAGACAAGCAGCTGAAGGATGAGTTCACCTTGGAACTTAACCCCCCATTCTTTATGGCTCACGACATAGGAACAACAGGAGACAAGGCAACCCTTTGGGATTCCGAAGGCAACCTCGTCGCGAGTCACGTAGCCAAGTACCCCACCTCCCACCCGAAAGAAGGTTGGGCTGAACAGGAGCCGAAAGACTGGTGGTTAGCCTTCGTAACGGCGACAAGGGAGCTTATGAAGACAGCCAACATGAGCCCCAGCGAGGTCGAAGCCGTGAGCTTCAGCGGCCAAATGATGGGATGCCTCCCTCTGGACAGGGACGGCGAACCTTTGCACCCTGCGATAATCTGGATGGATACCAGAAGCATCAAGCAAGCCGAAGTGATAGCGAGAAGGATTGGAGAGACGGACTATTACAGGGTTTCTGGTCTAAGGCTAAGCCCAACCTGGTCCCTGCCCAAAACAATGTGGATGAGAGACAATAAGCCCGAGATCCTCGAAAGAGCTTACAGGTTCCTTCAAGCCAAGGACTTCATCGTGGCGAAGCTTACAGGCAAGTTCGTGACCGATTACTCCGACGCCTCCCTCTCAGGCGCTCTCAACGTGAAAGAAGCAGAATGGGCCTTTGAGATGCTGGAAGAGCTGGAAGTGCCGGCTGACAAGCTTCCAGATATAGAGCCGTCTACCTTCATAGCGGGTGAATTGGGAACCGATATGGCTGAATACCTAGGCCTCGCATCTGGCACGAAAGTGGTGATAGGCGGGGGAGACGGTCCCTGCGCCACCGTGGGAGCTGGAGCCGTGGAAGAAGGCGTGATGTACAACTATATCGGGGCCTCCTCGTGGATATCGGTCTGCACATCGAAGCCTCTGTTCGACAAGAAGATGAGAACCTTCAACATGTGGCATCTAGACCCAAAGCTCTTCACCCCAGCGGGAACGATGCAGATGGCTGGAGGCTCTTATGAATGGTTGAGAACCGTGATGTGTGAAAGTGAAGATTCAATATCTAAGGTATTGGGGTCAAGCGCCTATGATGTCATGACCCTCGAAGCCCAAAACATACCTCCCGGCTCAGGTAAGCTGCTTTACCTCCCATACCTAATGGGCGAGCGTGCGCCTTGGTGGAACCCTCACGCCAGAGGGGTGCTCCTAGGCCTTTCGCGCACCCATAATAGGGGGCATATCATCCGAGCAGTCATAGAAGGCGTCTTCTTCAACCTCAGACTGGTTCTGGATGCCTTCGGCGAAATGGGCTACAAGCCGGAGGAGTTAAGGGTCATAGGAGGCGGAGCGAAAGACCGATTGTGGCGCGAAATAGCCTGCAACATCTATGGCGTCCGCCTACTGCCGTCCATCTATCCGGAGGAGGCAACCTCGCTTGGGGCTGCTATAGCTGCCATGGTAGCCGTCGGAGCCATCAGAGACTTTAAGGAAGCCAACCGTCTGGTACGCTTCACGGAAAGGATCGAACCGAACGCTGACCTTGTCTCCAGATACGAGAAGATGCAGAAGCTCTTCGTGAAGGCATACATGAATCTCGAACCCATTTTCGGGGACCTCGCAGACCTTGGCTTCTGACCCAGCGCCGTCGATAGCTTGCGGGAGAACTGAACCTGCTTCTTTCCCGAGTTTTCAGCCTAGCCTCCTGAGGCGGCTAAGTGATCCTAGAAAGGTTCCGTCAAGGAGGTAGGCTTCAGCAGACTCAAACTTCACGCTTCCGGACCGTAGGACAGGGCCGATGAACTCCTGGAACCTCCTCTGCCTTGTGATGGCTGAGCTGTTTATAGCCTGTCCTCCCAGGAAATCGTTGAACGAGGGCATTACTAGAAGGCTTTCGGCTTTGAGGTGGATGCCGAATCTGTCTTTCAGCACATCTTTAGGGTCCTCATCAGCTCCAAGCTTTGCATTGTGACGTTTGAGCAGGATTTCTGCAAGGAGCCTTGCGGCGCATGGAGCCCGAACCCAAACCTGTCGCGTTATGCGAAAGCCCATCGGATCCCTAAAGACGACAACGGGGTGAACGTGTCCCACAACTAAGGTGCGGCAACCCAGCATCTTGATGTCGGGCCATGTGTTTCCGTGGAAGAGCCCAACGTTTCCGATGACCAATCCTTGAGGCGGGATAACCTCCACAGCCTCAGGCAGCAAAGCCTCTAAGTCGCCGTCATGATTGCCCAGTACCACCTGCACCTTAGGCACGATTTTGCATGACTCCTCGAAAAAGCTAGGAACATCCCTCCATTCTTCGGGTTCGATCCTAGCGATTGTGTGTTTAACGTCGCCCAGAACCAGAAGGCGATCTGGCTTCTCCTCGGCAACGATGCCTCTAAGTCTGTCGAGAAGCTTCCCAGTCTGCGACGGCAGATGAACGCCCTCCTCGGCTAAGGCTAGCTCCCAGCCTATGTGAAGATCCGAGATTACTAGAATCTTCCCTGACCGCCAAGTGAGAAGGAGGGCAGGATGAGGGCTCAGAGGCGTCAACTGTGTCGCTTCTCGGTTCATGCGGGCTCCCAAGCATAGCTATCTAGGGCTACGGTGTAAGAGTGAAACTAGCTCCCCACAGATCTCTTCGTTGGCAGCGGCTATGACGGAGAAACGGCTTAGCTCGGTCAAAGAGACACCCTCAAACCCTCTACCATCAGGCTGGATAAACAGACCGCCGGCCTCTCTAAGGATCAACATGCCAGCGGCAAAGTCGAGCGTTCGAAGCTTCGTCCGAATATCCACATAGGCGTCCAGAAACCCGGATGCAACGTGGCTGATCTCCAAAGCCGCGGAGCCCAGAGACCTTACGCTCTTAACCGTCTTCATAAGCGGAACTACCTTCTCCACAGTTTCAGGCGAACGTGACACGTCGACGCTTAGAACAGCCTCTTCTAGAACCGATGTGTCAGAGGGCTTTATCTTCTTCCCCATGTAACGTGCTCCCTTCCCCTTCTCGGCCTCGTAGATCGCGCCGTTGGATAGGTCAATAACGACAGCTGCTTCCAGATCGTCCAAGCGATCCGTAGGCGAGACAGCAAGCGACGCTGAAACGAAGCTGATGCCCTTCACAGCGTTGGTTGTTCCGTCCACAGCGTCAGTGATAAGGTAAAAATCAGGCTTGTCTCCGATTTCTTCAATCCCACGTTCTTCTCCAATAAACGTGCAGGACACGCGGTTCTGTCTAAGGTATTGGACTATTGCCTTTTCAGCCACAGCGTCGATGAACCGTGTCTTGTCTCCGCCGAACCCGGAGCCCATGATCTTTCCGGATTCAGAGGAGCCGATTAGTGGGTGAACAACCGAGTAGACTTCTTTTGCCATCCGCTTCAAAGCGTCTATCTTCTTCATTTCCTGCCGTCTCACCATTCGCCCATATCTTTAACATAGGTAAGGTTTATAGATGTTCCTTTCTACGGATGCTTCAAGAGTGAGTACTGTTCTAGCCCCAAATATGAATGCATGAACTCTCTCTTCTTTCATTCAGAGCGAATGGCAACCACTAGGTGAGAAGTAATATCCTAGCTTAAGCCGCCGAATAGAATGACTCTACTGCAACGGAAAAGGAAGCCGAGGCGTCGAGGCTATTTTCAGCAGCCTTTCCTCTTCTTTTTTACTTCCTTAGCCTTCTTCTCCTTCTTCTGATAGTAGTACTTCTTCTTTTTCTCTTCGGTCATACCCGCTTTGCCTCCTTCTTCTTAGCATTTGATGAATAGGGGAAACGCCCTATTAAAGATTTGACTGCTAGGCTGATACTGTCCAGAGAAAGACATCTCAGCTCTTCCGGCACTGAATCCTAACCTAATGCGTCTACGAAGCCTTTTATGTTGTCTCTGACCGACTGGAGGAAGGGATGTCTCACCTTCTCAACATCATCCAGCTTCTCCAACCGAGCCACCCTGAAGTAGATCGGCGGATGAGGGTCCCACCCTATCCATCCCTGAATTCTATAAGAGGGTATCCGCTCAAACTGCAGTCTGCGGAACCCAATCTTCCTCAAGGCCTCAGCCAGAACCTTCGGTTGGCCGATTCTGACAGCGGCTTCAAGGTCAGCCCTTCCTTCAAAGAATTTGGCGATGAAATAGACTATGCTAAGGGCAAACAAGAGGTAGAAGTATCCGAAGTAGAAAAGAAGAGGCCAGAAGACGTAGACTCTGAGCAAGTATTCAGCAGCCGTCAAGCCGAAGAGGAGGAGGGGGTCTCTTCCTTTAAGATGGCTGAACTCATGCCCTATGACGCTGAAGATTTCATCGTCCTCAAGTTGCACAAGCAGCCCAGTAGTGATGAGCACTATCCCATGGCTCGGACTTGGCCCTGAGGCTGCAGCATTAGGCAGGATAGTGTTTGCGACAGTTATCTTGGGAACTGGAAGCTCGAATGTGTCCGCAGCTCTCTTCACAAGATCGTAAACGTTCACGATCTTCACCGACATGTTCTCTGGCACGCAATGGAAACCGTACCTTGAGAAGACCTCGCCAACAGTTTCACAGTCAACTGGCTTTCCTAGAGCCAAAGTTCGCTCATAGATCTCGGCTTTCATCTTCATTAAAGCCTCTCTGCTGAATTGGTCAGTGAGATTCTTGAATTCCTCAACCGGAAGATGGTACTGGAAAATGTGAACGCTGGTCTTCTCGCGGGTGATCTGCCAGTTTCCCATTCTCGCAATTATCTTGTCTGAAAAAAGAACCATGACGAACTGTATGGCGACGAGCACTATTGGTGTATACGGTCCGAGAACCATGAACAGAAGGATACTAAAAGCAATGAAGATAATGAAGAACATAAGCATACTTTCAGAAAACAGCCTGTAGATCACGTTTCTACGCCTTTGCTCTGCCTTTTCAAGTACAACAGGCTCGCCCTCAACCCAAGCAAAATAAAGCGTGGTTCGCCTGACCTGCTCCTCGAACAGTTGAACAGTGATGAATAGATCTTTCTTCAGCTGTTTCAGAGCGTTTTGGGGAACAGTCTCGCCGCTGGGAGTCATCTCTACTTCGATGGGCATTCCAGCCTTGATCTGAACATCGACATACCATTCTTGAGTTGGAGCGCGAGCCGTAAACGAAAGGAAATCGAATGCCCGTTTGACGTTCACAAACTGCTCAGGTTGCTGGAGCACGTAATGTTGGTAGATGAACCTGACTAGTTCGTCAAGCTCTGAGGGCGTTACTTCGGTGTCTATGGCAAAAGAGACACCAGCCTTCGCTGCCATCAGCTCTCACCTCGCCAATCAGAGATCAACGCCTTGGTCAGGTTAACCAATCCGCACTGCGGACAGTTAGGCCTTTAGCAGGATCAACGCGAGCCGATCTTAGAAATCTAGGTATGCACCTTTCGTCCTTAATGGGATCGAATCTTCCGAGCTCATTGTATTCCAGCGGGATCACGATCCTTGAGACCATACCGTGGAGGCTGTAGGGAAGCCTGATCAACCTCATGCCTCCGGACGTCACCCATTCGTCTATCAGGAACCCCTTCTTCTTTGCCTCCTCGGCAAACTCCTTCCGCCTTTCATAAGTCCAGCTGAAGGCATCTTCATCGAACACGTGGATGTGGAAGCCCCGGCCTGAATAAACAATCCTCATATCCTTGAAGACGGCTGCAAGCTCCTCGTAGAGCCTCATTGTCTCATCTTCGGCCAATCTGAACTCGGTCTCACAGAAGCTCAGCCCTTGACGCCTTCTCATCTTGTCCTCAAGCGTCCCGTGAACCGGGCATGTCAAGTTCTCAGGGTCTACGTCGAAGGCCAACTCTTGGCCTAAGACCTTTCCTTGCTCGTCGTAGATGTTCCTGTCGTAGTAAACCGCTTCTGGCCGGAACTCAAGGATCTGCCTTCTCACTTCATCTAGGTCCTCATACTCGTCGATCAGGATAGTAGTGGACGCGTCGTCCTTGTACTCTGGTGGGAAGATCCTTGTATGTCTCCCTATGATCACGGCGAAAACAACGTTCTCCATTCTGCCTTGGAACCACTCTTCGACCTTGCTTGGCTTGAACTCTTCTCGATAGAACTCATCTCTCTCCTCCAGTGTTGAGTAGCGCATCCCCTTAGGCAGCTTGTATCTTGCCAAACCTCGCATCTTCCCTCGGCGGTTCGTTTTGAACCCTTACCTAGAAAACCTCTCCGACCTCGAGCTTTAGACCGTTCCAGCTTCCCAGGCTGACATGTACTTCTTCTGCTCATCAGTCATCTCGTCGATCTCTGTGCCCATCCCCTTGAGTTTCAGACGCGCCACAAGCTCGTCGATCTCTCTGGGCACACTGTAGACTCGAGGCTCCATTCTGGGACTCTTCGCAATATACTCTACGCACAAAGCTTGGTTCGAGAAGGACATGTCCATCACTTCGGAGGGATGCCCCTCAGCCGCAGCCAAGTTCACAAGCCTCCCCTCTGCAAGCAGGCATATCCGCCTTCCGTCGTTCAAGAGATACTCATCCAGATTCGGTCTCAAGGTTCTCTTTGAGCGGGCAATCTGCTCTAGGTCCGGAATGTTCACCTCGACATTAAAGTGGCCGCTGTTGGCAATTATAGCGCCGTCCTTCATCCTCAGCATGTGTTCTTTCCTGATGACACTGGTGTTTCCAGTCACGGTCACGAAGATGTCGCCCACTTCCGAGGCTGCTTTGAGAGGCATAACTTGGAAACCGTCCATCGTGGCTTCAAGCGCCCTTATCGGATTAACTTCAGTGACGATCACGTTTGCGCCCATGCCCTTGGCTCTTAAGGCCAGACCCCGCCCGCACCATCCATAGCCGCAGACAACAAACCTCTTACCAGCCAAGAGAATGCTTGTGGCCCTGAGAATCCCGTCTATCGAGCTTTGCCCAGTTCCGTAACGGTTGTCAAAGAGATACTTCGTATAGGCATCGTTGATGGCTATTATGGGATACTTGAGAGCTCCCTCCTTTTCCATAGCTCTGAGACGGATGACCCCGGTTGTAGTTTCCTCTGTTCCGCCTTTCACGTTTCGTAGCACCTCTTTCCTCGATGTGTGGATTGTGCCAACAAGGTCTGCACCGTCGTCCAAAGTTACAGTGGGCACGTAGCTGATCGTCTCATTTAGACACCAGTAATATTCTTCTGTCGTCTCGCCGCGCCAAGCATAAACGTTGACGCCGGATTTCGCCAAAGCCGCTGCAACCTCGTCCTGAGTTGAAAGCGGATTCGAACCGCAAAGGACAACTTTAGCTCCGCCCGCCCTGAGGGTCTCAACGAGCACAGCGGTCTCTTTAGTTACGTGTAGGCATGCCCCAATCGTCAATCCTTCAAGCGGTTTCTCCACCTCAAACCTTTGCCCTATCCTGTTTAAGGCGACCATATGCCTCGAAGCCCACTCCACAAGAAGCTTGCCCTGATCAGCCAAGTCTAGGTTTTTCACCCTGAAATCCGCCATTTTCCTTCTTTCCTTTCTTGCAGTGCTACAGAGCTATTGCCAGAGAAACATATAAGGTTACACAGCCGTTAGAAAGGCCTTTCCACATGATCCGCCTCTATCTGGCTTCTTCTGTTCCTTCCTTTCTTCATCAAGAATCCGAGGTCGAATCTATTGCGTGCGCCTTCAACTCTAACAGATCATGCGAAATCCGTATGAACACAGGATGCTATTTGGCTGAGATTCTCTTTACGATGGGGGGTCTGATCTTCTTAAGGACGCGGTAGCGGCAGTAGGGACACCTAATCCCTAGTTCAAGCTCAGTGGACTTAACCGTTGCACCACACTTGAGGCATTGGTAAAGTGATGCCGGCTGCTGTCCTTCTTCAGCCATCAGACTCACTTCCAAGATTGAAAAGTTTATGTGCAGATCAACTCTTTATTGTCTTCATTAGAACAATGACGCAATATTTAAGGTAGGCGGTGATGCTCTTAGACAAGCCGAAGGCGACAGTGCTATGGCTCATGAGATATTGATCCTGGCGGGGGGCGGAGGACACACAGGATACGCATACGCGTTGGCTCAGGAGCTTTGCAGAGAGGCGTCGCTGTCTTTTCTGGCGCCTGAAGGGGACGAACTGACCGAGAAGAGGATGATCAAGTTCGGCAAGGTTGAACCTCTCGTCAAACCTAGAGGCCCAAAAACTCCCACTTATGAATTCTCATACCGGTTGGCAGAAGCCTTCGCGAAGTCAATCAAGAAAGTTCCCAGAAAAATGAATGCCGTGGTAAGCACAGGAAGCAACTTTTGCATCCCTCCGGCTCTGACGGCATGGCTCAAAGGGATACCGATAGTCAACATAGAAAGCTCGGTGCGCTTCACCAAAGCTTCCAAGACCGCGAAGATACTTCAACCCTTCTCTGAGATGACGGCCCTCCAGTGGGAGGAGCAAAAGAAGCTTCTGGACGATGGCATTGTCGTAGGCCCTTTGCTGCCGAGACCAGAGATCGAACCTTGGAACGGTGGATACATTCTGGTGACAGGAGGAACCTACGGCCACAGAACGCTCTTTGACGCGATGAAGGAAAGCAGTCTGGCGAATGTTGTCATGCAGACGGGCCGAGTGAACCCTCAGCCTTACATTAAGGCGCACCCAGAATGGAAGGTGATAACCTTGACAGAGAAATTCCAGGAGCTCATAGCAGGCGCAGAAGTGATCATGACCCACTTCGGCTCAACAGTTCTGGATGCGCTCGTATATAAGAGACCCGTGGTGATCGTCCCAAACCCTGAGTGGACGAGGACAGCCGGAGTGGAAGATGCAGATTTCCTAGCCCAGAAAGTAAACGCCGTCTTGGTGTCTGAAATAACTCTGCAAAACCTCTTGGATGCAATAGATTCGGCAAGAAAGAGGGACCCTCCAGAGCTTCCAAGGGGAGCTGAAAACCTCGCAAACGAGATACTCAAAATGGTAGGAGCGAAAGAGCCGACGTAAACCTCCACGCGTGCAGTTCTGGTGGACCTAGATGGGGAAGCTGGTCGTGGTCACAGCGGCTCACAACGAGGAGATACATCTGCCTCATAGCATTCGCGCTCTAGTCCAAGCCTGTGAATCTGCCAATTGCAGTTGGGAACAGGTGATCGTCCTCGATAGATGCACGGACAGAAGCGAGACCATCGCCCGTGACTTCTCAAAGAAGCATCCAAACATTACCATACACGCCAAAACGAGGGTCAGATGGAAACACACTTACGCGCAGAACCTTCAGATTGGCTTCGAATACGCCGTGAAAACCAAGGCGGACTACTTTACAGTTGTCGATGCCGACATAGTTCTAGAGAAAGACTACTTTGCCAAGGTAATGCCAGCCATCGGTTCGCCTCGGACGGCATCCGCAAGCGGAATCCTCATCACAGCCCCCTTGCATCAGACGGTGTATTCGAGCATCTACAGGGCGTGGGAGCGAAGCTACAGAATCGGGCTTCACGTAGCTGCATGGGGCGCATCGAGAGTGTACCACATGGAACCCCTCCTTAGTGTCGGAGGCTTCGCAGACTTCGCATCTCCAGACACAGAACTTGACATAAGGTTGAGCCATCGGGGATTTAGGCACAGGATCATACCTGAAGCAAAGGCCTACCACATAAGGGACCTCTCCATTGGGAACAGCTTGAAGGCACAAGTGAAACTGGGCATCTCAAGACATGAACTGGGAGTACCGTTCCACACCACAGTCCTACATGGGATCTTCAGGTTCAGGCCAGGCTTGATTGCGGGGCATCTTATTGGGGCGGTAGGTGAGGAAAGAGAACCTAGTCCGCGCCCAGTGTAGGTTAGCTTCGATAACCTTTTCTTCATCCTTGAACCATCAGCCCCCGATAGAAAGCATTATAATGGCTATGGCGAAAGATGGGAAGTATGCGTTTACTATTTGTCACAAGCTTTTACCCCCCGTTTACCGGAGGTGGATCCTCCAGAATTCATGACTTCTCCAGATTGCTGGCCTCAATTGGCTTTGAAGTCACGGTCCTCACATTCTCCCCCTTTCAAAGTCTTCTCAAAACACCGAGCAGCAAGGAAGCTAAGGTGATCAGGCTTCCCACGTTGGGCTTCAAACACCCACTGGACCAGATCTTCCTCGGTTTCGTCGGGACCATGCTGATCAATGCAGCAAGAGCCCAAGATTTTGTGATTGCCTCGGTACCGATGGGAGAACCATGCATCGGCGCGTTTCTAGCCTGCAGCATTCTAAAAAAAAGGGTAGTCGTTGACATAAGGGACGAATGGGAAGATGCTGTAATCTACAGGACACGGCGCCTTCTAACGAGGAACCTATATCGCCTTTACAAGAGATTGTTCAACTCCATCTATAGGAAGAGTGCTCTCGTGACTACAGTCACGCCGACGCTTGCGAAACGGGTACGGCAGCGAGGTGTCAGGAATGTATACATGGTACCAAACGGAGCAGACACCGAACTCTTCCACCCTACGTCCAAAGAAGAACGATCGGAGCCAAGAAGAAAGATTGGACTCCAGGCTGATGACTTCGTGGTTGCATACGCAGGAAGGGTGGGATGGTACTACAGAATCGACATAGTCATAGAAGCTTTGAACATACTCGTGAAAGAGCAGCAACTGGAATCCATCAAACTGCTAGTCATGGGTGCCGGAGAGAAACTCCGAGATTATCTGAACCTAGCAGAGAAGTTGGATCTCGGAAGGAATGTCCTGTTTCTGGGCGAGAGAAGTCGGGAGGAAGTGGCCAAGATTCTTCCATGCTGCGATCTCGGAGTGATCCCATTTGACGACGACCCCATATGGTTGTCGGCCTATACGACCAAAGTTTTCGAATACTGTGCCTCAGGTCTACCTGTGATTGTCTCAGTGGCAACCGGTGCCGACTTAGAGAGATTGGTCAAGAAAAACGCAATCGGCTTCGCAACCGAACCCATGAACCAAGAGCAAGTGGCAAAAGCAATACTGGAAGTTTACAGGGACAAAGGCAGATACAGAGTGATGCAAGCAAACGCAAGGAAACTGGCTGTCGAGGAATTCGACAGGAAGAAGATTGCTCAAAGGCTGGCGCATATTCTGGAAACGTATTATGGCGCATAGCACGCGAATGCCTCAAATCCGCTTGCCAGAATTGGCAGCTAGGCAGATCATTGAACTAAGAAGAGGGCTCAACGGTTCTCTTAAATACGGCTTAGACTCATCAGTATGTACATGTGGCAAATCCCACCATCGCTTGTGTAATGTGCACTTGGGAAGAGGGACGGATAGCCCCTATTGCCATTGAGTCTTCCAAGGATTTCGTTGACCGTTTTATAATTGTAGATAAAGGTTCAGAAGACGGGACCGCCAGGATGATCGAGGAGTTGGCGGACAAGTGGGGGTTAAGCATTGAAGTCCACGTCAGGCCTGACCTGTTCTTGTACGAGGCAAGATTGTTCGCGATGAAAAGGGCTGAGGAAGACTGGATTCTGATACAGGACGGCGACGAAGTCTTCCATACTGACGGTCCCAATAGCGTATTCAGGCTTGGAAGGCTTTTGAGGAAGTTCAGGCATGTCACTTTCTGTGCTCCCATGACCGTGTTGATGTATGATTTCCTTCACACAATACCCAGGGTCTATCAGCCGCCCCATCGTTTTCTGTACTACAACAATGAATGCGTTATCGAAGGCGAGACCCATAACGCAAAGAAGGAAGACCTTCCCGCAATGCTTGGGGTTGAGCTGCACCTGAGAAACGTGTACAAGTTCAACTGCAATGTGAAATCCGACAAACGCATGTTCCTCAGAGGTTTCTGGGGAGAATGGTACAAGGCAACAGACGCCCATAAAAAGTATGCCAACCTCGAAGACTATGTAAAGGCAAAGCTGGGCCTGCGAGACTTGACGCCTCTCGTTGAGAAATGCGTCGGGGAGACTACTGCCAACCTGATCCCCTACGACGAAGACAGATATGGCTATTACCCGAAAGCCATCAGGAAGTACATTGGAAAGGGGCTTGTAAGGGGATATGTTTGATGTAGGCTTCTTGAGCAGTAGGCTGTATGTCCGACTATGGGTGCACATACGTAGTGCATGCTTCTTCTTTCTGACCTGGGTAGCTAGAGGCAGAAGGGCTTTCTGCTTCGGAGTTTCGTTGACTCTGCCTTATGACGACGTGAGAATGCTTTGCTTGGACAAACCTTAGATCTCTTCCAATCACACAATTCTCTTTAGCGTACCAGGCAGCATGGGAGATTTTCTTTCTAACATAACCGTCTCTGGGCTTCAAGAACCTCAGCTATTCTCCTCGAAGCTCTACCGTCGCCGAAGGGATTCGGTACATTCTGAAGCCCCTCTCTTATTATTTCGCCCTGTTCTATGAGCTCAACCGCCTTCGCCGTTATCTTCGCCGGGTCGGTTCCTGCCAAGTAGTTCGCGCCCAGTTGCACAGTCTCTACCCATTCTGTGTTTGTCCGCAGGGTTATGCAAGGTGTCTTCAGCCAAAAGGCTTCTTTCTGCATTCCGCCAGAGTCGGTAAGGATGAATCTCGCATTTTTCACCAAGTTCAGTGTTTCATGGTAGCCCAGAGGGTTTACCAGTCTTAGGTGCCTCTTTCTCTTTATCCTGCTATTGAGCCCGAACGTTTGGAGCTGTTTTCTGGTTCTTGGGTGAACCGGGAAAACAACAGTCAGCTGATCAAGTCTTGCCACGGCGTTCAGAATGTTTCCCAGGTTCTCC
>Ga0315312_1002103_pt1 | contig 14224 bp, 11 predicted proteins | sample TDP7_MG_FD_203629 | JGI IMG/M metagenome (GOLD analysis project Ga0315312, IMG submission 203629) | Freshwater sediment microbial communities from Lake Towuti, South Sulawesi, Indonesia - TDP7 | ecosystem: Environmental > Aquatic > Freshwater > Lake > Sediment | place: Indonesia: South Sulawesi... | reverse complement strand
CTTCAAGGCTTAACTGACTTACCGGTGGCGTAGAATCAACATAAAGAGTAAATGATTTTGTTGCTTCTTCGTTAGTTACATTATCAATGCTGTAATACTGAATTCTTCGGATGCCTTCCTCTAAAGTGAATGAAGAAAGATAAATCAACCAGTCAGTATCAAGAAGGTATTTCGTCTCTTTTACACCCGAGGCAACTTCATTTATTACAGGGTCAACCGCACTTAAACTGATTGCCGAACGAAGTCCGGAGATATATACTTTGTCGTCTGTTTCTTCGTATCTCGGTCCAATAACTGCTAAAGAAGTTTCCGGTGAGGTATTGTCAAGGTAGAGTGTACACGATTTAGTCAATTCCTGATTTTGTACATTGTCAATACTTCGGTATTCAAGCACATAAGTTCCATCCGGGCCGGTAATAGTAACACTGTCTTTGTAGGTTTGCCATTCACCAGCATTTACCCTGTATTCGGTTTTTGCTATTCCGGAAGGAATTGTTCCCTGGTCAATAGGAATAAAGGTAATGATAGACAATGAACTAACATAATTCTTGTATTTTAGTTCAGCAATGAAAATATCTGTCACAGGGGGCGAGGTATCGACGATAACTGTAGAGGACTTGACGTTCTCAACATTGCCCAAATTGTCAGTGCCATAATAGTGAATCGTCTTCTCCCCTTCAGTGGAAATAGTAAAGGAATCCACATAGATGTTCCATTCATTATCCTCAATTCTATATTCAGTTTTGGCTACGCCTGATAAATTATCCGTTAAGGACAAGGAAAAAACAGTTGAAGAAGAAATGAAAGTATTTCGACCATCAAAATGTTTGGGCTCACTTGTTGTAAGCATGGTAACCGGTGGTGTTGAGTCAACATAAACAGTAAATGACTTAACTGACTCCTGATTCCCTACATTATCTATACTCCGATAGTCAACATTATGAATCCCTTCCTCTTTTATAGCAAAAGAACTCGTATACACTGTCCAAGAACTCGAGTTGATTCTATATTCAATTGAAGAAATACCCGAAGCGACATTGTTCGTGATGGGGTCTACAGCGGTTAGACTTACGCTTGAGTGGTTAGAAATGTAGGTCTTGTTTTCTTTTATAAAAATTGGTTCACTAATACTAAAGTTTGTTTCTGGTGAAGTTCCGTCGACATAAATAATTGTAGACTTAATATTTTCGTAATTGTTGGCTTTATCCTTACTGTAGTAGTCAAGCGTGCGTTTCCCTTCATCCAAGGTAAAAGATGTAATGTGCACTGTCCATGTCGCACCATCAATTCGGCATTTGGTAAAATCTATCCCAGAAGCATAGTTACCGACTAGAGGATCAACTGCCCTGAAAGCATATCTCGATGACAAAGATGCATAAATTTTATTGTCAGTGAGATACTGTTTGCCGTCTAAAAATTGCAACTCTGTGACAGGTGAGTTACGGTCAAGCAATAGCGGTGCTTCCAAAAGTGCATAAAGTGTCGCCACCTGGTCTAAAGTAACTGACACATAATAATTTGAAACATCAACTGTCCCACCTAAAGGTAGCCAAATCTTATTCACTTCATCATATCTATAAATATCCAAATTCGTAGGGGAAGAAACCTTTACCGGGTCAAACTTGAAGGTTAACTTGGCAGGAGGTGTAAAAGTTCCTTCTAGGTTATACATTGAACCAATTGAAGTGGTGCCGGCCTCAAGTATTGCCCTTGTAGCATCAGCAGGTGCTGTCTCGGGAGAAATTCTCGTTATGGTTATGTCAGGTGCACTGAACTCGACCATTCCATCATTACTAACAACCGTCCCTGTCGGAACAGAAAGTGCATAAAGTTTGCCCGTATATGATGCCAAGTAAAGCGTGCCATTTGAGCCAAGAACGAGATAACAACGACCATATTCGTCTTTGATTCTAAAAGTCCATTTAACTATACCCTGCGGGTTGAAGGCGTAAACTATATTTTCCCATTCAGTTGAAACATAAATCGTTCCATCAGAACCGACGGCAATAGAGCGAGGATAACCACCTAAATACTTGTTCCATTTAACAGTTCCATCTAAAGAAGACAATGCATAAATTTTTTTGTCTTCTGAACCTACATATATTGTTCCATCAGAACCGATTGCTGGTGTCAAGGAAATAGGACCACCTGTGCTAAAAATCCATTTGCCTGTCCCATCAGGATTTATTGCATGAAGCTTACCTTCGTATGTTCCTGCATAACTTGCTCCTTCAGAATCAATTACAGGCGAAGAAAACGAAGCCACAGGATATCTTGATTTTACAACTCCACCATCACCTAAAGTAAGCAACTGATAACCCCATAAATAGGTATCGCTAGCCATCACCACATCTCCGTTCAGAGTAAGTGCTGGCGAGAGCGAGGCAGGAAAATAGTACCCTGTCTGGTAATTCCAGAGGAGTTTGCCGTTGCGGTTCAAAACATAAAGTCCGCGGTCTTCATAAGGTTTGAAATAAACTTTCCCGCCTGTACCAATAGCCGGTGAAGAACGGGTGGAAAAAACCGCTGAGCGATAAATCCACTTGGCCGTTTGGCTTGAAGGGTCAAAAGCATAAAAGTTTCCGCCGGAACAAAAGTAAATAGTTCCATCATTGCCGATAGCCGGTGAAGTGTAAATTGCTTTCCCTGTAGAATAGTACCATTTTATTGAGCCAAAAGAGTCTACTGCGTAAAGATTACCATTACTTGAACCAGCATATATGTTCCCTTCCGAATCAACCACTGGATATGAAAGATATCCTCCAAGTGTAGATGTCCACTTTAAAGCAGGTTCACTCGGTCCAGTAACAGTTGCCCTCCCGGTATGCTGTGCATCATGCTGAAACATTGGCCAGGGAGTGTCAGCAAGACCGGCGCTCACCGCTACGCCAGTTGCACAGTTTGATAAAGGTGACCAGTTTGGTACTTCATCACGCGTTTTCAAGGCAAAATAGTAAGTTAAATTTTCCTCAAGTCCGGTCACTGTAAATACTTCTTTCCGTCCAACTAATTGTGGAGGTAACAAATTCGTTATCTGTCGGGCAGAGTAAAACTCTTCATCTGAATTTATTGGTGAAGTTGACATTCTTAAGTCATATTGCATATCCGAAGTGAAGTAACGGTAAATGTATTCGTCGTCTCCGGGAGCAGTCCAGGTCAATGTAATTGCTGGTGTTAAAGAAGAAGGGTCAACTGCAACTAGGTCGTTAACTTTACCCGGTGCAATTGTGTCAATCACAAATTTTGGGTATTCAAAAAGTGTTGAGATATTGTAGTTTTCTACTCTGTCCCTGGTCTCAACACACCAGATATAGAGTCCGTCGGCGAGTTTTGAAGTTGGGGTATAACTACATGCGTAAGTAAGTGTGCTAAATACATATTCAAATGAATCTAAAGAATAAATCGGCTTATAGGCCATATCGCACGGATAGTAGATACCGTAAATGTGGCGGTAAAGAATAAGTGCATAAGAAACAGGTGGTGACGGGTCAATAACTTCACCCCAGGTAAATGTAGGTGTAGAAATGTTCATGAACAACCCGTCAGTAGGGGTGATTAAAGTAGTCCGCTCTACCCTAGTATCAACTCTAAATTTCCAAGTTTCGGTAGATGTACTTAAATTGCCTGCTTTGTCAACGAAAGAGGCATTCCAATAATAAACACCATCTTTTAGGGACATTACTTGCCAAGAAGGGTAGTGAGAAGTACTTTCACCTGAAGAAACAACCACACTGAGTGACTCGTCATAAACGCGAAATACAACTTTCTCAACAGTTGGATCGTCAACTTTATAACAGAAAAGATCAGCAGCTCCTTTAGTCACAAAATCGTCTGGCGGTTCGTAGAATGTATAAAGAATCGGCGCTGGTGGAGGTGTTGTTTTTATTTTGAAATCTTGCTGAGAAGACCAGGCACTCCAATTACCTAAACCATCTTTTGCTTTGACCCGCCAATAATAAATCCCATCAGGAAGAGTTAATGCTGGCGGTGGCGAATAAGCACTTGTTGTAAGATTGGATTCGTTTATTATTAGTGAAGTGAAAAAATAATCACTGGCAATCTGTATCCAATAATTGCTAATCCCTGAGAGGTCAGATACATCATTCCAATCAAAATTAGGTATCTTTTGAAAATACGAACTGCTGATTGGAACTAACCATTGTGGACTATCAACAGAAATATCAATCCTTATTACCCGCGTTGATGACCAAGCACTATAGTTTCCTACATTGTCTGATGCCCTAACTTGCCAATAGTAGAGACCATCAGATAAATGATATGGCTGGTAAGAAGTGCCATCTACAGAATGACCGTATTCCGGGGGAGTTTCACCCGGCCGATACCAGCGTATTCGGTAGTCACGGACTCCTGAAATGTAATCCGCCACTTCAGACCAGACAAAAACCGGATAGTTAGTTGTCAAATTATCTAAGGGCGAAAGTAAAACGGGTGGTGCAGACGGTCCTGTGTTATCGGGAATTGCGATGGCGATTGTTGACCATTCGCTTTCCTTTAGTGTATGGTCACGCGCTTTTATACGATAATAATATGTCTGTCCGTCCGTGAGATTATAAAACCACCACATAAATCTCCTTGAATAATAATACCAATAGTAATACTCCGCAAGGTCAAATGGAATATCAACAACATTCTCAGTAAAATTTATATCTGTAGCCTGTTGATACCTGTAGTCTCTGATACCACTCCCAAGTTCATCTCCATAATAACTCACCGGTTCCAAAATGAGATAGTTCCCTCGGAAATATAAGATACCGTCTAGACAATAACCCTGACCCGTAGTCGGACGGAGCCTAACCTTAGGTGCACACGGAGGTGCAAGATCTACCCCAAACCAGCCACCGGCAGAACGGGTTTTGCCACCATTATTCACCGCCGTGACATGCCAAGTGTGTCCACCTTCCTTTAGGGGTTGCGTAAGAACAAATGAAGTTACAGAAGGTGAAATATTATCCTGAAGAAGATTACCATCTATATAAAATTGGTATTTCGCCAGACCAAAAACTTTATCTAAACTTGGTTGCCAAATAAAAGTCGGCATAGAACAGTCAATCCAGCCTAAAGGAGTAACGAGTCCAAAAGGTTCAGGTGGAGTAAAGGGAACTACCTTTACTTCCAATGTAACCACCGCTTTGCGTTCGCTCAGAGAAAATGTAAAAGCTGCAATTTTTGTCTCTACATCAGGACTATCATCAAAGTCAGTAGAGCCGGAAAAGTACTCTCTACCCCAAGGTGGTTGATAATAGTACTCGGAAGACCAAGGTGGAATAATATAATGGAAAGAACCGATAGTTTCATAATCATATGGATAAGGGATTTGTTCATTAAAATTGAACACGGCTGTAATATATTTTGTTTCGCCTAAAACAATACTATCGGTTCCGGTACAACTCCTCCATATCGGAGAATCTGCAGTCCAACACGAGTAGATTGAAGTATATTCTACCTTTACACTTGCCCAGGGAGTTCCAAAATTAAAAAACTCTTTGAACCAATCCCGATAGACATATGCCTTTATTTTATACCAACCCGGAGTAAGGGTCTGATATTCACCATCCCCAGGCCATATATAATCTTCTCCCCAAGGTCCGTCCTTCCATTCACTATAGCTTCCTCCTCTATCGCGAGTTACCCGAACCGTCTGGGTGTGGTCAATATAGAAAGTTGTTTCCTTGGTATCTTCGGTACTCTCAAAAAGACGCACTCCCGCTTCTGCCTTGACTTCGGCAGTTTCTGAACGAGTAGTATAAAGTGTGCGCCCAAGATAACCACCAACTTTCCAGTTGAAAGTTATTGCTGAGTGGAGATTACTAACAAAAATTAAATTAGAAAGAAGAAAGAATAAGAAATATTTCCTTCTCATTGAATTAAAATTTTTATCTACTAAAAACCGATACTCAAACCAAGAGAATAAACCATTTCCTTACCAATTAGAAATTCTAAACTAAGTGCACTGGTAGGAGTTATCTCGTATCTTACAGAACTTAATAAATTCCGTGCTTCTAAGTACGAACTTACACAGCCACCAACTATCCAATATCCCGGATAATATTTTTGTAAATCGGCATTATATTCTATTTTTTCTCCGTCAAGAACTTCAGGAATAAAATACAGGTCACTATAATCATTCCTCACCCTTCGGTCTTCAAGTTCAACAGATATCCCCTCGGGAGCAATGATTATAAATTCCTCTTCAACATCTTCACCAGTTGTAATTGATTCTTGTGCACCGGCTGCAACCGTAAACTTACCGAAAGTTTTATTCGCCATTACCAATAACTGAAATTCGTTCAAATTAACTTTTGTTTTTGTCTTTACTTTCCTTTCTCCGGCAGGACCATAAAAAATTGTATTCGCCATTGCTGAATGGTAGCGGGTCAGTCCAAAACTGAAATTCAATCCCGGGAAAACTCTTGCCTCTTTCTTTAGCCGGTAATCCATACCCAGTCCATAAATCAAACCGTCACCAAAATTTCCCCATTGCTCAGTTTTTGTGCCGCTATGCTTACGGCTAATCTCAGAAACACCAATTTTACCGTAAAGATTTGTTTTTGGACTTAACTTGTAGGACGACTGGATAATCGTTGCCTGATGACTGAATTCCCAGGGTATTTTTCCTCCTCCGACCTTGTAGTCCGCTTTGGTAGTGATTGAAGTGTAATAACTACTGAAAGTTAGCTTTTTATTTCCTAACCGACCTAAAAAGAATGTCTCCCCGGCAAAAAGATTTCCGGTTAGAAACCAAATAAATAGAACTAAACCTAAAATCAGAAACAATCTTTTATTTATTTCCATTTTTTTTTACACCTCCAAATTCTTAAAGTTTTCTATCAAACCAGCATTTCCACCAGTCACGATAAACATATGCCTTTATTTTATACCAACCCGGAGTAAGGGTCTGGTATATCCCGTCTCTGGGGTTTACATAGCCCGTTGGCCAGTCCACTTCATACGCACTGTAGCAACCATCCGCACCATATGTTATCCGAACCCATTGGGGGTAAGGAATATAAAAACTTACTTCCTCAGTGTCACTGGTATTACTCCAAGGAATAATAGATGCTTCAGCACGTGCCTCCTCATAGCTGTTATATTGATATGGACCGGACGGCTCACTTCCGTCTTGCGGCAGGGTGATAGAAAACTCCTTCTCAGCGATTACACCTACATTCCAGTTGAAGGATACTTCTGAATAAAGGTCACTTAAAGAAGAAAAAAAGAGAATGAAAAATAAAAAGTGTTTCTTTAGCATTCTAAAAACCCATAGTTAAACCAAAAGAAAGAATCATCTCCTTGCCGATTAATAATTCTAAACCAAGTGAACTGTTGGAAGTTAGTTCATATTTAACCGAGCTTAGTAAATTACGTGCTTCTAAAAATGAACCAACACAACCACCGATTATGCGATATCCCGGATAATATTTTTGTAAATCGGCATTATATTCTATTTTTTCTCCGTCAAGAACTTCAGGAATAAAATAGAATCCTTCGTAATTACCGATTTTCGTAGCTTCAATAAAATCATCACCAAATAGGCCTTCCTTAGCAATAATCAAAAACTCTTCTTCCACATCCTTACCGGTGGTAATTGACTCCTGTGCACCGGCTGCAACCGTAAACTTACCGAAAGTTTTATTCGCCATTACCAATAACTGAAATTCGTTCAAATTAACTTTTGTTTTTGTCTTTACTCTTCTTTCCCCGGTAGGACCGTAAAAAGTTGTATTTGCCATCGCTGAATGGTAGCGAGTCAGTCCAAAACTTAAATTTAATGCAGGGAAAATTTTTGCCTCTTTCTTTAACCGGTAATCCATTCCCAAGCCATAGACCAACCCATCACCAAAATTTCCCCATTGTTCGGTCTTTGTTCCGCTATGCTTACGACTACTTTCCGAAACACCAAATTTACCATAAAGATTCGTCTTTGCTCCTACCCTATATGAGGATTGAACAATTGTTGCCTGATGACTGAATTCCCAGGGTATTCCTGCTCCCCCAACCTTATAGTCCGCTTTGGTAGTGATTGAAGTGTAATAACTACTGAAAGTTAGCTTTTTATTTCCTAACCGACCTAAAAAGAATGTCTCCCCAGCAAAAAGATTTCCGGTTAGAAACCAAATAAATAGAACTAAACCTAAAATCAGAAACAATCTTTTATTTATTTCCATTTTTTTTTTTACACCTCCAAATTCTTAAAGTTTTCTATCAAACCAGCATTTCCACCAGTCACGATAAACATATGCCTTTATTTTATACCAACCCGGAGTAAGGGTCTGGTACTCTCCGTTGATAGGAGATATATAACCGGGCCAATTTAGCCAATTTACTTCATACGCACTGTAGGAACCACCCTTGTCATAAGTTATCCGAACCGTTTGGGTATGGTCAACATAGAAACTGGTCTCTTTAGTATCTTTGGTACTCTTAAAAAGACGCACTCCCGCTTCTGCCTTGACTTCGGCAGTTTCTGAACGAGTAGTATAAAGTGTGCGCCCAAGATAACCACCAACTTTCCAGTTGAAAGTTATTGCTGAGTGGAGATTACTAACAAAAATTAAATTAGAAAGAAGAAAGAATAAGAAATATTTCCTTCTCATTGAATTAAAATTTTTATCTACTAAAAACCGATACTCAAACCAAGAGAATAAACCATTTCCTTACCAATTAAAAATTCTAAACTAAGTGCACTGGTAGGAGTTATCTCGTATCTCACAGAACTTAATAAATTCCGTGCTTCTAAGAATGAGCTTACACAGCCACCATCCAGTTTATACCCGGCGTCAATATATTCCTGTGGGAGATTCTCGGTATATTTAGGGTATCCGAGGATGCTTTCTGGAACGATTAAAACATCCTGATATTGGCGGGGATCATCCATCGGAATATCGCTTCTCCAAGTAAATCCCTCCTTAACCAAAAATCTAAATTCCTCTTCAACATCTTCACCAGTTGTAATTGATTCTTGTGCACCGGCTGCAACCGTAAACTTACCGAAAGTTTTATTCGCCATTACCAATAACTGAAGTTCGTTCAAATTAACTTTTGTTTTTGTCTTTACTCTTCTTTCCCCGGTAGGACCGTAAAAAGTTGTATTTGCCATCGCTGAATGATATCTGGTCAGTCCAAAACTTAAATTTAATGCGGGGAAAATTTTTGCCTCTTTCTTTAACCGGTAATCCATACCCAAACCATAGACCAACTCATCACCAAAATTTCCCCATTGCTCAGTTTTTGTGCCGCTATGCTTACGGCTAATCTCAGAAACACCAATTTTACCGTAAAGATTTGTTTTTGGACTTAACTTGTAGGACGACTGGATAATCGTTGCCTGATGACTGAATTCCCAGGGTAGCTTTGCTCCCCCGACTTTGTAGTCCGCCTTAGTAGTGATTGAAGTATAATAACCACTAAAACTTAACTTCTTATTTCCCAACCGACCTAAGAAAAATGTCTCCCCAGCAAAAAGATTTCCGGTTAGAAACCAAATAAATAGAACTAAACCTAAAATCAGAAACAATCTTTTATTTATTTCCATTTTTTTTTTACACCTCCAAATTCTTAAAGTTTTCTATAAAGTTTTCTATCAAACCAGCACCTCCACCAGTCACGATAAACCCAAACTTTGATTTTATACCAACCCGGTGTGAGAGTCTTGTATTCTACATCCCCATCTATGTAACCTTCTCCCCAATTACTCACCTGATACTCACTGTAGGAACCACCTTTGCCATAAGTTACATGAACCGTTTGAGTATGGTCAACATAGAAACTGGTCTCTTTAGTATCTTCGGTACTCTCAAAAAGACGCACTCCCGCTTCTGCCTTGACTTCCGCTACTTCATCACGATAAAAAATACTTGCCCACTTGCTCCATACCGTTGCCTTCCAATTAAAACTTATTTGGGCATAGAGATTACCGACAAAAATGAAGATGAAAACACCAAAAAAATATTTCTTCATTTTAAAATTGTTTATCTATTAAAAACCGATACTCAAACCAAGAGAATAAACCATTTCCTTACCAATTAGAAATTCTAAACTAAGTGCACTGGTAGGAGTTATCTCGTATCTCACAGAACTTAATAAATTCCGTGCTTCTAAGTACGAACTTACACAGCCACCGCCTAATCCATATCCTGCATCAATATATTCCTGTGGGAGGTCCTCAGTATATTTAGGGTATCCGAGGACGCCTTCCGGAACTATCAAAGTTCCTTCCGGCAGTTTCAACTCCCCATTTTCAATAGTTGGCCCTGGCCCTTCTTTTTTATACAAAAATCTAAATTCCTCTTCAACATCTTCACCAGTTGTAATTGATTCTTGTGCACCGGCTGCAACCGTAAACTTACCGAAAGTTTTATTCGCCATTACCAATAACTGAAGTTCGTTCAAATTAACTTTTGTTTTTGTCTTTACTCTTCTTTCCCCGGTAGGACCGTAAAAAGTTGTATTTGCCATTGCTGAATGGTAGCGGGTCAGTCCAAAACTTAAATTTAATGCGGGGAAATTTTTTGCCTCTTTCTTTAGCCGGTAATCCATACCCAGTCCATAAATCAAATCGTCACCAAAATTTCCCCATTGTTCGGTCTTCGTTCCGCTATGCTTACGACTACTTTCAGAAACACCAAATTTACCATAAAGATTCGTCTTTGCGCCTACCCTATATGAGGATTGAACAATTGTTGCCTGATGACTAAACTCCCAAGGAATCTTCGCCCCACCAACTTTATAGTCCGCTTTGGTAGTGATTGAAGTGTAATAACTACTGAAAGTTAGTTTTTTATTACCTGTCCGACTTAAGAAAAATGTCTCCCCAGCAAAAATATTTGTTGCTCCAAATACAAAAAACAAAACTAATAATGAAATTATTGACTTCTGCTGTTTTATCAACATGTTAATTCACCTCACTTGTTTTAGATTTTTGCAAACTTTACTCCTCAAAATTTAAAATCATCAGCCAAATCTCGTAGTTTCCGTTTTTATTTGAAACAAAAGCAATTCTTTTTCCATCCGGAGACCAAGCCGGTGAACGAATATGTGCATAATTTTCTAACAGTAGGGCTTGCTCCTTTGTTTCAAAGTCATAAAGTTCAATATTGTTGTAATTATTCCCTCTTGTAACAAAGGCAATCATCTTACCATCCGACGACCATGTTGGAAAAGCACCATCATTAACTATAAGTTGCTCTTCACCACTTTTTAAATCTCCTACCCATATTTCGCTGTTACCCTTATTGCTTTTTATGAAAGCAACCTTTTGTCCATTGGGAGAAACGACCGGATATAACTTTCTTTCCAAATCAGAAAATACTGCTTTCTCTTCACCAGTTTTAATATTAACACTTCGTAAGTTGCCTTCAGTTTTTACAGGATAATCTTCTTTAGCATAGATAAAATTTTCCCCGTCAGGTAACCAAGTTGCGGTTATTCCAGAAGTAACAATCACTTTTTCATCTGTTCCATCTGCATTTATAGACAGTATATCCCATTTACCCTTCCTATTACTCTCAAATAAGATTCTCTCACTCTTCGGCGACCATCGTGGTTCACCGTCTATTCTTTCGTCACGAGTTAATCTTGCGAATTCAGATTTATTCAAATCCAAAATATAAATATCAAAATTGTCGTCCTTCTTCATTGTAAGAGCCATTTTTTCTCCACTCGGCGACCAGCTCGGACAATATTTGTAATTTCCATCCTTTGTGAGTTGAATAACCTCTTTCACCAAGACCCTTTCTCGTGCAAAGGAATAACCCGTCAGAAACAGTGGGAAAAGAACTATTAACTCATAAATTCTATTCTTCATGGCTATCCACAAGAAAGATAAAAACGAACCCTTTTATTGGACCTAGTTTTCTGGATTTCCGTAAACGAATTATTCAAAAAAAAAGCCGGGCCACCAAAAATATTCTTCCGAATACCTTCAGCAGCCCGGCCGACTTGAGCAATTGATTTATCTTCTTTTTATTTCAGGTTAAGCATTGTCGACAACCCGGCAAACTTAGGCATTAAATCAATTGCCCTTAGTCCCGTGGCTTTGCGTCCTCCGATTTCTCGGAGTTTGCCCTTTCGGGTCTTCATAACCTGCGACAGATTTTAATTAAAAGAGCGAAAAACCTGACAAATTGATATAAGAAAAACCTTAAATAAAAGTATATCTGGTTTCAAACATTTGTCAAGGGTTTTCTTTGGTGAATTTTTGTTCATTTTGGTGGTGTCCCCGCCTGCCAAAGAACTTTGTTCGGCGGGCAGGCAAGAAGTATCCATGAGAGGTACAAACTGGGCTAAATTGAGATAAACCAGCATGAATTTCAGGAAGGTTTCTTGTCGTTACGAACTTCATCTTTCGTCGGATTTTCTCTATTCCAAGCGTAGTCTTTATACTCCTATGAGTTGTTTGATTTTTTCTTGGTCAAAACCGACGATTATCTTTCCGTCAATTTCAACTACCGGAACAGCCATCTGTCCGGATTTAGCAATCATTTCCTGTAAGGCTTGCCGGTTTTCAGTAACATTGTAATCGGTAAATTGAAGATTATTCTCCTGGAAGAATTTTTTTGCCATCTGACAATAAGGACAGGTCGGTGTTGAATAAATTTTTATCTCCATCTAAATAATTTCACAAAAATATATCCTGCTTTCGCTTTTGACTTGCGAACCATTTTTCTCCTACCTCTTCGGTAGGTCACCGAGGAGGTGACACTCTATAATCCCGCACTTTTATTTTGGGATACTTTGAGCATTTACGAGAATCATTGCACAAGATAACCCCTTTCTCAGACAAAGGTGCGGGATTCAAAGTCGTTTGAAAAAGGTTCGCAACTCTTTAAGTAAGCAAAAGGAGTTTCAGGGTTCTTTTTCGAGCGCTCACGCACCCTTTAGAGTTTTGGGGTTCTTCTCTGAACGACATCAGAGTTTTTGACGCTTCTTTGATTCTGGTCAAAAAATCATAGAGTGAAGAGAAGGTTCCCAAAACTCTCATCCCCTCTTCAAAGAATTACTGAGCGAGAAAAAGGTTCCTGAAACTCATAAGCGTTCCCGAGACAAAAATTGCTTATTTATTTTTGTGAAATTACTTAGCTACCTCACCGTAACCATATTTCTTTGCATTTTCGTCAGCGATTTCCTGGATTTGAGCAATAATCTCTTTACCTTCTGGTTTTTCAAAAAGATGGCGGAAACGTCCCTGCAATTTAAGATATTCTTCCACTGGTTTTCTTTTTTCTACTTTAATTGTGACTCGCAGTTCGCCATTTCCTCGGAACTCGGAGACCCCGCTGAAGCGGTGGCCTGACTGGTTCTCGGAACGGGTAACAATTTCGTATAGAGGATAGATTCCAGATTGAACGGCAAGTTTAGCAATTTCTACGGTCATTGCTGGGTCAGAACGCCAACCCAAGGGACAGGGTGAAAGGACTTGAATATATTTCGGTCCGGTAAAAGAAAGCGCTTTCTTGACTTTATTTTTCAAGTCCGCATAATATCCCGGTGAAGCGGTAGCCACATAGGGGATATTGTGGGCAGCAGCAATTGCCGGGACATCTTTTTTCTTAAGCATTTTTCCCCACCAGATTTTACCTGCCGGTGAAGTGGTAGTTGCCGCCGCTAGAGGAGTTAACCCGCTCCTCTGAATACCCGTATTCATATATGCCTCGTTATCAAAACAAACAAAGAGAACATCGTCTCCCCGTTCAAACATACCGCTTAATGCCTGAAGTCCAATGTCTGCAGTCCCACCATCACCGGCAAGAGCAATGACTTTGGCTTCATCCTTTCTGCCACTTACTTTCAGTGCGGTGGCAATACCACTGGCTACTGCCGCTGCATTCTCAAATAATGAATGTATCCAGGGCACTTCCCATGCTGACTCCGGATACCTTGAAGAAAAAACTTCAATACAACCGGTTGCCGAAACATAAATTGCATTTGGACCGACGGTATCCAGAAGCATTATTACTGGCAGAACTTCGCCACAACCGACACAGGCAGTATGCCCGGAAGCAAATAGATGTTTCATTGTTCGCTCCGCTCACTCACAGATTACACAGATTAACTACCAGATTACTAAGCACAGATTACACAGATTTTCTAACTGAACGCAGATTACGCAGATAAAATCTTTACACCTTACACTTTACACATTTAACTTTACACGAGGTTCTCTTCTCTAACAGCAACAAATTCGTTTTCTACTATTTCTTTCTCG
>Ga0315312_1002102_pt1 | contig 14231 bp, 12 predicted proteins | sample TDP7_MG_FD_203629 | JGI IMG/M metagenome (GOLD analysis project Ga0315312, IMG submission 203629) | Freshwater sediment microbial communities from Lake Towuti, South Sulawesi, Indonesia - TDP7 | ecosystem: Environmental > Aquatic > Freshwater > Lake > Sediment | place: Indonesia: South Sulawesi... | reverse complement strand
GTAACCTCAACCATGCATAAGACACTGCGTGGTCCGCGAAGCGGTTTCATTTTGTGTCGGCGCCAGCTGGCGTCAGCAATTGACGCCGCCGTCTTCCCCGAGATGCAGGGCGGTCCCTTGATGCACGTTATCGCTGCCAAAGCGGTGGCTCTCTATGAAGCCATGCAACCCAGCTTTGTAGAATATCAACGGGCAGTATTGAATAATGCCCTGGTTCTAGCCAGTGAGCTTCAGAGACTGGGGCTGCGCTTGGTATCAGGTGGGACTGACAATCACTTAATCCTTGTCGACCTCACTGATACCGGGGTCACCGGTAAGCAGGCTGAGGAGGCTTTAGAGAGGACAGGCATTGTGGTCAATCGGAACCCTATTCCTTTTGACCCTCGCCCACCCCGAATAACCAGCGGCATCAGACTGGGCACGCCGGCGGTAACCACCCGCGGCTTTGGTAGCCAGGAAATGAAGCAAATTGCTTCGCTAATTGTGAGGGTAATTACCAATATTGGTAATGATAATATTCAGCGCCAGGTGAACGAAGAGGTCAGCCAGCTCTGCCAACACTTCCCGACGCCGGGTATTGACGACTGATGGTTACTACATACTCTAAGCAGAAGCTGGCTTCTCCCATCCTATTAGTTCCTTAATAGTTTGGTCTCCACTTTCTTTGGGATAGTACCTCAGTTTAGCCCCGGTTGACGGGTCGGCTCCTTGTTGAGCCATGGTTCCAGCTACCGCCTTCTCTACAGTCAGCTCTTCAACAAATAAATTCTGGAGCAGAACCACTGTTGCCTCGTCAACGTACCCCAGGGCAACGCCACTGTCCCAGCCGATATAACTAGATGCCCCCTTTATCACAAAAGCCCCCGCCATATCACTGAGGTAAGTGGTGCCGCAGCCCATCATTATTATGGCAGTATCCTCAAATCTCCCTGACATACTGGCGAGCAAAAACTTAGAATTAATGGCAAAAACCGATGGCTCATCTTCTACCATTTTGGCGGGTAGTATCTGGTCGGTTAGCTGCTCCCGAACATACTTTGTCTTGCTGTAGGCTTCGCTGGTAAACAGGTATGTCTCTTCCTTTACCACCGCCTGCGAGTCTTCCTGGCGTTGCATCAGCCCCGAGTGAGCCCTGAAGATGATTAGCTTATATCGGTGTTTTGGCAGTTGCCTATAGAAGCTGACACTAACCTGCTTGCCCTGGTAAATATCGACATCAAAGCCGCTGGCTTCGAGGTATGTCTTGGCTTGGTCTATGAAGTCCTGGTTTGGTTCAAGGATATACAGCTGGTCAACAATGGCGGCTTTAACCCCGGCTTCAACGGTGGGCTCCTCAAAACAACCAATAAACAAAACAAGCCCGATAAGAGCCAGGCAAATCATAACTCTCAGTCCCTTACCGGGCTTGTCTTTCAATTTAGATTTAATCAACTCGCAAATAGCTTTTAGGGGGTTGTTTATTAACCTCACCCCCCTTATTCCCCCTCATGCAAGAGACTTCATCTACCTCTTTCGGAGAGGGGGAAGAGATTTTAGAGAGGGGCGAAGCCCCTCTCTTACTAGGCTCCCCCTTCCCTTAATAAATTTAATAAGGGAAGGGGGTCAGGGGGATAGGTTGCTAAACAATCTCTTTTAGCCCCTGACCCTCCGGCGAGCTAATCTAGTCCCAAAAACGCCGGCTAAAGCCAACGCCACCGCCAAGCTAATCCACGGCATCAGGATACTAACCTTATCTACCGGCAAGACCTCCCCGCCAACAAGCGGAGTGCCGCCACCACCGAAGGGGGTCGCTACTAGGTAACCTGCCTCCTCCGCTGTCACATGTGCCCAAATAATATTGTTGGTAGTATCAACGCCAGTGTCTGAGCACCTGTGGAACGTGTCCACCGACTCGTAATAATACAAGCCCAGACTATGCTCCGCAATCCCGGCGTCTCTTACTTCGCCATCAGTGTAGCGCACCTCAATACGTACATCTCTTGACCAGTCAACTGCGGCAGGGTTGGAAAGGTAGACGTCAATGAATTTGCCCAATGCTTCGTCAGGGAAGGGCTCTTCAGGGAAGGGCTGCGACTCGTATTCGCCTATGTATATATCTGTTTCGCTAAAGTCCGTACTTACGGTCAAAGTTACAACAGTATCAGCCTCGTATGATGCATCCACCTCATGTGGGCCAGGGCCGAGGGTCTCATAATGCACTGCCGGCAATTCCAGCGGTGCCCCCAGCCAGGGGGTGTAGGCAACATAGTGGCTCACTGTATCACCACCGCCAGGACCGAAGGGACCGGGACCGCTGTCATCCCCCCACCAGTTGTTGGTGGCGTCAACCGTCTCAGAAGTGTTCTCATTGTAGATACCATGGGAGCCTGGGGTAGAAGAATTACCCTCAATATTATTGAAATGGATGACAGTACCTGTGGCACCAGAGGTCAGGTGAATGCCTGAATCCTCCGTCTCATTATTGTTAACGATACTGTTTCCCAAAATCTTGTTGTTATCGCTGGTTTCTACTGTACCCGAATCAATGTAGATGCCATGACCATTATCGTGGATGCTGTTATGGAGGATGGTGTTATCGTCTGAAGCTAAGAGACCTATGCCGATGGCTTCATTGTAGACCTCGTTATTCTTGACCTGGTTACCGGAGCCATAGTGGAGAAGAATGCCCGGGTAAATCATCATATCATTGTCATGGACAATATTGCCATCAATAACGCAGTTAGTACAATTAGATTCAAGATAAATGCCCTCTGCATCGTTGTCATACACTTCATTTGCCGCCGTAGTCACGTTTGAAGAGTTAACGATGGCTATCCCATAGAAGTTGCCCGTAACCGCATTGTGTTCGAACCTGCCGCCATCACGGCAATGATTGCGTATTCCAGCTATGTCCGAACCCGTTGCACCCTGAACCGTGAAGCCGTCTATAGTTACATTGTTGCTTGTCACATCAAAGACATTGTCAGACGATGCAGCTGCCTGAACTGTTGTTGAGCTGGCTCCAGCCCCAACCAGAGTAACACTCTTATTAACATCCACATTCTCGTTGTATGTCCCGGCTAGCACATGCACCGTCCCGCCTGCGGCTACGCCGTTAATGCCATCTTGGATTTTGCAGTATGGATCAGCTTGGGTTCCGCTGCCTGGACCTGTTGGACAGGAAGGGCCGGTATCATCAACCCAGACTGTGACTGGTAGCGCCATGGCTGGCACCGCCATCACCAAGCTGAAGCCCAGCACCAGCACCACGGCAAACAAAACACTAAAGACTTTCCTTTTCATTCTTCACCCCCCTCTAGTAGATTTTTATCTTAATCGGTCTTTGCCAAATGGCAAATATGCTATGTTTATTTTACTACTAACGCCCCTCTTTCTTTTTCTTCCCCCTCTCCCTTTTAGGAGAGTCAAAGGGAGGCGAAGCCTCCCTTATATAAAAAATTCCCCCTCTCCTTCCAAGGAGAGGGGGATAAAGGGGGTGAGGTTGATAAGCAATAGTGCTATAATTAAATTTGAACATAAAATAATTAGAGTAAAGGAATAGTTAAATGGATGAAATAAAAGTATTTACTGGCAATGCCCACCCTGCCTTAGCTCAGGCAGTTACCGATTACCTTAGCATCCCGTTGGGGAAGTGTGAGGTCTTTGAGTTCAGTAATGAGAATATCTTTGTCCGCATTCTGGAGAATGTCCGTGGGCGGGATACCTTTGTCATTCAGCCCCTGTCCTCCCCCGTCAATAAGAGCCTGGTTGAGCTATTGATTATGCTTGATGCTTTAAAGAGAGCCTCGGCTGAGCGTATTACCGCTGTAGTTCCTTACTACAGCTACGGTCGCACTGATAAGAAAGACCAGCCCCGGGTGCCGATAACGGCAAGGTTGGTGGCTGACCTGCTTACTGTGGCTGGGGCTAATCGCCTGCTGACGGTGGATTTGCACGCCGCCCAGATTCAGGGCTTTTTTAACATCCCCGTTGACGAACTGACCGCCCTTTACCTGCTGAGTGACTATTTTAAGGAGACGAGCTTTGACGACCTGGTGGTAGTTGCCACTGATATCGGTATTTCCAAGCGGGCGCGAGACGTGGCGGCTAAGCTTAATGCCCCTCTGGCTATTATGGAAAAGAGGCGGGTAGGCAATGTTGACCAGACTGAGACGCTGAATGTGATTGGCGAGGTGGAGGGCAAGGTAGCGCTTACCGTAGATGACGAAATAGACACTGCCGGCTCTCTGGTAGGTGTTGTCTCTGCCTTGATGGAGCGGGGGGTAAAAAAAACATATGCCTGCTGCACCCACCCGGTATTCTCTGGCCCAGCCATCCAGAGGATAGCCTCGTGCCCGGTGGAAGAGGTAGTGGTTACCGATACCATCCCTGTCACCGGTGATAAAAAAATAGGCAAGATTACGGTTTTATCTATTGCGCCACTACTGGGTGAAGCCATCCATCGTATTCATACCGGACAATCTATAGGAGCTATGTTTGAATGAAACTAAAAATCCCAATAAGAGATTGTTTAGTAACCTATCCCCCTGACCCCCTTCCCTTATTAATTTATTAAGGGAAGGGGGAGTGTAGGTAAGAGAGGGGCGAAGCCCCTCTCTAACAATCTCTTTCTCCGTGATAGGAATATATATCCGTATTACGGAGAGTCAAAGGGAGGCGGAGCCTCCCTTATATAACCAATTTCCCCTCTCCTTTTAAGGAGAGGGGGATAAAGGGGGTGAGGTTGATAAACAATCTCAAAGATAGGATAGGCTTGTAGCTTGAGTTGAATGGCAACGGAAAGACAGTGCAAGTGAACGAGAGTAAACAACTGATAGAGGTATATCGGGCAAACGGCGAAATAGAAGCCCAGGTTATCAAGGGCTTGCTTGAGAGTTACGGGATACCCTGTCTGCTAAAAGGCGATGCTGCCCGTACCATTTACGGTCTTACTGTAAACGGGATTGGCGAAGTCAAAATCATGGTCTGGGAATCAATGGCGGAGAAAGCAAGAAAGCTAATTAAGGGGAAGAATAATGGTTAAGTGGCTGGGTGGTCTACTTGATTCTAATGAGAAGCAGCTGAAGCGGTTACAGCCGACGGTGGACAGGATAAACGAGCTGGAGCCTGAGTTTGAGAAACTTGGTGATGCTGAGCTTCGTGCCAAGACCGATGAGTTTAAGGCTCGGCTTAAGGCTGGCGAATCACTGGATGACCTTCTCCCTGAAGCCTTTGCCGTCGTTCGTGAGGCCGCTAAGCGGACTATAGGCCAGCGCCACTTTGACGTTCAGTTGATGGGTGGCATCGTCCTTCACCAGGGCAGAATCGCTGAGATGAAGACTGGTGAGGGTAAGACCCTGGTTGCCACCCTCCCCCTCTACTTGAACTCACTTACCGGCAAGGGTTGCCACCTGGCTACGGTTAACGATTATCTGGCACGGCGAGACCCCTACTGGATGGGACCTATTTACCGTGCTCTGGGGGTGAGTGTCGCCAGCATTTATCCTCAGCAGACCCCGGATGAACACGCCCCCTCCCGCCTTTATGACCCAACCTACGATTCAGGCAAGGAAAACGACCCCTGGCGCCATTTCCGTCCCATCTCCCGTCGTGAAGCGTACCAGGCTGATATTACCTACGGCACCTCTAGCGAGTTCGGTTTTGACTATCTGCGGGACAACATGGTCGTTGACCTGTCCCGATGTGTCCAGCGAGAGCTGAATTACGCCATCGTTGATGAGGTAGATAACCTGCTTATTGATGAGGCACGCACCCCGCTTATTATCAGTGCTCCTGATGTGGAGGCGGGGCAGCTATATCAGCTCTTCGCTCAACTTGCGCTTCGTCTTAAGCGAGACGAGGATTATGAGGTTAAGGAAAAGGAGCGGAGTGCTGAACCAACTGAAGCTGGCTGGGATAAGGTGGAGAGGATGTTGAAGCACGAAGGGGTATTAAAATCTGGTGTCAGCCTCTACCAAGATGCTCGTTTAATGCACCACCTGAGAAAAGCCCTCATTGCTAAGGAATTCTACAAGGGGAACAAGGAGTATGTAGTAGATAAAGTTGAAGATGGAGAGCGCGGCATTATTATCATTGATGAGTTCACTGGGAGGCGAATGCTTGGTCGCCGCTACTCCGAGGGGCTGCACCAGGCGATAGAAGCCAAGGAGCACGTCAAGATTCGAGCAGAAACCCGAACCTTTGCCACCATCACCATCCAGAACTACTTTCGGATGTACGACAAGCTGGCGGGGATGACCGGCACTGCGGCTACTGAGGCTGAGGAGTTCCACAAAATCTATAAACTTGATGTAATGGTTATCCCAACTAATCTGCCGATGATTCGTGAAGACCACCCCGACCGTATCTATAAAGACGAGGAGACCAAATTCAAGGCGGTAGTTCGCGAGATTGAGCAGCTTCATAATGAGGGGCGACCGGTGCTGGTTGGCACGGTATCTATTGAAAAGTCGGAAGACCTTAGTAACAGACTTACCAAGCGCGGCATCCCCCATCAGGTGCTTAATGCCAAGCACCACGAGAAGGAGGCTTATATCATTGCCCAGGCGGGGCAGCCGGGGACGGTAACCGTTGCCACCAATATGGCAGGGCGGGGTGTTGATATTATACTTGGGGGGAAGGAACCGCTCAAGGAAAATAAGTCCGAGTGGGCGGAATGGCAGAAGAGGCATAACCGGATAGTTGAGCTTGGTGGGCTTCATGTTCTGGGCACCGAGCGCCATGAAGCCCGGCGAATTGATAACCAACTTCGGGGTAGGTCTGGGCGGCAGGGCGACCCGGGAAGTTCCCGGTTTTATGTCTCGTTAGAGGACGACATTATGCGGCGCTTTGGCGGCGACCGAATCAGGGGCTTGATGGAGTGGGCGGGTATGGATGAGGATACCCCGATTGAGAATAAATTGATTAACCGGGCTATTGAATCTGCCCAGGTCCGAGTTGAAGGCTATCACTTTGATATCCGCAAACACCTTGTTGAATATGACGATGTCGTCAATCAGCAGCGTGAGCTTATCTATGGTGAGCGAAGGAAGCTCTTAAGCGGTGCCGACCTCAAGGCTAACATCCTGTCCATGGTCAGGGAGGAAATACAAAATGCAGTTGCCACCCACATTCCTGATGAGCGTGGCATTGACTGGGACGTGGAGGGGCTAATTGCTGAAGTTGGCACTATCTTCCTCTTGCCGCCAGACATCAATGCCAACGCTCTTTCCCAGCTCAAGCCGAAGCAGATTGAAGCCAAACTGATTGAGCTGGCGGAGGCGCTATATGAAGCCCGGGAGCAGGAGATGGGGTCAAATAATATGCGGGTGCTGGAGAGGTTGGTCATGCTTCGCACCATAGACAGCCTGTGGGTGGAGCACCTAACTATAATGGAGCAGAAGCGTCAGGAGGCAGGGTGGCAGACTTTACAGCAGGTGCGGGCAGTAGACGCTTACAGGAATATAGGATATGAGCAGTTTGAGAGGTTGCTATCTACCATCCGGCATGATGTCGCCCATACCATATACCGGGTGGGCATTGTCAAGAAGGAAGCCCCCCCACCACCCCCATCCCCGATGGCTCAGGTCGCCTCCCGGGGGGCTGAGAGCCCGAGGAAGCAGTCGGCAAAGGTCAGCGGCAAAAAGATAGGCAGAAACGACCCCTGCCCCTGTGGCTCGGGCAAAAAATACAAAAAATGCTGCGGAAGGTGAGAATGACTGGGAGAAAATATCGGGAAGATACCGAGAGAAAATTCTGGAAGCTCATTTGCGAAGATGAGCTTGAGTACAAGGGTGAATTATTCAGGTGGGAAACCTGGATTTACCCCTGCGGAGGCACTGTGGAGTACCGGGAGGACATTGATGAGAAAGGCAACCGAATTTACATAGTCGAGAGATTCGAGCTTAGCTCAAAATCATGGGTGAGGGGAAGACATATAGCAACGCTTGGCTCACTCATTCTTACAGAAAAGTTCACGGAAAAAGAGAAGGCTTTAGAACTAGCAGCGAAGTGGAGAGGTGAGGTAATCCCTTGCGAGGTCTGTGAGACAGAGAAGTCGACAGTGTTCAGGTTCAAGACAGGGGTAAAACCTCTTAGAGTTAAGAGGGAGTGTTTGGATGACTTTCAAAGATTTGATTAAGCTCTGGCAGGGATACAAAAGTAAATATGGTGTTGATGGTTACCGGCACGTTTCACAATTACTGAGGGAAGCAAAAGAGCTACATAGAGCGGATTTCCTGAAGAGTCCAACACCCCAAGGAGACCATGAGCAATCGTGGCGTGCATTTAAGGGGAAGAATCTGGAGAAGCTTATCGCCTATATAATCAAGGATGAGATTGAGAGTCTCGGGTTAAAATTGGTGGAAGGTAATACCCTAGAGAGAACAAGAGGTGAGAATCTTTCTAGAGAATTGAGCATGGTGAAAAAACATGTTTCAGTTGATTATGGAGAATTCGGTCAGCACTTACCGGATGTGGATATTATTGTTTATGAGCCAGAAACGTTTAAGGTTGTAGCTGTTATTTCCAGCAAAGTAACCCTACGTGAGAGAATTGCTCAAACGGGTTACTGGAAGATTAAACTATCCAGAGACAAGGCTACAGAACATATTAGGGCATATTTTATTACGCCTGACGAAGACGGAACGCTTACTAACAAGAGCAAGCCTAAGAAGGGTAGAGCTATAGTTGAGGTAGATACAGATGGCAGCTATGTAATGAGTGAGACTATGGTGGAAGAAAGTGATAAGGTAAAGATGTTTGACAAGTTCATTGAAGACCTCAGGAGATTAGTCAATGGCTAAAAGCAAGAGGAAAATGGGTAGCGCCGAGGCTACCACGCTATTTGAAGTAGCTGGTGTAGCTATTCCAGCCAAAGAGGTGGGTGAAGATGAAAAGCCTTCTTTCGAAACTACCACTCTTTGGGATTATCCCCGACAGAGCTATGGTAAAACACCCAAAGGTGATAACAAATTCCAGGGAGTAACACCAGCATTTTTAATTTGGAATCTTATTCAAAGATATACAAAACCCGGCGATTTGGTTGTTGACCCAATGGCTGGTAGTGGAACAACAATCGATGTATGTAAAGAGGAAGGACGAAAAGTAATAGGTTATGATATTGCCCCTAAACACCCTGAAGTCATTCAAAATGATGCTCGGAGTATCCCTCTACCTGATGAATCGGTTGACCTAGTATTCATTGATTCTCCTTATGGTGATAATGTGAGCTACTCAGATCATCCCGATGATATTGGAAAAATCTCTTGCGAGGATGAACGCTTTTATCATGAATTAGAAAAGGTTGCCATAGAAGCATACAGAATACTTAAGCCCGGTAAGGTAATGGGGTGGTTAATCGGTGACCAGTGGGTTAAAAAGAGATTTACCCCTGTAGGCTTCAAATTATATGAGCGTTTAACAAAATATTTTGAGACTGTAGACTTGATCTGTGTAGCCAGAAGAGGGCAGAGTTCACATACAGGGGTTTGGCATTACAGGGCTAAGAAATTTAATTTTTATCTAAGGGGCTTCAAGTATCTTCTCATAATGAGAAAGCCAGCTTTGCAAGCCACCAAAGTTAAATGGCAGAAGTATAAGTGACGACTCTGACTGGGAGTGGATAAGGGGGAGGATTATAGGAACGTTTAATGGATATAGTTATCAGTGACCATGCTAGATTTGAAATAGCTCGACGCAAACTTTCGGAAGAAATGGTGAGAACTATTGCCCAAAATCCCCAGCAGGTGATAAAACTGAGGAAAGAACGCAAGGTCTGCCAGAGTAAATACTATGACTTGGCTGAAGGTAGAGAAATGCTTTTGAGAGTAATCTGTGAAGAAAGGCACAATATGCTCTTTGTGATTACAGCCTATAGAGCTTCTAGGCTCGACAAGTACTGGGCTAAGGAGGGCTAATATGAAAGTAATTTACGACCCAGATACCGATACTTTAAGCCTTTTGTTCAGGGATAAACCTATTGCTGAGAGCGATGAGCTCAGAGAAGGGATAATCATCGATTACGGCAGTGACGGGAAAATTATCTCCGTTGAAATCTTGGATGCGTCTCAACACGTTGCTGACCCCCAAAGTATCGCTTATGAACTACGAGGTAGCCAGAAAGTCTCCTGAATTAAGTATCAAGGCTATAGAGTTTAACATTGTATGAACAATAAGGAGATTGCTAAGGTATTTCAGGATATTGCCGACCTCCTGGAGCTTAAGGGGGAGAACCCGTTTAAGATTCGGGCTTACCAGAAGGTGGTCCGCTCCATTGAGCACCTGCCGGTTGAGTTGGAGCGGCTGGTGGCTGAGGACAGGTTGAAGGAAGTCCCCGGGGTGGGGGAGGCTATCACCAAGAAGATTACCGAGCTGGTAACTACTGGCAAGCTTGAATTCTATGAGAAGCTGAAGGCTGAGTTCCCCGAGGGGATTAGCACCTTGCTTGACTTGCCCGGCGTCGGACCCAAGACAGCCATGCTACTTGCCACAGAACTTGACATAAAGTCAATAGACGAACTGGAGGCAGCTATTACTGAAGGTAAGGTGGCTTCGTTACCCCGCATGGGTGATAAGACGGTGGAGAACCTCCTCCGCCAGATTCAAGCACTGCGGAGAAAGAAACGGAGCCAGCGCATTCCTATCAGCGAAGCATTGCCAGTAGTCGATGAGATTACAGCTAGGCTTGGTCAGTTGCCGGGACTGTGCCACCTGACTCCGGCGGGAAGTCTGCGCCGCTTCAGCGAGACGGTGGGCGATATTGACCTTATGGGCACGACGGATAAGGCTGCCGAAGCCATCCATGCCTTCACCACCCTGCCCCAGGTCAAGGAGGTCTTAGCCAGCGGCACCACCAAGGCGAGTGTGCTCGTTTCTGGCGGTTTTCAGGTTGACCTCAGAATTGTCGAGCACGACTCCTTTGGCTCCACCCTTCAGTATTTCACCGGCAGCAAGCAGCACAATATTAACCTCAGGGAGCGGGCACACCGAATGGGACTAAAATTATCTGAGTATGGCATCACCAATCTGGAGACCGGGGAGCTGGAGAAGTTTGCCACCGAGGAGGCTTTTTACCAGCGGCAGGGTCTGGAGTTTATCCCTCCCGAGCTCCGCGAGGGGCAGCAGGAGGTGGAAAGGGCAGAAAAGGGCACTATCCCCAGGCTGGTAGAGTTGTCCGATATAAAGGGCGACCTTCATGTCCACACCAACTGGAGTGACGGGCATGACAGCATTGAGGCGATGGCTCTGGCTGCCAAAGCCCTTGGCTACCAGTATCTGGGAATTGCCGACCACTCAATGGGGCGGGGCATTGCCCACGGTCTCGATGCTGACCGACTAAAGCAGCAAATACTGGAGATTAAACAGCTTAACCAGAAGATTGATGGCATCCACATCTTTACCGGCATAGAGGTTGATATTCGGGCTGATGGTAGCCTGGATATGCCTGATGAGCTTCTCGCCGAGCTGGATATTGTTACCGCTGCCGTGCATTCCAGTCTCAACCAGAGCCAGGAGCAGATGACACGGCGGATTCTGGGGGCGATTGAAAATCCTAATGTGGATATGCTAGCCCATCCTAGTTGCCGCCTGTTGCCGGATAGAGAGCCAATAGCCGTTGATATGGAGGCAGTCTTTCAACTGGCGGCTAAAACTAATACCATACTGGAAATCAACGCTATGCCTAGTCGCCTAGACCTTAAAGATATTCATACCTATCGGGCTAGAGAGCTGGGAATAAAACTGGTAATTAACACCGATGCCCATAGGACTGAACATCTACAATTCATGCGTTTTGGGGTCGGGGTAGCCAGGCGGGGGTGGTGCCAGCCACAGGATATATTGAATACCAGACCGCTGGCTGAAGTAATGGCTCATTTACGGCATTAATCATTTGGGGTAGGAAATGACGGATAACCAGTTACAGCCTTCTCGGTTGCCCTCTATCAGTGGTGCTGAGGTAATAAGCTATTTAGAGCAGGCTATCACCGGTGGTAAGCACTGGTATATTGCCCTGCTTGAGGCTATTGGGTTGTGGACGGTGGCTGAGGAAGTCCGTGACGGGCGCCGTTACCGTTACCTTATCGCTGGCGAGGCTTTTGACTGGTTGCTTCTGGCGGAACGCCTGTGTCAGGAGGTGGACGGTTTGTTACCCGATAATGAGGAGACGGCTCTCCTTTTTCATGGGCAACCACCGCTCAACCTGACCGTTGACAGGTTCAAGGAGCTTATTGGCGATGGTAAGTATCATCAATATCTTAACTACTTTTATGGCATCACCGTGGAGGAGGCGTTAATTCTGGCGGTGCAGGAGGAGGTGCGTAAGGAGAGGCGGGCTTTAGGTTATAGTAATCAGGAGCACGGTGTCATCAACGAGGTCTATCGGCGGATATATGGGGCTACCAGACCGGTATTGCTTAAGCGTTTTCGGCGGGAGAAGGGTTATCCTAATCTTAAGTCCATCAGCCTCACCGAGCTAAAGGAATTTACCTACTGGCTGTTTAAGTATCGGCTAAAGCGGTGTGATAAGGCACGGGTTGCCAGTGATACCAAGAAGGCACTGCAGCAGTTAAATATTAATGGTTATCCCAAGGGGCTGGTAGCTGATGAGTCCCTAGGGACTATGTGAGTGGAATTCTACTGCCTCCCCTCCACCAGGGTGGTAACTACTGATGGGTCAGCCAAGGTGCTGGTGTCCCCCAGCTCCTTGACATCACCAGCGGCGATTTTGGTCAATATTCGTCTCATAATCTTACCGCTTCTGGTCTTGGGTAGTCCATCGGCAAACTGAATCCTATCCGGGGTAGCTATCGGACCAATTTCCTTACGAACATGGGCAATTAGTTCCTTCTTTAGGTCATCGCTCTTCTTCACACCAGCTTTTAGGTTAACGAAGGCATATATGCCCTGTCCCTTAATCTCATGAGGCATACCAACAACTGCCGCCTCTGCCACTTTGTTGTGGGATACTAAAGCACTCTCGACCTCAGCAGTTCCTATGCGGTGACCGGCTACATTAATGACATCGTCTATACGCCCCATCAGCCAATAATAACCATCTTCATCCACTCTAGCTCCATCTCCGGTATTATATACCCCGGGGAATCTAACGAAATAAGTCTCTTTAAATCTCTTCGGGTCACCAAACACCCCTCGCATTAAACCTGGCCAAGGCCGCTTGATTACCAGGTAACCACCTTCATTGACATCAGCTACTGAACCATCTTCTCTCAACACCGCTGGCTCGATTCCAGGGAATGGTAGTGAGGCTGAACCTGGCTTGGTTGGCAAAGCCCCGGGTAGAGGCGTAATTAGTATGCCCCCGGTCTCTGTCTGCCACCAGGTATCAACAACAGGGCACCTGCCTTTGCCAATCACATTGTAATACCACATCCAGGCTTCGGGGTTAATCGGCTCCCCGACTGTCCCCAGGATACGTAAACTGCTTAAATCATGTTTATTAGGCCACTCGTCTCCCTCTCTCATTATGGCTCTAATAGCAGTAGGGGCAGTGTAAAAAATGCTAACCTTATGTTTCTCCACAATTTCCCAGAGTCTATCTGGGTGGGGATAGCTTGGCACCCCCTCAAACATGAGGCTGGCTGCCCCGAAGGCTAGTGGTCCATACACGATGTAACTATGACCGGTTACCCAGCCAATATCTGCGGTACACCAGTAGGTATCCTCTTCCTTTACGTCAAATACCCACTTAAGGGTCTGGTAGCAAAATAGGAGATAACCAGCCTGGGTATGAAGCACGCCCTTAGGTTTTCCTGTGCTGCCGCTGGTATATAAGATGAACAGCGGGTCCTCAGCATCCATAATTTCTGGTTCGCAGTATGGTTTAATATCCTGGGCGTTTATCTCCTCATGCCACCAGTAGTCACGTCCTTTCTCCATTTTTACTCCAATATCAGCCCTCTTGACCACAATCACGTCCTTTACTTCGGGGCAGGACTCAAGGGCTTCGTCGGCATTGTCCTTGCTCCTGATAACCCTACCGCCGCGATAATAACCATCGGCACAAATGAGCATTTTAGCCCCGCAGTCCAGCATCCTATCTCTCAGAGCGTCGGCACTAAAACCACCAAAAACTACGCTGTGGATGGCACCAATACGGGCACAGGCTAACATAGCAATTGGTAACTCAACAATCATTGGTAGATAAATAGTAACCCGGTCGCCCTTTTTAATCCTGTGCTTTTTCAGCACATTGGCAAATTTGCAGACATGGTAATATAGCTCCTGATAAGTAA